>Ga0206127_1002048_pt1 | contig 20819 bp, 3 predicted proteins | sample Helgoland_Spring_6_FD_148646 | JGI IMG/M metagenome (GOLD analysis project Ga0206127, IMG submission 148646) | Pelagic subsurface seawater microbial communities from Kabeltonne, Helgoland, North Sea - Helgoland_Spring_Bloom_20160419_1 | ecosystem: Environmental > Aquatic > Marine > Epipelagic ...
TCTGGAGGCGTATAAGTCCAAACGCCACTCCCAACAGATGTCTCAGCGACATTGCCACCACCGCTTTGTACGCTAACATTTGTTACTGTAAGTGTATCGCCATAAGGCGCATCAACGTCAGCGATTTTCGCGGCTAAATAACTTGCATCAATATTAATACTGTTACTGTCGCCAATCGTATCGCCTGTCTTTGTAGAAGCAGTTGGATCGTCATTTGTGTTAGAAACAGTGATGGTGAAATTATTGGTTACGGAGGCTAGGGAAACATCCGTCGCTGTAACTGTTAATTCCAAATTGCCCACGTCACCATTTGAAGGCGTTCCTGTAAATACACCCGTAGAGCTATTCAGAGAGATCCAACTAGGCAATTCTGATCCATCAGCTAAAGTGGCGCTAAAGGACAGGGTTTCGTCAATCTCTAAAACACCATTGAACTGGATGTCTGCGTCGTCAAACGCCGAAGATATATCCAACGTAAATAGATCATCTTCATCTGTAATAGTGTCAGCTATATCGGCCGTTACAACAGGTGTATCGTTAACCGCTGAGACTGTTACGCTAACATCTTGGTTTAACGTATGCCCGTCATCATCCGTTAGAGTGACGGTAAACTTGTCAGTACCGTTGAAGTTGGCGGTCGGCGTGTAGCTCCACTCACCCGTCGCAGCATTAATCGAAGCGGCGCCATTAGAAGCATCATTCGCCACGGTCCAAAGCGTGCCATCGCTCAATCCATCAGCGGTATCCGTTCCCGATAACGTTCCGGAGATGTCGTTGTCTTCATCACCAGTTTTAGTCGTATCCCCTATTATGACTGCAGCGTCGTCAACAGCCGAGACTGTTATACTGACATCTTGGTTTAACGTATGCCCGTCATCATCCGTAAGAGTGACGGTAAACTTGTCAGTACCGTTGAAGTTGGCAGTCGGCGTGTAGCTCCACTCACCCGTCGCAGCATTAATCGAAGCGGCCCCATTAGAAGCATCACTCTCCACTGTCCAAAGCGTACCATCGATCAAACCATCAGCGGCATCAGTTCCTGATAATGTTCCAGAGATGTTGTTGTCTTCATCACCAGTTTTAGCCGTCTCCCCTGTTATAACTGCGGGGTCGTCAACCGCTGAAACTGTTACCCTAACATCTTGGTTTAACGTATGCCCGTCATCATCCGTAAGAGTAACGGTAAACTTGTCAGTACCGTTGAAGTTGGCAGTCGGCGTGTAGCTCCACTCACCCGTCGCAGCATCAATCGAAGCGGCCCCATTAGAAGCATCACTCGCCACGGTCCAAAGCGTACCATCGCTCAATCCATCAGCGACATCAGTTCCTGATAATGTTCCAGAGATAACCTTGTCCTCTGCATCACTCTTAGAAATGTCACCGTTTACGACTGCAGCGTCATCAACAGCTTTAATTTCAAGCACTGCAGGCAAATTGTCAGCATCAACTTGTTTAATAACAAATTTGATTGCGCCATTTATATCTTGAGCAGGTGCATAAGAGCTTCCCTCAGCAAGGTTCGTATCAGGATCAGACGCAAGTGCGATACTGAGATCAGATACATCAACTTTTAAAACATCGGCAGCAGCAGCAAGCATGTCATCAATATCAATAACACCATCTTCATTTATCGAGCCGATTGGTAAGGCATCCACAACATTCAGCTCGATATCAGCTGTAGCATTTGCTCCAAGTTCATCAGAAACAGTATATTCCAAAACGACTGCGGTATCGTTCGAAACATCTGGAGGCGTATAAGTCCAAACGCCACTCCCAACAGATGTCTCAGCGACATTGCCACCACCGCTTTGTACGCTAACATTTGTTACTGTAAGTGTATCGCCATAAGGCGCATCAACGTCAGCGATTTCTGCGGCTAAATAACTGGCATCAATATTAATGCTGTTAATATCGCCAATCGTATCGCCTGTCTTTGTAGAAGCCGTTGGAACGTCGTTTGTATTAGAAACAGTGATGGTGAAATTATTGGTTACAGAGGCTAGGGAAACATCCGTCGCTGTAACTGTTAATTCCCAATTGCCCACATCATTATTTGAAGGCGTTCCTGTAAATACACCCGTAGAACTATTCAGAGAGATCCAATTAGGCAATTCTGATCCATCAGCTAAAGTGGCGCTAAATGTCAGGATTTCGTCACTCTCTAAAACACCATTGAACTGGATGTCAGCGTCGTCAAACGCCGAAGATATATCCAACGTAAATAGATCATCTTCATCTGTAATAGTGTCAGCTATGTCGGTCGTTACAACAGGTGTATCGTTAACATTCACAATTGTTATTTTAAAACTCTGTGACGCGGTTGCGCTTGCAATATCTGTTGCTGTTACAACAACTTCGTAAACACCTAACGTATTAGATGAGGGAGTTCCGCTTATCACGCCAGTTTCAGCGTTCAAGATTAAGCCTTCCGGCAATCCAGAAGCCGAAAACAAAAGAACGTCACCATCACCTGAAGCGCCACCAGAGGAACTCACTGCGTCGACTTCTTTATCACTAAAAAATTTGGAAGTATCTATATCAGCAATAGCAATTCCCTGAGAAACATCCTCGAGGTCTGAAATTTTAGTTTCCGTGGAAACAACTGCATCGTTATCTCCATTGATAACCACTGTTATAACTTTTGTTATCGTAGAGCCGTCTCTGTACAGCGCATCCGATACGGACGGGGTCTCAAGTTCACTGATGGTGTCAACTTTTTCAATTTGAACCTCAAATTTCTCTACAATCTGAAAGTTGTTTAAACTTGGGGAAATATCACTCTTAGTCAAATCCCCTTTAAACTCTTTAGATTGTAGCTCTTGTAGCAGGGCCATTTTGTCTGCATCGGTAGTTACATCAAGCTTGTAGGTCCACTCACCGTCAGCGCCAACCATCAAAGTGCCACCAAGAATATTGTCTGATCCAACCGGTGATGCAGAGCCTTCTTTAACCCTGTATTCTATGCCGTCAGTTGCATCCGGATCAGAAATAGTGATCACACCTGAAAGAGTGATGGGTTCATCGCTCTCGTTGACAAAACCCTTGGTACCTTTGGCAGAAATTGCTTCTTCAGCAATGCTGATCAGCTGCGTAGCATCGCTTGTAGAGCCAAGTTGTGTAGCTATATAATTATCACCATTAGCAGTTGCTTCGGCTGCATCGAGTAATGTTGATTGCGCAATCGAGAAAGTTTCGCGCGCATCGTCCAAAGTTTCGGCATTCTCCACGACCGTGTCAATTGCTTCATTCACGTTGGCGATAGCATTAACTAAGGTTGTATCGGTTGAGGTACCCGTGGCTGCATCCACTGCTGTTATAACTTTACTAATAAGTCCTGTAGCCGAAGTATCTGAAAGGTTTAAAGAACCCGTTGAGCCATCAATCGCTTCAGCAATAGTACCCAATGCTGCTTCCAGGGCCAACTCTTTGTCAGCGCCCCCCGCCTCCGCTGCTGATGAAACGGTATTGACGATGGCTACAATTTTTTGCGCAGCAGCTTCTACTTCTTTAGCCGCTTCTAAATTCGTTGTCTCAAAAGGGTTGAATGTCGACAAATCAATATCTTCATCGATTCCTAGTGCTGCTTGAACTGTAGTCTCGGCTTGCTCTAGGCTATCGCCACCATCGACTAATTGTTTTATGAGCGTCGTTGCTGGCGAGACAACATCCGAACCATTGGTTGCCTTTAAAGTCAGCCCCGAAAGCTGCTCGCCTGATGATGCGTCTACAGTATTCTCGTTAGTTGTTAAGATGATGTTACCCTGCAAGAGGGATTCATCATCTGTTGAGAAGGAAAATTTACCATCAACATCAGTCAGAGTTGAAATCTCACCGGAATCCAAAACTCCGTCATCGTCCAAATCAATAAATACCGTAGCGTTGGATAGCGGACCCTTATAACCAGTACCACTCGAAGTGAATTGACCAACGGTGCTTGCCCCACAGCCAGACAGACCAAGTGCCATCAGGCTCAAAAGAGACTTTGATCCACTTAATTTCAACTTTTTATCAAAGCGTTTTTGCAAATTTCCCAGATGCATATCGTAGTTAGATTTATCAGGTTTCATTTCAAAATTTCGCATAGATCTCATCCCGTACTCTATTAAATATTTGCACCGTTTTAGCTAAAGTGCACAAAAAATTCAGCTCTTACAACACCAACTCCTCCATCATATTATTTCATAATATAATGGGTTCAGTTGCGTAGAGAGGTTTACATCACCATTCAAAACGAGTTCCAGGCGCTCGTTATTCGTATTTAGATTTACAGGGCTCTCATCAAAAGCATCTGCCAAATCAAACTTATCAATTTCATCCAACCCCACAATGTGCCGCAACTGCATAATTGCGTCACTGATATCTATGGCTCCATCATTATTAACGTCCCCAGCCAAAGCACTTTTACCGGTCAAAGTTACCAAACCAATTATATGCTTCAAATTGAAAATCACATCGCTAACGGTTATGTCACTTTGATACATTTCTGCAGAAAGAGCAACTGCAAAACCCTCATGACCAGAAACATCAAAGTAAGAGTTCGAACCAGAAACTTGTTCTGTTTGGTCACCATTCAAAACACCAATAGAACCGTGACTAATAAGTTTTCCATCAAGTAAAAACTGGGTCCCCCTGGGGCCAACGGTCACGTCTTCTTCAAGCGAAATCACCTCGTAATTTCCCCAATCGTCAGTGTAACTTAAAGTCACCGACAAATCTTTACCTTCCATAGCATCGGTAAGCGAAAGCCTATCACTTTCCTCATTAGGCAGTATGACTCCATCTAAGTCCCAACTAAACTCGGAACCCACACCAAAACCATCTGGGTCAATCAATAATGAAGAATTCACAATTACCACCTCACCAACTTTCGGTGAGCTCACGAAATTTAGTGGCCCAGAAACGACAGTATTGGTATGATTAACAAGCAAACCCAGTGTGTCCAAACCTGACACAAGATTAGTGGCCGTCGTTTGGAAAATCACAGTGTCAGACGAATTACTTACTTCTCCTGCAAAAGAGATATCATTCCCAAATGCTCCCCCCGAGCTGATACTAATTATTTCACTGTTAGCATCGATCACGTTTAGTTTTAAAAGTTGATTCGATAGGTCATCTTTGCCTAAAATAACGTTTTCTGACCCAAGAATTATCCGTGTATCACCAACGCCTTCAATCCATAAGTCCGATGCGGCTCCAAATTCAAAACTATCGACAACGGAGTGAATGCGCTTCTCGGAAGTGCTAACATCAAAATAATATAGATCTTTCAGCCCGTCTGTATCCGACACTATTAAATCGGTGGCTAAAAAACCAATTTCATCTTCAAAGAACGCAGCAATACCGCCATCGTATCCGCCAGCAGCTCCATCGGAATTCGAACTAATCAATTTGATCATTCCATCCTGCCATAAATAGAGATCATGGTCAGTGTTGGTGTCACTTGCTGAAAACGTTGTTGCGGCAGTTGTACTAAACAGCACGCTTAATTTGTTATTTACAAATTTTATGTCCTGTAGTTTTGTTTCCTCATAAGCCTCTGTGCCATCTTCCAAAGCCGTCACACGAAGTAATTCACTCGCAGCAACATCTATTAAATATACATCCGTTACCGTGTTTGTATCGAGAGAGCCCGCAGGAGAGAGGTTTGTTGCAGCGGTTTCAAATGCGATATATTTTCCCGTTTCATCTGAAACAATTTTGTTAATACTTCCGTCGGCTACTAAATCCGCTACTTCTTCAATAAGATCAGAACTAACCAAAGACTGATTTTCAACCGATCCAACTCTGTTAAAAATATTTGCTGATCCCTGATCCGTAAGGTCCTCATAACTTATATTTACTCTTGGATAGTTCTCCTGGACCCAAGTAACAGAAGCCGAGAAGCTTTTGACGGATGTTTCATCTCCAAGACCAAGAATAGTGTTATAATTAGTGGAATAGTCTTCACTAATTAAATCCAGCAATAAAAAGGCATGAAGCTGTTCGATACCATTGGTGTACAAACAATCGACAACCGCCAGCTGCCCATTGGGCGAGACGGAAATAGGTGTAACACTAAGAATTGCGAGTGCATCACTCGCAACAGCTCCTAACGAGGGGAGAGATATACCTTTAAGCATTACAACTATCCGCTACAACAACACGTATATGTCGGTCTGGCTTAGCTCAGCAGCACCGGTGTCGAGTTGGAAGATAGTCAAGGGGTCAATATCATCCGATTTGTCCAAATCTAATTGTAACTCTCCAGTATCTAAATCTATTTGAAACGCTGCATCCTCACTATCGGATTGGCCATTGATAACTTTACCAAATTGATCAGAGGTTAGGTAACCAGAGTACTCGTTGCTAGGCTGAACCGGGTCAAACAATCCAAATGCTAACGCATCGATAAGAATGAGATCTTCTCCACTTACGAAGTCAGTTATTATATCAATTGTACCATCGTTTACGCTAGCAACAAAACCGTCTTCGCCGCGACCACCGGTCAAAACGTCTGCACTTCCAAAACCATCTAAGAGATTATCTGCTGAGTTCCCCACCAAAACATTTGGCGCCACATTCCCATTAACGTTCAAATCCAAGAGACCTAAAAGTTCTCCATTTTCAATGCCGTCAATTAGATCAAGATCCACCGTAGATCGAATTGTATCATTTCCTGAAAGGTCAATAACTACATCGTTAGCAGACCCAACGATGTATATGTCATTTCCAGCGCCGCCTTCCATAATGTCATCCCCTAAGCCACCGTTGAGGAGATTATTTCCATCATTTCCAACAAGATGATTGTTGAGGCTATTTCCGCCACCAGCAATACTAGCCGTGCCAGTAAGCGTTAAGTTTTCAACGTTTGTAGATAAAACAAAATCGACACTGGATTCGACTGTATCGGTGCCTTCATCAAACACCTCAACCACTCTGTCGCTGCGTGAGTCTACTTGGTAAACATCATCCCCTGCACCACCGATCAAATGGTCACGACCTAATCCACCCAATAGTTGATCATCACCTGCACCACCGACGAGTACATCTATTCCTTCATCACCAACTAAAATGTTTGCTCCAGAATTACCTGTTAGTACATTATTCAAATTGTTTCCGGTTAAATTAATATTACCCGAACCAAATGCCTCTACGGCTTCAACATATTGGCCGGCAGTCCAGCTAATAGAGGTTTGGATCGTGTCAAAACCACCTGCACCACGATCAATGACTTCAACAACTTGATCTCCAATATTCTCAACTCTGTATGTATCGTTTCCGGGTCCACCCATCAAAATATCGTTCCCGGAGCCACCCTCAAGGTAATCATCACCACCACCACCGTCGATTATATCGGCGCCAATGCCACCATATACGATATCGTCTCCAGAGCCGGCATAAATCAAATCATCTCCCGCGTTTCCGTTTACAATGTCGTCCCCTCCAAGAGCGAAGATCCGGTCACCACCTGTGCTACCAAATAAGCTTTCACCAACAGAGGAACCTTGATTAAGTCCAGCATCGCCATTGACTGACAAGCGATGCGTCCAAGCTGTTGAAAGACCCGCGCTGTCTGTCGCCTTCAACTGCAAGGCGCCCACAGGACCCTGGATTAATTGATCAATCTGATAGGTTAATGCGTTCAAATCATTGATCTCTAGCGCGTCGCCCACGGTCAATTGTGTACCGTCACCTTTTAACACAACGCCATACACGGGCGTCTCGCTAACAGTGATTGCAATCAAACTATCTTCGACATCAGATGGAGTGGGAACGCTAAGGTCAATTTCAACAACGCCACCCGAATAAGTTATGTTTACAAAATTATTATCGCCAAAATGAGGGGCATCATTCACGGCAGAAACTAAAAAAGAAACACTTGTTTCACTTGAGATACCGGCACCATTTTCGTCGGTTACACGATAAGTGAAGGCTCCAGCAGACCCAGAAAAATTTGGATCAGAAAGAAATACTAAGTCCGTCAAAACCGAAATTGCAATTTTTTGCCCAACGGTGACAGTGTTACCAGTCGAACCATTAAGGATATCACCTGAACTAGGTAGCTCCAACACTTCAACCAACATAGAGGTATTTTCAGGATCAACTGGAACAGATATATTAAGCGCCGTATTCCCCGCATCTTCTTTCAAATTGACAACCTTTGGAGACTCTAAGCGAGGAGCCCTGTTATCGCCAATATCAATTGTGATAATTTGCTCTGCTTCCTGATCAAACTCATCTATCGCCTTGATTAATACACGGTAACTGCCAGCTTCTCCTTCTGGGGGATCGCCAAGAAGTTCTTTTGTCACCGGATCAAAACTCATCCATGACGGTAGATCAAGATCACCCTCCAAAGACGCTTCGAGCGAAACATTACCCTCATCACTAAACGCGTTATCAGGTATTGTGATGACAAAATTAGAAGCATCGGCAACGGTCAGAGGTTCTGAAAGTATTGCCGATCCAACGGAAGGAGCACTGTTTCCAAAATCAGATGCTAGATTCAAAGTAAGAGCCTGTGTTCCTCCATTGAACTGAAGCGATTCAATACCATCTAACTGGTCGATTTCGGTAATGATAACACCATTACTTTCCCGTGAGTGGCTAACAGTAAGCGTTTGATTTAGATTATTAAATGCTAAAGAATAATCTCCACGCGCCCCATCATAGACCGCAGTGTCAAATCCTTGACCGCCTGTAATGACATCCGATCCCCAACCACCCTCGATTAGATCATTTCCACGACCACCAAAAAGCTTATTGGCTTGAAGATCACCTTTGATTTCGTCATCGCCATCACCGGTGTAAACGTTCTCAATCGTTGTCCAACTTGCAATTTCGCCTTGGTTGTTGGCTATATTAAACAAACCACTATCGAGATCGATCACAGACTTCGTTGTTACTGCTGACGTATTAATCCAGTCAGCACCGGTATCATCAGTCAGCACCTTAGAGCCGTTAGCCTTAGAAAATGCGTCGGTGAATATATATTGATCGTCAATAATATTACCGTTTCCGTATAACCTTAAGCTGAGACTTTCGACCTCACCCACTATTTCAGGCCGAACATCTTTAACGTTTACTGTCCAAGTGCCTATCGATGACTCACCCCAAAACTGAACACTGCTTAAGTCAAAAATCAGTCTTGTTGGCATATCGGAGTATTCACCTGTCAAGCCATATGGTCGACCCTCCGTGACAGTTGGGCGATCAAGCAAGCGAGACACGGTACCGTCAGGTGACGTAATTTCAACAATTAAATCACCAAACCTTTCGTGCCGAATATCAACACCAAGTTCGACGTGTTCCACATTAAGGTCGCTAGAAATTTCGAAGAGATAATCGATGCCTTCGTTGCCAATTAAATCTGGCAATTTATCGTCTAAATTCCCCTTACGAGCAGCAGCAAATACTTCGTTGTGAGCACTTTGTTGACTCTGCCAACTTTCTGCCAAGCGTACAGCCGCTTTCGCATCGACGATACCAAAACCCATATCGTCATTATATCGATGTCCGCCAAGATTAATGTTATCAGCAGCATTCGTTTTCCACGTAGCAGAGTCCGGGTTGCGAGACGCATAAGTCAGAATTTCTTGTACATCACGATAACCAAGATCTGGGTTTGCTTCCAACATCAGAGCAACGATTGCCGAAACCTGGGGTGCAGCCGCAGATGTGCCACTAAAATAGGTATAATCAAAGTCAAAGAAAGCGTTCTTAGGATTCAGACCGTCAAATCCCATTCTATCAGTTGTCAAGACACCACTTCCATAAGCCGCTGTTAGTATTGCTGCTCCGGGCGTCGAGAAATTCTCAATAACATCACTTTGATTAACCGCAGCAACCGTAATTGTTTCTCGAGCATTTTGGAAATTGTGGTGGTTTACATTATCACCAAAAGCGCGATCGTTACCTGCAGAGAATACAAAAACTGTGCCCAAACCGTCACGACCATTTTCAACAGCATAACGAATATTTGCATAATCTTGCATGAACTTTGGAGATGTAAAATCGTCTGAAAATGGATCAATCGCACCCCACGAATTGTTTGAGACATCAACTTGGTGTTGGCGTTCGATAGCCCCTGACATTTGGTTATATGCCCATTTTACCCGATACGAAACGGCTTCTGCATCAGGCGCCAAGCCAACGATACCGGTTTCATTGTTTTCGGAGGCGACAATAATCCCAGCTACTGGCGTACCATGGAAGTCAGGTGGCATTAAGATATATTCAGGATATTTGTGATAGGCTTCACCAACTAAAAACTCAGCGTCATAATCCAAATCAAAATTAAGCGAACCTTGGAGATCTACGTGACTGTAATCTATCCCATCATCAATCACGCCGACGAGCACCCCTGCTCCAGAGTACTCCCCACCCAAATTATCAATACCAAGTTGATCGCGATACCACTGTTCAGACGCGTAAGGATCATAAGTGTCATTAAACATCTTCCTTACACGCAAATCATAGGTTCCTATGGTACCTTGATCAGCGGTCACCGACGCCCAAAGAGATGTTTCCGAAGAGGTTGTATACAGAATTCGCGCATCTTTTCCAGCACCGGAGTCGTCATCTCCACGGATTAGGGTACCATCCTCGGTATAGACCCGCAAACGGCCATCAGACAAAGCGGCCATGCCGCTTCCCTCTCCAAGTAAATCAAATACATAAGTGCTATTGGCCTCTAAAACGAGTTTAACCCAATCATTATCCCCGCTGTAATCTATTTGGCTCTCAAACTTAGCTCCAGGCTGGGCTGTAGCTAAGCTAAGAACATTATCAGGGATATCATCTGTATTCGCAGAAATCGCTGGAACAAATGTCTCAATGAGGTAGCTACCTTTATTACCTTGTGTGCCCGTTCCCGAAACCTCAACAAAATATTGGCCTCCAGTAAGAACAGTCGCATCCAACACGGCACCACCGTCTGTATTATTTCCAACTGCCACAAGTTGGCCTGTACTGCTCAAAAGTTTAACTGCAGCTTCAGATAAGGTTCCTTCAGATTGATTGAAACTTTTAATGTTCAACTGAACCCGTTGATTATCACTCACTGAAATCGCGTAAAGATCAATATCAGATTCTGTCTGCAGCGCAGAACGAAGAGAGTCTCCTAAAGCAAGAGATATGTCTGCATTCATTTCATAATCTGTAATCGTATCAGGCGCTTCATCAGCTTCGGTAATGCCTAAATCGACCAACTGAATCTTAAAACGGCCGGTATCAATATTTGTTTCAGCCGATACAGTTACAGTGAGTTCTCCCGAGAACTCAGGCTCGTAACTGTATTGCTCTAGTCGTGAAAGAACGCGATCACTATTGCTAAGATCAAGTACCAAAGGTGTTACCGCCCCAACGGGAAGATAACTCAACAGCAGTGTACCATCTTCAAGCGGCGCTGTTGTTCCGTCTCTCGCACTAATAAGCTCGATCCGATAAGAATGATTAGCTGTCAAATCAGCCGTAAATGTGTCGGTATCGCCTGCTATACCAAGCTTCGCCGAAGCACTTGCAACACCATTAGCAAAGTTCAAATCTATTGGCGCAGTGTTATCTTCGTCAGACGCATCACCATTTGATACCAAAATAGTATAATCACCAGTTTGCCCTGCGCCATCTACAACTCGGATATAATAATCGCCTGCCGAAGTAACTTTGAATGCGGTTGCGGCCGTGCCATCCGAAACCTCTTTTCCATCTGCCAACGCAATCGAAACACCCGCGCTGTCAACTACCTCGAACAGAGCACGAGCTATTTCTGTGCTGCCCTCCGGAGTGACTTGAACTGACACAACTTGATCCTCTATCAGACTGATCTTGAACCAATCTTCATCTCGATCGACCGGGGAAACTATGAAGGCATCGATTCCTGCTTTCGCTCCAAACTGCCCGTCAGCCCATTGAATACTACCACTCGTTTTAGTGTCGATATTAAGAACAGATGCAGATGCCATACCTTGACCATGATCATCCGGCTCGCGAACACGAACGCTGTATGTCCCAGTATCGTCACTTTCGATTGTTTTTACGACAAGATAATATCTACCACTTGCTCCAGGCGTAAAACCTAGCCCTGCATCATTTAGCCAACTACCATTATCGTTTTGCGATACCAGAATTCCATCGCTATTATAGATTTTAAGATATGGATCGGGCAGCGTTCCACCGCCTGTCGAAGCACCAGAAACTATAACTCCATAATTCTCGCCGGCTTGTAAGTCTAAAGCGAACCAATCTTGATCTCCGCGAGTAAGTAAATTTCCAGAGAACGTCTCGCCAAAATCTAAGAAACGTGCAGTTGATGCATCATCACCAACATCATCCGAAGGGAGATTAGAAGCGCTTACTTTGACCTGGTAATTACCAATCGTGTCTTCAACACCACTGCTAACTTGCAATCTATACTCACCGGTTAACGCAGGTGTGAAATAAGCTAAGCTATTAGTACCGTCTCCCCCATCGTCAGCAACACGTACAAGCTCTCCAGCGTCATTAAATATCCGTAAAACAGGATCAGCCAAATCACCTTTCGCTGTCGATAAACCTTCAACATCAAAACGATAATTTTGGCCGCCTGTAAGCGTTAAGTTGAAAATATCAGCATCACCGGGTCTTTGTAATCCACCGGATAAATATGAGCCAAGGCTTAAAGCGCCTGAATTTTGGGTGTCAACCGTATCGCCAAAATCATCAGCAGGAGCTACATCAATATTTACACTGTATGCACCGGTATCATATTTAAAAGCACTCTTAGCTTCTACGTAATAAATACCAGAAATCTCGGGTGTGAAGTATAATACTGAATCAAAGCTACCGGCTGTATCGTCGTTAAACACTATACGTTGGCCCTGAGCATCACGAATAGCCAAGAACGGATCGCGAAGCGGATCAAGGGTAGTTGAGTTTTGATCTGATACGACTGAGACGACGTAAGTTACCCCCTCAGAGAGACCAACTTTAAACCAATCAATATCACCAGCGGTCTGTATAACGCCGTCGGTATCATCGATTTCATATGCTACTGCTGGGTTTCCAATAGAAAGGACAGCAGAAGTAGTTGTGTCGCCAGCATAATCATCAGCTATGCCTGTGACAACAATTTCGTATGTACCACGTCCAGAGTTACCAGCAGAGCCCGCGGATACATAATAAGCGCCATCAGCGGGTGCTTGTAGCTGTAAAGACGCTGTTAAACCGTTACCATTGGCGCTATCAATTAACAGTCCAGTTGATGAACGCAGCTCAACTATCGGATCTGCCAACGACCCGGATGAGGTCGACGCACCCCGCAGATCAATTTGATAAGCCTGCCCTCCGTTCAGTTCAATCTTAAACCAGTCCCGGTCATAGGAGAGATTTATCTCTCCCTGAACAGTTGCGCGCCCTAACCCGTCAAAAGTCAAGGACCCAAGGGTTTGAACAGTTTCTGAATGAATATCCTTTGATTGCTGAGTAACTAGATATGAACCTGTAAGGGTTGCCAACTCATCTTGTACAGCAAGATAATAAGAACCACTTTCACCTTCTCCAATTATAACTTGAACGTATTCATTACGCCCGGCCGCTCCAATAACATTCGCAGTTGTTAATGGATCACCTAGATTAGTAGATTTGAAAATTTGAAGCTGAGGGTTCCCAAGGGTGCCATCAGCGCTATCAACTCCTTTAACTTCAAATAAGTAAGTTGTCCCGGCAAGTAACTCGGTTTTTATCCAGTCTACATCACCCTCATCACCGATGAATCCACGAACAATTCCTATTGTAGGATCAACTTCACCTCTTGTTGAAGCCGTATCAGTATAATCATCCAAAAGCTCGAACGAAGCCGTATAGGCAATAGACTGTAATCCATCAGGAATTCCCTCAAAATAAAACTGAGCTTCGACTGTCCCACCTTCAAAAACTGTAAAACCTGAAGCATTTTCATAACCAAGAATTAAATCAGAGTTGTGCCACCAAGGGTATTTTGCTTGATAGACTTGCCCAGTGGGTAAATGCTTTACGTAAAGCCTTTCACCAAAAGAATCTTCAAACCAGATTCCCACATTGGCGCCATTAGCATTATAATTAAAGTTGAATGGGGAATTAGGTGCGACGTTCCACAAAACAGCATCACGGTCGCTATGATGTTCCGCAACTCCTGTGAGGACCTCGGCATATTCAAGTGTACGGCTATTTTCAGTGGACTCAGAATGGTGATCATCTAAATTAAAAGAAGAACCATCTGCAAACTCAAGTGAAAGCACATCTGTTACTGTATCTGTGCCGTCAGCAAGCGTTCCTCCACTGTGTTCGACCGTAACTTTAGATGGATTGTCCGCATCTCGCGTAATGGTGTAGTTTTGCCGAAGATCAGAATAAATAACAGTTTTGGCAAATGAAATTTCATCATCGCCGCCAAGGCCATCGATGCGCTCAACACCAGTGCCTTCAAAAACGTCGTCGCCTAAAGTCCCTGAGATAATTCCGTCATCTTGAAAGACCAGGTAGCTACCAGATCCAGTTATGTTCAGATTATTAAACTGCTCCTCTGAAATAAGAAGCGTTGCATTCCCACCAAGTTCAAGGCTTTCAAAACCAGATATTTTAATTTCAGATAAATTGAGCAAACCATCATAAGTATTGCTTATTCTAATGGTATCAGTGCCATCCCCACCTGACCAATCACCATAGATGGAATACTGTCCTTCCCAATCATAGATGATAAAATTATCGATCTCTAGTGTATCGTCGCCACCGCCAAAATCAAAATTAGTCGTATTTCCAACAATATCTCGCGCCTGCTGGTAATCAAACACAATTCGGTCATCGTTCTCAGATCCAATAAAGGCTTTTACCTGGCCGTAGGAATCAAAACGCACCGCATCAAATTGTCCACTAAAACCCTCTAAGTTAAGTTCTGAAAACCTTTCTAATACTCTTAGATCGCCCAATTTAGCATCAGCCGAGAGCTTATCTAATTGAACAGAACCGTCATCTCCAATCAAATAAAGGTTTCCCCATTTCTCAATAGAAACATGATCAAGTGTTCGCCAGAGCGCAGCATCAAAACCAATGTAGTGTATAGATCCCGTTATCGAGACATTTTCTATTCCTCTGATAGAAGTATCAAAGTGAATGAGATCTCCATCACCCTCACGGCGCACTTCTAATGTATCGTTACCTATTCCGCCGTCGATATCATCAATTTCAAATAACTCGTGTCCCGACAATGTATTGCCAAACTCATCCTGATAAATGACTTGGCTCCGGTTTTTTCCATCCCAATCAGAACTTGTAATCAAAATGGTATCATCGCCTGACAGAGCGCGTATTACATCTGAACCACCACCACCGGACAAAAATTCTGACTCATGCGAACCGGTTATTATGTCTGCGCCATCGCTTCCAATAAACCGCGGCGCAAGGTCGTAATAATTTTGATCAAAAGTGAAACTCCCAGGCTCAGACATTTTCAACCAAACTTCAGACGAAACTATGGTTTCATTTTCTATAATCTCAATGCTAACAGCTTGCTCAGGAGAAAGGTAAAGTCGAGCGACTGCATCTAGCTCAATCTTCTCTATATCATTAATAGTATAGCCTGAAATATCGGTGGTTCCTGTCACCAATACTCTGTCAACACCGGAACCACCATCAATTGTCCCTGAACCGTCAGTTGATATAATGAAGGTATCGTTACCCCCACCACCAAAAGCCTCGTCTTCAGCACCTTGCTCAAGTGTTAAAGTGTCATTCCCAACTTCACCGTAAAGAACATTTTCTCCTACACCACCAAGCAGCTGATCATCACCATCACCACCATATAAGGTATCGTCTCCGGCTTGACCTGCCAGCCAATCGTTATCTTCCCCACCAAATATTAAATCATCACCATCCTCACCGCGGAGGATATCATTACCAGCCTCACCGAAGAGTTTATCATCTCCACCTTCGCCCTTGAATACATCGACCCCTGCGCCACCAGTTAAGGTGTCATCATAAATCGAAGCTAGCACCAAGATATTACCATCGGCGTTGAAAAATTCTGTTTGCTCTTCAAAAACAATTTTCCAAACATAAAATGAATCAAAAATGCGAGCATCAAACTCGATTAACTCATCATTGTTACCGTCAGTTACAAAAATTGTTGAACTATAAATATTGTTATGATGATAAATTGTTTCTGAATTTTTTGGATCATTAAAAAATCCAGCATGATCTTGGTTTGGATATACATAAGGCTCAAGAGAGCCATCGGTTAAATGAATATATCTCGCCTCGACCTCAGAGAAAGAAGATAGCTGCGTGTCTGTTAGGCGTGCACTAAACCTCGCATAACTTTCAGCAAATACCCACAACGACTCAAACCCAGAAATATTTGCCTTAGATATATCAAAATTGATAGAAGCCTCACCCGACAGCCATATCGTGTCGTCGCCATCACTGCCATCAACAGAATCAAAAACGGAAGACGCACCCCACTCGCCGTAGGCAGAATTCAATATTACCTCTTCAGCTGTCACTATCCAAAAGTCGTCACCAGTTCCGAGATCTATTATATCCTTACCAGCACCGCCTGATACTACATCCGTGCCAGCACCACCGCTAATCTCATCAGCGCCGCCTTTGCCTTCAATGGTGTCATCTCCAGAAGTCCCCGTCAGAACATCATCGTTTTCAGTACCATTAATTAAAGACATAAGAGGCTCCCAGTGCGTCAGTTTGAGACTAACATAACTGCCAGACAAACATACAGAGAAAAAGTTGAAGGGTATTTGTCAAAATTTCCAAACGAAGGATTTTGATGTGATCGCTAGCTAAAGTGTTCACACACATGAATCAAGTTGGTTTGGATTTATTCAATTGCTGGTTTGACCTAAAAAAGAGTAAGAGCCTACTAACAATTGGAGTGGTCAATTGGTTGTCATATGCATACTCACGCTGGTCTTTCAGCTGTGGGCACTTACCTCAACATATCATTATGTAAGAGCACGGCATTTATCTTGTCGTACAAAATGTAGGCTCTATCGTCTGAGCTTATATCCAAAACCCAAGGAACGTCTAAATCTTAGATATTTGCGCTTTGGAAGACCTCTCTTCCAATACGTGATGCCGTCTATTAGCGCGAAATTGCATTTCTAATTCATGCAACTCACGCGCTCTTTGCTCTTCCAGCATTTTAATGTTCGTCTCATATTTGGCAGTGATCAGTTTATATTTTTTATCGAATGATTTTTTATCCACGTTTTTCACTTTCCATAATCAAAGAATATCGGCTTCAAAAAATAAAATTGTATCCGCGATACTCAGGTCGGGCCCCGCAGTCACCTCAACGCTGTGATTGTTTTTGTTGTCAGAGAATACATAACCACTATCGGTTTTGGACGCATTGGCATCGGTTATCAAATCTAAAAAATCAAAATCTGAGAATTGCCCTACACCCTCTAAAGTTAACGCCATCAAATCGACGCCGTTATTAGAAAATGTCACACTAGCAATGTCAGATGACGTATTATTTTCAGCTGTCATTTGCGCAATTAATATGGGATCAAAATTTCCAAGCTTGTTCATCTCTGACAAAACGTCGGAGATATTCGAATAGTCGCTTTCAAGAGCAACCGAACTATTACCGAACTCCATACTCAAGGAAGTCATTTCACTCTCTTGGTTTTCGCCCAGGATATCTAAAATAGAATTTTCACCCTCAAACACAGTGAATCTATCAAGACCCTGCTCTATAACTAAACCCTCTACCAACTCACCAAACGTCGCATTGTTCTGGTCAGAGTCTCGAGTCACAAGTTGATAGACCGCCGAGATAACGCTGCTCAAACCACTTAAACTGTTGATACTATCGCCTTCAAAACTAATGGAAATTTCTTTTCCTTCAGAACCACTTAGGTTGGAAACATTTACACCTGTTTCCTCAAGCGAAATCGACAGTAAAGTCTCATTATTGACCGGATCAATACTTTCAATACCAATAAACGCCTCAAAAATTCCTTCGTTTGAGCGAGGATCCTCGAACGCTGCATTTACATCTTCTACAGTCAAATTTCCCATAAATTTGAGGTAATTTTCTAAGTTGCCATCACCAGCTAGTTCAACATACGTAAAGTCTTCATCGCTCGTAGCTGCAGAAGCCTTGAAAGGTAATCCGTATAAACCTCCAATCGCTGTGGCAAAATCCTCATTGAAAAAGGAAATATAAGCAGAGGAAACTGAATTACTATCAACTGAAAAGTCGTTAAACGCATCTAGTGACGTCAAATCGGCATCAAGCTTCACGCTAAGTGGCAACCGGCTCAGCTCAACCAAATTATTTAGGGCAGCTTCATTTTCTAAATAGAGTTGCTCATCAATCGATACAGATATTTCAGCACTACCATTTATTTTGAAAGAGGCCTCATACGAGTCATTTGAAAGCTTAGTTAACCACAACCGCGCTTTACTGGATTCACCATCCATGAATCTTAGCCCAATCGCGGTATCCCATTCATTGTCTTCTGCCCCTTTAAACAACTGAATTTGCACAGTTACGTTTTTCTGCAAAAAAGAATCTAACTCACGTAAGAAATCCCCGCTTTGGTCAGGATTTAACTGCGAAAACGACGTTTTAAAGCTTTCGCTCCATATTTTCACTTTTGCAAAATCAGATGGCAACCGAGCATAATCGTACACTGCGTCAGCATATATTCCACCAACTTGTTCGAGCGAACCTATAGAGATTAACTGTTGCCAGCTTTCCTCATTGGCCGCGCCCGTGACATAAAAATCTGTTAATCCGTCTTTATTGATATCCAAAACTAATAGCTTATCATTTATGAGTTCGTAATCGGCTTTAGAAAATAAATTATCTTCACCTAAAACAGATACGAGCGTTGTCTCGTGAAGCTCATAATCGCTATGTTCAACGTCTGGATCTCGAGAAGAGATATTTAGCCATGAAACGCCAATATCATTGTAATCATTATCTACCAAATTGAATATATCATTACGCAAAATATTGGTGATTTTACTATCCCAGCTGTCGTCGTCAGGGACAAAACTCAACTGTGTTTTTTCTTCGTAGTTTCCAGGTCCGCCATTATACCAAGTTTGGAATTGGACGATTTCAACATTATTAAAATCAAAATCGGCTGCTACTGTACCACTTAAATTTATACCAGAGGGCGGCACATAGGAATTTACCAGGCCGGAGAACTCATCATCGTCATCATAGTATAGAAGAGAAAGTTTCACCCCGTTATGCGTAAGGCCAATCTCATTTGAGTTTTCCTCGTCAAGCCTATTCCATCCCCCAAGGTTAATTTCAATGGATTCAAATCTGATATCCCAATAGATGTCATTTTGATTATTTGGTTCATCGACAATAATTTCACCAACAGAAACAACATTACCGCCTGAAAGCAACGCAACACTGTTTTCACCCTCAATTTGCATGAAAGACCAAACAGCGGGAGTGTCGACCAAATCGTCTAGTTGCTCTTCAAACTCTAATAACCAGTTCTTGAGAATTTCGCTGGTGTTTGCACCGAGAAAATCTACGGGAACCAACTTCGAAGTAAATTCAGATCCTACAACAGCGTCATTAGCATCGAAAAGAGTAATAGAGCCTGAGTAGTTTTCTTGCCGTCCGAGATAATCTCCCAACTCGTCAAAATAATCGACTTGTTGTTCAAATGAGCTTGATACAAAATCACCGGCAATATCATAATTGATTTGAGTGCTCTCATCGAGAAATACGCTCGCAACTTTATCGGTCGTTATTCCTGCGTCGTTTTCAATTGGGCCTATCTCAATATTTTTTTCGTTTGAGAGCACATCACGCGCGATTGAGATACGAATATCCTTATCTGTGTATCTCAATATGCCATTTTCAGATCGCGCATAAGAATTAAAAGATACTTCTTGGAATTCTTCAAACTGACCCTCAAACCGAAAATTATAACCGATGCTCTCCCGAACAGACTGCGAAAATGTTTGCTGATCAAACCAGTTGTTAATTCGCCCAAGGAGCGTGCCATCTGAGCTCATAACCAAAATGTTATCACTGCTGTCAGAGGTAAATTTCAAAGCATCCCGAGAACCCCAGAGAGTTGGGAGATATTCGTTAACGGCATCCCAAGCAGAACCAAGACCTTCATAACGAGGTGCAAAATCTTCAAATCCCTCTGCATCAGTGACATCAACAAAACGACCCACCTCGTCCCAATTACCATCACGAATCTGAATAAAGCCATCCCGCGTATCGATTACGCCCAGCAATTTTTCGTGGATATCGTAATTTGAAAGAGGCCCATCATCCTCGTCATGATCTGACAGCGCAATAAACTCACCGTCTTTCCAATAGCCCTCAGCTTGGTACTGAACCCGAGAACTCGAGCCCTCATTTTGAAAATCGCCCGAGTATTTAAAATCGGTCCATTCATCTGTTTCAATAAATATGGATGTGACATCGCTCCAGTCCCATATGTTTTCAACTGTGCTGGCTGCACTTGGAATGCCATATTCAGCTTGAACTTCAGTATCCCAAAACGGCTCAAGCTCTGACTTTTTAGCCGAAAAGCCAGACCGTTCAACCGTCGAACGTAAAACCACATGCTCAAGGTTTATTTCAGAGAAATTTTCTGGTGGGACTCCATCATAGAGTGTGTCCACATCCGCTTTGGACAAAAAGTAATTTTCTCCAGACTGAAAACGCGCAAGCTGACCCCAATCCTCATCATTGAAATTGAACGTTGGGCCCTGATTATATTCAAAACCCTCTAGGTCGGTGTCGGTGCTGTCATCCCAAAAACTGGTTTCGTGGACAAAGTCGTTTTCCCAAGTATCCACACGTGCTAACA
>Ga0206127_1002049_pt1 | contig 20814 bp, 21 predicted proteins | sample Helgoland_Spring_6_FD_148646 | JGI IMG/M metagenome (GOLD analysis project Ga0206127, IMG submission 148646) | Pelagic subsurface seawater microbial communities from Kabeltonne, Helgoland, North Sea - Helgoland_Spring_Bloom_20160419_1 | ecosystem: Environmental > Aquatic > Marine > Epipelagic ...
GTAATTTTATTCAAAAAATATTATGTGAAAATATCTCTATTCGTGCGTAAGAGTACATAACACAGGTAGTGCTGATAAGATGTATGTTAGACCAAGGAATAGTAAAAAAAACTTTCTTCCACTTGATTCTCCTGTCAAATTAAATCAGTTAGTATATTCAAAAATGCCAATCAAATTACCAAGGCCCCAAAATGGGTTTTAGTATTTCTCTTAAATTCATATTTTAATTTTCGCAATTCACTTATCAAAATATAAAGAATCCTTCTAAAGATTTAAATTTTTTCTAATTTCGCACCTAAACGAAATATACGTAACATGTGTATTTCCTCACTGACATTCATGCAATTAAAGAAAAATAAATAATGAGGTGGAACTCAATAATCTAAAGAGTAAAGGAAATTTAAAACTTAATAAAATGAGAAAAAGCAAATTTATTACCCCAAGTAATTTTAGAAAAAAAATACTAAGTTTCTTACTATTACTTTTCTTGACTTTCCATTCTATTTTCGCGCAAGTTGAAGGTCCTATTTCAAAAGAGCAATTACAACTAAATGCAGGTTTGGGTTTTTCTGGATGGGGCGTGCCTGTTTATATTGGTTTTGACTATGGCTTACAGCCAGATATAACTATCGGTGGAGAGTTATCTAATAGGAATTATAAGGAAGCCTTCTTTGGATCTGACTATAATCATAGTATTACAGGTATTTCTTCTAATTTTAATTATCACTTCAATAGATTACTTAATATCTCCTCTAACTTGGATATATATGCAGGTCTTAATTTAGGTTTCTACATTTGGAATACATCTTTTGGCTATCAAGGTTCGGGCTCATCAGGATTGGGATTAGGCGCTCAAATTGGAGGTAGATATTACTTCAATAATAATTGGGGCATTAACCTAGAACTTGGAGGTGCGAACACAACTAGTGGATATAAAATTGGAGCCTCCTACAGGTTTTAACCCTTATTAGTTCACTTTTTGCTGACGGTATACAGTCAAATAAAAGTGTACTTTTTTTCAGATATAAATTAAGCGAGTGTTGATACTAATTGAAATAAATGTTTTGATTCTGTTTTGCCATTCAATTAAAGTTTGTTGTTTGATTCTTTTCCTGCGCCTAAGTTTTCGCTCTCCAGTGCCATAATAAACCTTAAAAAGAGTTTGGAGCTTTGACAGTTTCCATAATGGGACCTGTAGCATCTGAATTTATTTTAAACATCTCTCCCTTGGCATGGGTCCTACAATCTGGGCTGGCTGTGAAACAATTCAAGGTATTCTTAATGAAAAGTATTTTAAAAAATATTCTGAAAAAGTAAAAAATGAAATTTTTGTATTGATTGTTACCGTCACAATCGGAATGTTCTGTATTTTTATTTGAATAACCGATAGCGGGCATCTTATCAATGGAGCTGCTCCACTTTAAAATTCATATCGGCAAACACATGCCCAGTTAAATCCACTGATACGCGCCTAAAGAGAATTTGTATTTTTTCTTCTTGTACAGCTTCTCGACTTGTCCGTAGCTTAAATCCATTACACAAAATTAATTTGGAATCAAGCAATACCTTCGGGTGAGCATAATTTACTAAGGGTGCAGATTTTTATTAGCTTTAACTAAACAAATCTACCCATATGAAACGTCGAACATTTTTTAGCAAAACCTCTTCAACCATCCTGGGCCTCGGAATTACATCCGATTCTTTCGCAAATAAAACTAAAAAGAAAATCAAGCAACCTATTAGGGTATGTACAACCATAGATAAAGAAGAAGTATCCTTTTTCGTAGAAACCATTAATGAATCGATAAAGGTAGTCCATATGGCGGATACGCATTTGTTTAAAGACGATGAGAGGGGAATCCCTTATCAAGAGTTTAGTAACCGAATGGCAAAAGCTTATAACCAAACTGTACATTTTAAAACTCGATTAAATACCAATCCAGAGGAAGCCTTTGAACAAACACTCGCCTTTGCAAAAGAAGTAAAGGCTGATGTGATAACTTTAATTGGAGATATCTTTAGCTTTCCGTCTGAAGCAGCGATAGAGTGGGTTTTGTCCAAATTAAAGAATACAGGTATTCCGTACATTTATACCGCTGGAAATCATGATTGGCATTATGAAGGGCTGGAAGGCTCTCTGGAGTCTTTACGTGATAAATGGGTAGAAAAAAGATTATTGCCCTTATATCAAGGAAATCACCCTTTAATGGCAGCTTATGATATCAAAGGAATCAGATTTTTAGCTATTGATAATTCTACCTATCAAATTAATGAGGAGCAATTAGCCTTTTTTGAGGAACAAGTATCTAGTGGGATACCTTTGGTTTTATTGGTCCATATTCCAATGTATGCTCCTGGAAAGGGCATTAATTTTGGTTGCGGAAACCCTAATTGGGGAGCAGCCTCAGATCATAATTTTGAAATAGAAAGACGTCCTAAATGGCCCGAAGGTGGACACACTCAAACAACATTTAATTTTCATAAGAAAGTTTTTTCTGCTGTAAATCTATTGGGCATTTTTACAGGCCACGTTCATCGAAAAACCATTGAAATGATTAGTGGGAAACCCCAAATAGTTGCTGATGATAACGCAAGTGGCGGTTATTTAGATATCAACTTTTTACCTATGGTAAAACAAGATAAAAAATTAGTATTTTGATGAAAAATCAAAAAATTCAACAATATTGTATTCCTTGACATTCACTTAATTAGTGCATGTTGTAGTCTTCTTTCTCTTTTTCTTCTTATGCAGCCCCTTAATTTGTGAGTAGATTAAATCCATCACACCAAATTAATTTGGACTAAAGCAATACCTTGGGGTGAGAATAATTCACTAAGGGTGGAGATATAGACAAAATCCTACCATGTTTTTATTCATTAAGATATGTTTTCTGGCATGATTATAGCGATGATTTTTTCAAATAATTAAACATATGTAATTATGAAATATTTTTCAATTTTAAACTCTTTCTTGATTTTAATTGCACTAGGATCTTGTGATGAAGGGGATGCCTGTCCAGCTGTGGGTGCACCTGTTTGCGGTTCTGATGGGATAACATATGGTAATAGTTGCTATGCAGAAGCTGCAGAAATTGAGAACTATATATCTGGAGAATGTACTGATGAAGTGGTGTGTTATGAAATCTATATGCCTGTTTGCGGTTCTGACGGTAATACATATAGTAACGATTGCTATGCGGAAGCTGCAGGAATTGAGAACTATACATCAGGAGAATGTACTAATTAGTCTATTTTAGAAACTACTTTATAAAGTAATAGTACCTCTAAAAGCTCTAAGGGTATGAGTAAAATCAAACCAAATGGAAATAGAAAAACAGTTGCAAAAAAAATTCCAGTTATAATTTCTAAAAGACCCGTACCTTTAGACAAGTTTCCTAAATGTAATTTTAATCTTAAAATTCCCATTCCGAAAAAAATCATAATAGATCCAAAAGTTAAAGCTTTAGAAATCAAGATGAAATAAGCTAAACTGCCCTCATGATTAACTGACCCTATTTCAGAAAGTTCAAAAATTATATTAGTGATTATCATCAAAAAAGCCATTAGCTCAACTGTAAAATTTTTATAATAACTTCCTAGTAAAACAAATCCTCGCATAAAAAAGGCAAACAATATTATCGATGTTATTTTTATAAGAGAATGAGTCATAAAACTGGAGGAAGTTTCAAAATCGTGCCCCTTAAGAAAATCAGACCAATTTGTCTCAGAAGATGAATCGAATAATGGTTTTACGAAGTATGCAGTTTCCACAAAACCAAAAAGAAAGTAAATTATTCCAGCTACAAATGAAACCTTGAATACCTGCTTAAAATTATTCGGAGAGAATCTAAGTATTTTATCAAATTTCCCCCCTACATATTCATTTTCAAATATTTTTTCATAATTGTAACCCAAAGCATTGAGTATCACTTTTATTGTGTAGTTTCTTGGAGTAGTTTCTCCTGATTCAATTCTTTGAATTGTCCGAACGGTAATATTACATTTTTGAACTAACTCATCTTGAGTTAACCCTTTTTGATTTCTTAATTCAACGATTTTTTTTCCTAATAAAGGCTGTTTCATTATCATTTTTTTAACATTTAATACAAGGTTAAATATATGCGATCATCAAATCATGAAAACAACAAGTATTATACCCGACATTTGAGTTTAACGATATTTAGAAAATATTCCATACTCTTAAAATCGTTTCATCCAACATAGTCTTTGGCATCTTTGTAGAAAGGGTTAAATCAATCTCTCCGGACCACATATAAGCCTCTCTCAAGCATTCCCCTTCCCGCTACAGGGAATTATAATTCTATTCTAACGTTTTAATTCGAGAATAAATTTTGGTCAAGACTTATGGATTTGTGTATAAAGCTTGTATCGTGTATTATCAAGATTTTTACGTAGAGGGGTACTCTATTTTTTTGGTAGTATTTAATTAAAAAACGTTACTTTTGAAATGGGATTTTACAATCGTAATCTCACATATCTTGTTAAGATGAACAAAATAATTTTATTATTACTATTTTTTCCAATTGTTTCTTTTGGGCAAAATCCTAAGATAAAAGATTTTAAAATCACTATACTTTCGACTATGCTCTCTGATACTCACATTGGTGAATGGGGATTTTCAGCACTGATTGAAGCAGATGGGCAAAGAATTTTATTTGATACTGGTTCAAGAGAAGAAACAGTACTTCAAAATGCAAAAGAATTGAATATAAACCTTGATGGTATTGATAATGTTTTTTTAAGTCATAATCACAAAGACCATACGGGAGGATTAATTACTTTAAGAAAAAATCATCCAACTTCTTTTTCAAATGCTCATATTGGAGAAGGAATTTTTTATTCAAGACCTAACTCTGATGGTATTGAGCATTACATTTTGAGTAATAAAAATGCTCTTGAGAAATTAGGAATTAATTTTATAACGTACACGAACCCTTCACAAGTATTACCTGGTTTGTGGACAACTGGTCAGGTTCCAAGAAAATATGATGAAAAAAATTGGAGTGAATTGAGTAAAATGATTGATTTAAATGGAAATAAAATTGAAGATATCATACCTGAAGACCAATCACTATTCTTCGATACCTATAATGGAATAGTTTTAATAAGTGGTTGTGGTCACGCTGGTATTATTAATACACTTGACTATGTAAGAAAGATACTTCCAAATAGGCCTATATATAAAGTAATTGGAGGGTTTCACTTATTAAAACTTAATCAAGATAAACTAGAGTGGACGGCAAAAGAAATGGAAAAATTTGGTGTAAAATACTTTGTAGGAGCACACTGTACAGGATTAAATTCTACATATTCAATACGTGACTTTATGAATCTTTCATCAAAAAATGCTTTAGTTGGCTCAGTGGGGACTTATATTACTAAAGTAGGAGTTTTTCCTGGTTATATGGAATGACCGCACCTTTAAAGAACTATCCAAAAAAGCCAAGTTAATCTAATGTTTCCTAGAAGCACATTGTAGTACTGCAAGTTTAGCTACAAGCGGTTGAGAAAATATGAACGTATAATATCGGTAGTAAATAATTTCCTTACTTTAGCCTTATGGCAAACTACGATCATTGACTGTGGGATGAGAATACCTTGAGAGAAGACACAGTTAATAGTATCCTTACTGAAGTCTGGAATTACCTAGCTCTTTAGGTTCGGAAATTGGACCAGGGTTTGTAAATAAATTAACCATAGAATGAAAAAAATAGTCTTATTGCTGATTCCAATTATTTCTTTCGCACAAGAAAATACTTCAAAAAATACTTCAGAATTAAATTACTTATATCCTAAAAAAGATTTGGTATTTCAGTATCAAGATGATTGGGGAAAAGGTAATTATAAAAAGCTCATTGAAGAATTTAAAAAGGAGCCTTTGGATTTTGGAGATATTGTTTTTTTGGGTAACAGCATCACTGCAGGGGGAAAAGATTGGAGTGAAAGATTAAATCAACCAAATATTAAAAATAGGGGAATTGGAGGAGACGTTACTGAAGGTGTTTTAGCTAGATTAGATGAGCTTATTTATTTCAAACCACGCACTGTTTTTTTATTGATTGGAATTAATGACTTATGGAATCTGACGCCAGATAATCCCTCGTCCGAATATGTTGGGGGAAATATATTAAAAATTGCCCAAAAGATCAAAGCAGGCTCCCCCGAGACGAAAATTTATATTCAAACAATTTTACCCAATAAAAAAGTAGTTCTGAGAGAAAAAATCAAAGCCGTTAATCAAATCATAAAAGTAAATCAAGATGAAAATCTTTACAGCCTCATTGATCTTTATTCAGTTTTTGTAAATGATGATGGGTTACTTAAAAATGAGTTGTCGATTGATGAAACTCATCTAAATGAGCAAGGCTATGATGCTTGGGTAAAATTCATTGAACCCATTTTCATATTACCCAAACGATAGATTTTAAATAAAAGCTGTCAGACCCTAATAATAGCTTTTGTATATCAGCAACCTTTAAACCCCATGCTCTTCTAGTAGCTCGAGCGTAGACAAGATGTTGTAATAAATTCCTGTTAAAGAGTGATAAAAGTTATCTATTTAAACCCTCGGGATTACTTATCATAATTAAGCCAAAACAGTAAAAGGGAATTCCATCTTAATAATACGGAGTAGGTAAATAATCCAAAATCAAAATAGATTTTCAACTTCTATCAAATACCTAACAAAACAACCCTTCCCCTACCTCCTCTGTAACTTTGCAAGAAACAAATTACATGAGATAAGACACCCTTAAATGGAATAACCATACCTTCAAAAAGCTATCCAAAGAAACCAAGTTAATCTACTACTTCCTAGAGGCCCATTGCAGTACTGCTGACTTTCTTCAAGCAGATGAATCAGACATCGCAAATGGCATTGGACTGGAGCGTAGATTGGGTCTTAATCCCTTTGGTAATATTATCGTTCTCGCAATGGAGAAACTTGAAGATTCAGGCTTTATTGTACTAGAAAATCATGACTTTATTCTAGTCAAAGGGACACACAAAAAGCGAGCGAATGGAAAACTAAAAGTCAGTAATAAGGCTAAGGATTACTACAGAGTTGGAGTGCTCAAATCTGGGATGCATACAGCCGTTTTAAAGGAAATTAATAGTACTTGTAAATGTTCGTCTAAAGAGGTGATAATGGAGAAGCATGAGGCTTATTTTAAGGTGTTAGAGAGGGAAGTATTTCATGATGTGTTCAGAGTAAATGCGCTATCAACTCATATTATTTATTGTAGATTAATTGACTTTTCTCGTAGACAATTATAAAATTCATTTCGCCTCGATTGTTCAGCAAATTCTCCCCCGTACTCTACTGTAGTCGTAAAGCTTGCTTTATCCTTAATTCCTCTTGAGGAAACACAAAGATGCTTAGCTGATATCATGACAATCACGCTTTTGGTACCCAAGACGTTTTGTAAATCCCTCATTATCTGAAGACATAATCTTTCTTGAACTTGCGGCCTATGAGCATAATATTGGACTAAACGATTAATTTTAGAAAGACCAATTACAAGATTTTTGGGAATGTAGGCTACATGAGCAAATCCTGTAATTGGTAAAAAATGATGCTCACAGGAAGAATCAATAGAAATGTTTTGCTCAATCAACATTTTTCCGTAGCCATATTTATTTTTAAAAGTTGAAATCCTAGGTCTATTCTCAGGATTTAATCCGTGAAAGAGCTCTTTCACATACATTTTAGCAACTCTGTAAGGCGTACCAGATAAACTATCATCTGTCATATCTAAACCTAGCTCCTCCATAATTAACTGAAAATATTTTTTTATATTCTCAATCTTTTTGTCATCACATTTGACAAAAGCATCATGACGCAAAGGAGTATCAATATTATTAGAGAAATGCTCATCTCCAACTGCCTCTATTTCTTCTTTTGTTTTCATTTTATATTTATTTCAATTTTCACAACAGTCGTCACATAAACAATAATTTTGATTGTATAAATGTAAAACAATGAGACTCAATGCAGGAATGTAATTCCAGACCTCAGATATGATCACGATCTCAAATGTTTCAATCAATATAGCTAGAAATAGAAGGGCCCAACTACTTACCAATGCAATTCCAAGCCATGCCTTTGTTGATTTTTTTACAGCTGAAATTACCGCAATAAATGAAACAGTCAAAAACAAATAATTTAATAATTGCCACCATACAGGGATTGAGTTACAGCAGGTAGCTGTACTCAAGTTTGCCAAAAATAAAATGGGTGTAGCAGCACAATGAATGATACAAAATACACTAGATGAAGCACCTATTATATCTGATTTAAAAAATTTTTGTGCTGATGTCATGGAGAGTAACTGAGTAATATAAGTTGCAATATCTCAATAAATTATTTTTAATGCAACAATGTTGCAATTAAAAAAATCGTCTGTAAGATTAATGCACTCCTACAACAAAAAAATGGTCAAAATTATATCTTTTTTCGCCTTGATTACAAGTCTAAACATGAAGGTTTGTGCCCAAGAGATGGACTTTTGTGTTAATGACCGCAAAGGAAGAGTTATTGATGCTGATACAAAAAAAGTTTTTCCCAATGTTCAAATACCAATTAAAGAAACATTATTATCGACACTCTCTGACTTAAATGGAGAATTTTATTTTGAAAACTTATTGCCAAAAATTAAATACACTAATTATATCCTGTTTCGGTTATTGTGATACCACCTGTGAAAACTTTTATCAACATAGAAATTCCCTAAATATTTATTGTGTACCGTCAGCAAAAAGTGAACTAATATATGAACTCGGTTAATACGCACCTGGCCTTAAATCGGGAAAAGCCGAGATACGTGCTGTATGCGCTTTTTAACAATTCTTTAAAAACCTATTCTAACATTTTTTGTGAGAATTTTACGTGGAAAAAGATTCATTTTAATAAATTTCGAGTTTGAATAATAAGTGCTTGGTTTTTATAGTTGGTTATAAAGTGCATGATAAGCAAATTTTTCTCTTTCTGTTTTGATTGCCCTTATTTTTATGAGATACAGGCTGGAGTAAACGCTCGAAGAAATCTATTTAATACCATTTAATAAACTGGAGCTAATACACATAATAGTTTCACCAACGTTGATTAGAGGTGTTGCAATTTTGTACAAAATAATACCAGATTCTATTGCCGTGTATTCTTCAATTTTGTTGCCAAACTCATCAGTAGTAGAGCCTACTACATCTCCTTTTTTAATTGAATCACCTGCGTGTTAATTACTATAAAAATTCCACTAGTTTTAGTTTAAGGCATAAAAAGGAATGTCCATCGTTTAGTTCGACAAAAAGTTTTGGTCAAGACTGTAATACTTTTAGCAGTGGATATTGTCATATAAATGATTTGTGTATAAAACTCCTGGGGTGTGGTGACTTTAGGAGTTTTTTGATAACCAATTATCAAAAAAAAACGATAAATACTAGTAATTTGATTTTTATTGAAGTTTTAGTTACCTTCAATTTTTTTCACTTTTATCAACCTAAAAAAACTCAATCTATGAAACGATTATTAACATTATTTATCTGCTTAAGTATTTCTATGAGCACTTTTGCACAATATGCGTCTGCCAGCTATATTGTTTTACATGAAGGTATGGAAAATGATTATCTCCAACTGGAAAGTGTTTGGCAAGCTTATCATAAAGAATCCATTGCTATGGGTCGCAAAACTGGGTGGTCTATCTGGAAAATAGCTAAGAATGGAGATGATTCCTATGAGGCTGGGACTTATCCAGATTACCTGATCATGGAACAGTATTCTTCAAAGAAGCAAATGGATGAAGAATTTAATCGATATGCTGAAGGTTATGAAAGCATGAAGACAATAATGAAAAAAAATCTCAAAGGGAAATACTCTAACAAACAGATAGAAAAGATTTTAGCAAAAGCTCCTAAAAAAGAAATAAGAAACTACATACACAAGAGGATTGCTGCAACACCCATGATTGGTGGTGATATCAAGGTGGGTGATGTAATGATGGTAGCCACTATGGAACAATTAAGAGATGATTACGAGGAATTCGAAACGGAATTTTGGCAAAATATTTTTGCTAATAATGTAATGAAGGGAAACCATCGGTTTTGGGGATTTTCAAGAATTATAGATAGAAATGAAGCAGCTTATGCAGCCCCTACGCACAACGCTTGGAATATGTTTATTGATGGTAAAGAATTGGCAAGGCCTGATGATTTTGTATCAAGGAAAATATTTGAACTCACAAGTGAAGTAAGAAAAATGTATACTCCCCAAGAATTAACTTTGGTGTATAATGCTCAATAGTGGTGTCAACTCATTGAGTCTTGTTTAAAAAATTCAAAAAAAACTCCTGGAATACTTGTCATCCAGGAGTTTTTTTTAGAATATATTTTTATTTTCTTAAAAAGGTAAGACCTATCCTCGTATTTACATTTACAATAAGGATAAATAAATATTGAGGCGCTAATTATATTAAGACCCACAAGCCTCACACTCGGGATCATCTATGAAGCGGCTCCGTCCTGGTTCCTCCAGTTTTAGCTTGTGTATCTCATCTCTGATTTTATTATCCTAAATAATTTGCTTATCACCTCATATTGATTCTGCTGATCCAAATTATTTTATTAGATTTATAAAAACCAAACAAACCCTGAATAAAATGATAAAAGTAAGTTTTGAAGGATACTCAGACTCAGAAGAATACATAGATAACACAAGGATACAAGTGGAGGATGTTTTTCAAACTCATTACCCTGACTCGGAAGGAAAGATAGTGAAGAAACAAGAGAAAGAATTTAGAGTAACTTTTTTAGGAGATTGGACAAGTCCTGATGATATAGATGAAGAGGTAATAAGAGATATTTGTCAGTCTAATGAACTTACTTGTCATATTTTTATGGATTGCAAAATGAACAAAAGTTATTACTACGATAAACAGGATGAGTTTGTCTAGCCATAATTAAATTAAAATAATCATACAGAGCTCATATAAGCCTATATTAAGCATTCTCTTTCCAGCTAAATAATAATCATAATTCTATACTAATACGTCTTCACAATAGCGTTAAAGATTGTCTAAACATGATTAAATCGGGTATGCATACAGCCGTTCTAAAGGAGATTAATAGTACTTGTCAGTGTTTCTCTAAAGAGGTGATATTGGAGGAATTTGAGGCTTATTTTTAGGTGTTGGAGAGGGTAGTGTTTCATGAATTGTTAAAGTGAGGGTGATCGTTGATTTTAGATTAGGGCATAAAAAAATGTCCATCGTTTTAATTTGACAATAAGTTTTGGCCAAGGCCTTATGAATTTGTATATCTAACTAGAGGAGTGTGGTGATTCTCGGAGTTTTTATTTTTAAAAGATGAAAAATCTAATTTGCAGTATTTTATTTTACCTATCTCCTAAAACTACTAGCCAATAAAACATCCTCAATTTGAAGGATGAATGTAATAGGTAAGATGACTAAAACTTAAGTTTTACCCCTCCATTTATAACAAAACCATCGACAGGCGCATAGATATCCCTAAACTGAGGATCACGAATATCTCCTGTATAAATACTATCAAAAGCCGTTTGACGCGCATCCAAGAAATTCTCAAAATTAAGGAATACAGAGAGTCTCTCTCCAAATGATTTCTCTGTCATAAGTCCCACAATCCAGTAATTTTGACCCGTTGAGCCATCGCTTAACTTTTGAGGACTAAAGTAATAGGCCTCAAATCCAATCCAGAAGTTTTCGTGCTTTTCATACATTAATACGTTATTGAATCTGTGATTGGCCACTAAGGGAAACTCCTTTACTTTGCCATTATAATGCTCATTAACATCTGCATAGGTATACCCAATAAAGAGTGATAAATCATTATACGACCATTTCATATTTATTTCTATCCCTTTGGTATCAACATAGCTATTTGGCTGACTAAACTCAAATGTATTAGGAAGCGCCAGTATCCCATCTGTTTTTGTTAAAACAAGCGGATTTTTAATCTTTGAATAGAAAAATAAAGAGTTTAATGAAAATAATAGTTTATCTGTAATTGGCCAGCGATAGTTTACATCAAAATTTCCCCCAATTGACTCCTCGGCTTGAAGTTCAGATGGACTTATCGCTGATATATTTCGGAATTGTAACCTCTCAGCTTCTTCTGAAAAAACGGTAGGTGTTTTATAGCCAATTCCGCCACCCAATCTAAAAGTTAAGCGTTCTGTAGGCTCAAATAACAGAGAAATTCTTGGTAATACAAAGACGTCATAATCAGACTGGTAATCCACTCTCATCCCCAATTCAGAAGTCCATTTTTGAGTGATATTGAAAGTGTTTTGTCCGAATAAACCAACTGTTACATTACTAAAACTCAGATCTGACCCTGCCCTAGCTTCTCTTTGTTCAAACTGATCGCTCCAAAGATTAATTCCCCATACCCACTCGGATCTATTGGTAAATGTGATCAGATTGACTTCACTGAATGTAGATGATTGCTGTCCAGAAAACCCATGATCTGGTATTTCTATTTGCCTTTCAAAATTACTTATTGAATTTTTTATTCTCAATTGAACATTCTTAGAAAACCGATGAGAAAAATTAAATTGAGTAGAGAAACGGTCAGTAAAGTTTTTTTCAAAATAAGGATTCCGAACATCATAACCTCTAATAAAGTCTATATTGCCCCCCAAGCGTTCCTCAGTAATATAGCTTACACCGAGGTCCATCTTTGTATCTGTTCCTAAGTAAAAAAATATACGTGGATTAACAGTCCACCTATCAAACTTTGGAATAGCTGTTAAACCAATATCAGCTGGATCAAAAGCCGTTCCTTTGTTGTAAGAAGTAAAAAGTGCAAACCCTACCTTTTTGAACTTTTCAGCATAAAACCCACTTAAATCCAATCCTAATGCAGAGGTGCTATTCGCCAAAAAGTTTAGCTCACGTTTCTCTGTAGGAGTTTTCGAAACTAGGTTAACTAATCCTGCAATAGCTCCTCCTCCATATAAGGTCGAGGAAGCCCCTTTTATTACCTCAACTTGTTGAAGATCGAGTGGCGCTATTTGCATTAAACTTAGACTTCCCGAGTAACCTCCATATAAAGGCAGCCCATCCCTAAGCAGTTGCGTATATTTTCCATCTAGCCCTTGGATTCGAATACTGGAGTTATAGCTCGTTGCAGAGGTCTGCTGAGTCCTGATTCCTGTACTCTCATTAAGAAGCATTCGAATATCTCCAGGCTTCATATTACCCTTCTCTGACAATTCCTCTCCTGCTATGAGCTCTACTCGTGTGGGGGTATCCTGAATAGTACGCCCGCTTCGAGTGGAAGTAATTATAACTTTATTCATTTCCTCGTGGGAGATTGAAAGAAATATAACCTCTTTATTTTCAGAATTGTCAAGAGGAAATGTCAGTGTAAAGGTTCTTTGCTCGTACCCAACAAAACTGAGAATTAAAGTATAAGTACCATTAGGAATATTACGAATGGTTAGGTTACCTTTTTGATCCGAAATAACGCCTATTTCAAAATCCGAAAAGTATGCAGTGGCACCAAAAATAGGTTCTCTCGTATCATAATCCATCACGGTAGTCTGAAAGGTATTTTGTGCTTGAGAAATACTTACGGAAAGTATTATAAATAGAGAAAAAACAATTCTGTCCATAATTATTTCTTTAGTTAAAGAATTATGAGAATTAATAGCAAAAATACTAATTATTAAATGGTAAATTGAATAGACAGTTTCAACTGTTTAAAGAATAACTGGGAAATGATATTCTGCTATATTAGCCAAAATAGTTTGATTATTCTTCTCTATTTCCGCTATTGAAAATTTTAATTCAATACTGATACGCACCTACAGAGAATTTGTGCTTTTTCTTCAGGTATAACTTCTTGATTTTGTCATAGCTCAAACCCATTACACAAAATTAAATTAGACGCAAGCCATGCATTTGGATGAGAATAATTTACTGAGGGTGGAGATCGATTATGAAGATACTCTTGGTAAAATCAGAATAAAAATGGCAAAATAAAAATAACCTCTTCCTTTCATTTCTTAATCTAAGTTAATGCAATTGTTTTGATGACTTTAAATCTTTGCTCTTAACATAATTCAAAAAGAAATGAAAAAAATAAATTATATTTTAGCAGCAATCTTAACATTTTCGAGTTTCGGAACATTTGCACAATCTCAGAAAATTAATACTGAAAAATCAACAATTAATTGGTTAGGCAAGAAAATTGGAGGACAACATGAAGGTCTTATCAATATTAAAAGCGGAGAATTAGAAGAAAAAGGAGGAAAAATTGTGGCTGGTTCATTCGTAATTGATATGACTAGTATTACCAATACAGATCTTACAGATGCTAGTTACAATCAGAAATTAGTCGGGCATCTAAAATCTGATGATTTTTTTGGGATTGAGAAATTTCCTACAGCAAATCTTAATATTACAAAAGCAACCAAATTCTCAAATGGTAAAGCCTCTGTTACTGGAGATGTCACAATAAAAGGTAAAACTGAAACAATAACTTTTGATGTTGTTAAAAAAGGAAACAGTTATTCTGCAAAAATAGAGATAGATCGCTCAAAACATAATGTCAGGTTTGGGTCAACGTCATTCTTTGATAGTCTTGGAGACAAAGCTATTGATGATCTTTTTATATTAGATATTAAACTCGTAGTCAGTTAAATTAAATAATTATGGAAAAAGCAAAAGTTGCGAATACAACTCCGAAAATAGTACAATTATAAGGAGGTATTTCATGAGGTGTTGAGGTGAGAAATTCTTGATTATTTAGATAAGGGCATATAAGGATTGTCCATCGTTTTAATTCGACAGCAAGTTTGTCAAGAGTTTGAATAATTTGTGTATCTAACTCCTGGGGTATGGTGTCTCAGGAGTTTTTTGTGGTTGTTTAAAAAAGGATTAGATTGGTCACCACTTTAAGCGGTAAAAACCTTCGCCCTTTCAACATTGCATTATGAGAAAATATTTAATCCTATTCTTGTTATTTGCCTCTATTATTGGCATTACTTTATTGTACATGTTCGACATTCTACCGAGCAAAATTACTGAATTGTACATGACTGAGGATCCCAAACCAACTGTATCAATGCTAGGTGATTCAGTCATCAAAGCTGAAGTTAAAAATGAGGTAAAAAAAGAAATAATCCCTGAACCCGTCATTGAAGAAGTCATTGAACCTGAAGTTAAAACAGATCCCCCTGAGCTGGAATCTGTACCCAAAACAATTGGAGTGATATCCGAAATAAGTCGGCCATTAGATAAATATTATTTAGTTGTAGCTAGTTTTTTAGACAATGACTTGGCATTCGATTATGCTGAAAAATTGATTTTATCGGGGTCAAATGTTATCATCATTCTAGATTTTCATGTCCGATATTTTACGAGGGTAGCTCTCCTCGAATATGAAACCCTTGACAAAGCGAATGTTGGACTGGATAAATACAAGGATGAATTCGATGAGCAGTTATGGGTATTAAAATATTGATCCTAAAGTGGTCAAGTCTTCTGTCAAAAGAAGAATACGATTGGTAGCTGACGACCCACAGGCTCACACTCAGGATCATCAATGTCGCAAATCCCTCTTCAGTTACTTTAGACAAAGAATCTTTGACCTAGCGACACATGAGTTACAAGGTTTAATCTACCCATAACTCATTGCCGCATTGCATAGCGTTGGATCAATTGCATTGTAGACTTCAATTATTTGATTCGACAAAAAGTTATGGTCAATAGCTTTTTAAAATTTGTGCATAACTCCTAGGGTGTGATGACTCTAGGAGTTTTTTTATGAGGTTATTTTAAAAATCTACTATTAGAATCAAACACTTCTTCCTCCTCCTCTTTTTTTAAGTTTCTTGCTCCTGTTCTTCTTTGGCATATCTTTCGATGCGACAAAAGACGTTACCTCATTTAGCTCTAGGTCAGTTGAAACTAAATAAATTTGTAATAATTAAAAGTTTAACATAAGAACTAAGTAAAATCTATTTTGATAATTTATTTAAATAAATCATTTTTATAAAAAAAATTCTGAATGTTAAAAAAACACCCACTAATTTTAGTATTAATTTTAGTCAGTACGATTTATCTTTCTAAAAATAAATTAGAAATAATATATCTTCCACATAAACATTCAATTTCACTATTCATACTATTAATTGGAATTTTCATTTTGATAAATCCTATTTTTAAATTGATAAAATCAAAAACCACAGTAAGTCCTATCAAGTTTAAAGAAGTTAATAAACTTGTAACATCTGGAATCTTTAAATACTCAAGAAATCCTATTTATCTAGGGATGATTCTAATTATCATCTCAACAACAGTATTTTATCTAAATTATTACTCTATAATCACCCCTTTAATTTTTTACTTTTGGATAAATATCCAGATTAAAAGAGAAGAAGTTTTTCTTAAAGAAAAATTTGGAAAAGAATATTTATTATATTGTTTCGAGACCAGAAGGTGGATATAGTAATTTCCAGATAAATATATCATCATAGACGACTCATTAGTTTGGAAATTTTCTTGACAAAGCTATGACCCAAACAAGCCTCAAACTCAAGATCATCAATAGAGCAGGCCCTTTCAACTTCATATCGGCAAACACATGCCCAGTTGAATCCACCACACGCACCTACAGAGAATCTGTACTTTTTCTTCTTATAGAGCCTCTTTATTTGTGCGTAACTTAAATCCATTACACAAAATTAAATTGGACTAGAACAGTACTTTCGAATGAGAAGAATTTGCCGAGGATTGATTAGATTTAACACATGTAAATCAAAGACTATAATATTGAAAGTAACTGTTTATGAAAAATCTATTTTTAATTGTGGAATAGATAGAGCTTTTAAAGCTCCTATCCTAGGAGATGCTACCCGATTTTTAAATGGTTATTTATTTCAGCCACCAATTATTGGATTTGAAAATGATGAAAATTGGGGACTATTGAATGGCATAAGGTATCCTATAATTCAAGGAAATTTTTTCATCAAAGCACATCGAATTTTTAAAGATAAGATCATCGAAAAAAATGATGATAGATTTTGGAAATGGGAACTCACCAACTTCACTTCTCCTTATTTATTTTTTGCCTATCGAGCGATTGGTTCATGGAGCGTTCAAAAGCTCTCTCAAAGAAAAATTTCTATACTATACAGCTATTCCTATTTTTCAAAGAATTTATTCTGTCATCCAATAAATTGGTTGTTTGTAAAAATCCAATTAAAAGGTATGATGAACAAAGCTTTAATAGGAATAAAAACACAAGCTGAATCAAATAAAGATTTTTATTATTCTACTTGAAATTTCCAATCAAATCTACCCATATGGCTAATAAAATTATTAACCCTTATTAGTTCACTTTTAGATATAAAATAAGCGAGTGTTTCTAATAATTTAACTCTTATTAGTTCACTTTTTGCTGACGGTATACAGGAGCTAAAGCCAATTTAGCTTGTAACCCAAAACTCTCTAAGAATTAATTAACTTTATAAAAAACGAAATAAGCGCAGTAATTACTCGGTGGCGGTTATCTATAGCTGGCACCGCACAGGGTTTATTTCGGCGTTATGACAATTCTAGAGAAAAATGGATAATTCAGAACTTCAAGAAACACTACAATCCTACTTGCCTATCTTAGAAGAAGGCTCACTGAATGCGATTGTGAAATATTCATCATATTTAAAATGTACCAAGGGAACTAAGTTGATTTCTGAAGGAAAAAGACACCGTTACATTTATTTAATCATAAAAGGAAGTGTTAAATCTTACTACTTGAAAGACTCAAAAGAAGTATGCATGTGGTTTTCATTAGAAAATGAAATAATAGGAACTACTTCTACAATTCAGGGAGACACTTCTAAAGAGACTATTGAATTATTGGAAGATTCTGAACTGATAAAATTAAATATCGAAAAAATAAAAGAACTGACACAAACTGATTTGTCAATAAGCAATATGCTAAATAACCTTTGGGAAGAACATACAATATTTCTTGAAGAAAGACTTTACCAACTGCAATTCATGAATAGTCATGAAAGATATAAAGCATTGATTAAAGACACTCCAGAAATATTACAAAGAGTTTCACTAACCGATATCGCCTCTTTTCTTGGAGTGAGCAGAGAAACGCTCAGTAGAATAAGAGCTAAGAAGTAGTTTTGTGATATTTGTCAAATGAAACCTGCTTAAACCTCATAACATTTGCCAATAATATAAAATGGTAAATATTTAATTATGAAATTTCGCAGTGTCTTACTACTACTTGTTATTACGTCTTTATGTTTCTGCTTATCTGGATGCTTTAAATGGGCAGCAAGAGCTAAAAGTAAACTCCCCAAAGAAACTTCGTTACAAAACACATACAATTATGATGGTAAGGTAATCATTGTCGGAGCTGGGGCTTCAGGATTAGCGGCCGCAAAGGTCTTGGAACAGAATAACATTGATTATATAATTTTAGAGGCAACAAATAGATATGGTGGAAGGTTAAAAAAAGACACAACGTTGGCAGATTTTCCAATTGACATTGGAGCTGAATGGCTACATAGTGCTCCGATTACCTTGAACAAATTGAAAGGAAAACGAGGAACAGAAATAGATGAAGAACTAATCCCTTACCATTTGGACAGCACAGCAAGCTGGGACGGAAAAGAATACAAAGTCGATCCACATTGGCAAAATAACTTTATGTATAATTTCTTACCAGAGTCTAAATTTAAAACATCAACTTGGTACGACTTTGTCAATGAAAACATAGCCGAAACAGTAAAGCACAAAATTCAATACAATTCTCCTGTTAATTCAATTGACTATTCTAGCAATAATGTCATTGTTAAAACTAAAAGTGGAAAGACTTTTGAAGCAGACCGTATTATAGTCACTGTTTCCATTGGAGTTCTAAAATCGAATGTGATCACCTTCATCCCAGAAATGAATAAAGAAAATAGAAAGGCTATTGAATCTATTACTTTTCACCCTGGATTTAAAGTGGCCATGAAATTCTCTGAAAAATTTTACCCAGATGCTATTACTTGTAAAGTGGAAAATGGCGAAAAAGGATTTTACGACATTGCCTTTAAGAAAGATGTACAAACCAATGTGTTAGGATTTCTTTGTACAGGAAATGAAACTCAAAAGTACTATAATCTTAAATCTGAACAGGAAATTATCTCTAGCTTACTTGAAGAATTGGATGAAATGTTTGATGGTAAAGCCTCTACATTTTACTCTGGAGAATATATTCTAGAAAATTGGGGACAACACAAATTTACTCAAGGCGCTTGGACACAAGCCATACAAGAAAAAAAATCTACCCTTAAAGCTATTAATCAACCCCTAGATAATAAGGTTTATTTTGCTGGAGAAATTTATGATCCCTACCAACAAATGGGAGTACCTGGAGCCATTTTATCAGGATATTATTCTATCGATAAATTACTAACTGATTAATAGATAACTAGTGACAACCAGTTATAAACTTGAACCGCTTTTTGTTTTGATTCAGTTTCTTACCATCCGAAAGGTGGTAGCTTTCGGCCCGCTACTGCTCATAATAAACGTCATGGTTAATAAAATCCTATTGGGGCGCTTAAAAACTATGATAATAACTTAAGGCACAACATCATCAATTACAATCAGTACAAAAAGAAAAGGCATAAACTCATTGACCTCAACAAATACTTTGAACTTGATTATAAGAATTATTTAACCGATCAAGGAAAAGCTAAAAGTACGATTGACAATCAAGTAAAATATCTCAAAAGCCTTTGTGCCAGACTCAAAGAGTTGGATATAATAGTAAATCCAGGAGTATTCACTTTTAAAAGATGCAAGTCTAATAAATCCATATTTTATCTTTCTTAAATAGAGCTCGATAGATTAAGGGTATCAATCCCCAAATCAAAAAGTTTAAAGGAGCAAAAAGATGTCTTTGTCTTGCAATGTTATACAGGACTCAGAGTTAGTGACCTCAGACGAGTAAACCTTGATACGATTAGTGAGGACAGAAGTATGATTGTAATACGATCAACTAAAACTGATAAGGCTATTGTATCACCCATCCTGTCTGAAGCTGAAGAAATTCTATTAAAATATGATTATCAGCCCCCTTTCATATCCGATCAGAAATACAACAGATCCATCAAGGATTTTCTCAAAGAATTATACTTTGATAGAAAAATTGAAAGTCAAGATTTTGCTCCATTATATGAAGTTTGTACCTCTCATATCGCTAGGAAAACCTTCCTCTCCTACCTTATTAACGTAAAGAAACTCATTGCTCCAGAAGTCAAAGAGATCACAGATACCTCAGCAGATACGTTATACAAGCATTATGCAGGAGCAGATATAGCGGAGATTGCCAAGAAGATGAGGGATTAGATCGCTCTTGATCGACAATAGATTATTATTTTAATCTCATGAGCACAAGCCTTCGGGATTATATTGAGTTATCAGCAATCACTTCACAAGTCTGTGGAGGGTTTAAAAGCTTATGATCAGAGCTATAAGAGGAATAATAATGCAGTGAATGGGTTGGTATGATTTTGATAATAGGTTTTAATTAAGACTGTTGAATGATTTGTGCATACAACTATTGGGGTGTGGTGTCTCAGGAGTTTTTTAATTCATTTCAATCTTTATATCACTAAAATGAATGAACTCAATGTTGCTTAATCTATCAATTCCATCCCGATCAGATTGTACATCAGAAACAATGGTAATATTCTCATATTTGATGATCTCGTATTCATCTCTTAAACCAATAAAACAGCCACAT
>Ga0206127_1002053_pt1 | contig 20787 bp, 18 predicted proteins | sample Helgoland_Spring_6_FD_148646 | JGI IMG/M metagenome (GOLD analysis project Ga0206127, IMG submission 148646) | Pelagic subsurface seawater microbial communities from Kabeltonne, Helgoland, North Sea - Helgoland_Spring_Bloom_20160419_1 | ecosystem: Environmental > Aquatic > Marine > Epipelagic ...
AAATTAAAAAAAAAAAAAAAAAATTTTTTTTTTTTTTTTTTTTTTTTGTTAACATATAATATAAATGAAAAATCTAATAATAATAATAATTCTAGCGATTTTTGGTGGAATTGCTTTTTATTATTATTTAACTGGAGGTAATGACCCTACTGCAACAACCGTACCAACAACCGTACCAAAAAATAGTGAAGATCTTGCAGGAGATATATTGGCAGGATTTAATGAAAATTTCTCAAATACAGAAACTTTTGGAGCAGAGCCAGAGCCAGAGCCAGAACCAGAACCAGAACCAACAGCACATCCTTGTGTAGATAATCCCCATTATTATGATAAGGTTAATAAAAAAGATAATTGTTATGCTCAAAATGACTGTCAGTTTAATTATTTTGAACCTAATTACGAATATGATGAACACGGTTGTGCTATAATGCGTCCGGTTCCATTTAATACCAATAATCCGGACCATGTTGAATCAGGACCGTCATGGATAGATGTAAATGACAGATTACAACCATTAAATTATATTCCTGCATGTGCAGCTTTAAATTATGCTTCAAATTTAGGTTCATTAACTGATGGATTCGTAGATATGACTTTAAATAATTTACTAGAACTCAGTCATGAACAAAAAATAAGAAATTTAAAAAATGTACTTAAAGAACCTTTTTTAAGAGCCTCAAGTATTATAGATAATTTTATTAATTTAATGCCTTATATAACAGTTTATGAATGTGGAAACCAAAATCTTCCGTGCGAATGTAAGGGATTTAAACAATATAAACATGACTATAATAATCATACTACCAATGAAGATAAAGCTCTTGCATTTGTAACATTAATGTTTGGATATGACCAAAATTTAAGTTTTGAATCAAATTCCACTAGAATAGAAGGAAATTTATGGATGATGGTGAATAGATTAATACAAAAATATGGAAAGCCATTTTGTTTAGAAAATATTAATAGCCTAAAAGCATATGTGAGAGATTTCAATAATGCAACAAGTAATGGTCAATCTACACCAGATTTTATTGTATCAGATACGATCTTTGCAACTATAGCATTAGTATTTTCAACATTTTTTATATGTTGGAATTCGGGAGTTATGGGTGATCCCAGAAGTACCCGCGATAAAGGGCTTAAATTTGAATTTATTAATGAAGGTAATAATGTTAATATTATTGAAAGATACAAATATAAAATGAGTGTAGAAGGATATACAGTCCCACCAAAAGCGGCAGGTGAAAGTTTTGGATTACAAGAATTAGAAGAAGGTGATGGGATTAGCAGAGAAATGATACAATTGATACCAATGTTTATGGCGATGATTCAATCTTTGAATGAACGTACGTCTTCAACATACAATTTATTAACATGCTCATAATTTAATCTTTCATTCAACTAAAGTAATTTAATTAATTTATATCTAATTAAAATTTTATATAAAATACATTTTTAATTAATTATCTAGTAATATATTATATGAGTTATACATGTCCAATAGAATTTAAATATCCATATAGAAATGAAAAAGCTGTTGTTATGAACCATTAAATTATGATGATTTAATATGTTTGACTGAATACGAAGAATGTTAAGAAAGATTTATAGATGTATTTGGAAAACTTTACAGTGAATATTATAATTGTAGATTAGAATGGGAAGAAGGATATTTTGAACCATATTGATGGAATTATTCCAATACCTATAATTGAAACACCAATACCTACTAGTAGTTTTAATCCAACAAGAATAGAACAGACATATGTCCCACACCAACATCTACCACATATTTTTTAAAAAAAATAGATAAAGATACTTTAATAGCAGGTTTAGTATCTAGTTTAGTATCTAGTTTAGGATTTTTATTATTTGGAGGTTCTCAAAAAATAAAACAAAAAGTTGAACAGTCCAAACAATAAAAAAATATTATATATAATTATAAAAGATTGATAAATTAAAACAGTTAATAATAGTGATTGTAATTATTTCATAATTTGTATTTTATAAATAAACTACAAATTATAATAGAAATACAGAATCGTCGTATCCAACTAATGAACCACCTTTATTTTATTGTTCAATGTGCTCTGCTCGACAAACTAATACACCAACTGTTTATCCGGCGGGTGAACCCTTTTGGTTCTAAAAAAAAATAATTAATAATAGTATATCTCAATAAGTGAATATTATAAAAATAAATTACTTTTAATTAGTCAAATGATGGTATCAACTAGTAGAAAATATGTTCCAAATTCAACTAGATCTATTTCAGTTTTACTAGGTGTAAAAACTGGAAGATTTCAAGAGATAAAAGAATAGTTAAAGATATTAATACTATAGATATTTGTTGAGATCAAAATTCACTAAATATAGATTAAAATTATTATTTTCAAGATAATTAAATTTTTATTATAAAAAATTTTTATCAATACAATACATTTATTTAGTAAAAATAAAAAAAAATAAAATTATATATTTTTAATCTCAGTATTATATATATATATATTAAAATGAAATTGAATAGATATATAATTTTTGTAGTTATTTTTATATTTTTATACATTTTTTATAATTTAATATTTAGTAATAAAAAAGTCAAGGTTGCCATCATAGGAGGGGGAGTTTCAGGGGTAGGAGTTGGAAAAGAATTATCAAAAAATAAAAATTTTGAGGTAGATATATTTGAAAAAAATTCGAGTTTAGGAGGAATTTGGTTATCAGATTTTGCGGAAACTCAATTATCATCATCTTATTATAAATTTAATGAAAAGCACGATCAAGAATTTATATTTGGTAAAAATACAGATGTAATATCATATTTAGAGAAGATTATAAAAAAATATAAATTAAATGTAATATTAAATACTAATATAGAAAAAATAGAATATAATAATAAAAAATTTATATTAAATAATAATCCTAATTATGAATATGATTATATAATTCAAACTGGTGAAAGTGATAAAATATCAGTGCCAAAAAATAAATTAACCTGTGATTTTATTCATAGTAAACATCTAACACGTAAAAATATTAATACTATATCTAATAAATATAAAAATATTACTCTAGTAGGTGGTGGTAAATCAGCCCATGATGTCGCAAAAAGTTTAACTAATTTAAATAAACATTATGTATGGGTGGCAAGAACACTTAAGAACGTTTACAGTATTAAGAGTGGAAGGAAAATATTACATAATAGTAATAATCATGATCAATTAAATTTTATGAATGATATTATATTTAATAATGAACCAATAATTTCAGGAATAGAAAAAATGGAAGGAAATTATATATATTTAAAAAATAAACAAAAAGTAAAATCTGATATAGTTATATTTTGTACAGGATATAAAAAGAATAAAGAACCAAAAATATTTAATTCAAGTGGTAATATTATAAAAATACCAAAACAAGTATTACGTGTTCCAACCACCGTTGAAAATGGAATCTTTAATGCAATGCATAATGCTGAATATAGTGGAAAGTTATTAAGTAATTATATTAATGGAAATTATTTTAGAATATTTTTAATAAAGTCATTTAATTATCATCATATTTATAATCTAATTATTTCAATGTTTCCAAATAAATTTATAAATTATTATATAAACAAAACAAAATTTCAAGATCCAGAAATAATAGATAAATATACACAAGAAGAAGGAATAAAAATTTTTAGAAATAAATTATCAAAAGAAACCATTAATAATTTTCAATCAATAATAATTGATAATAAACAAATGAATTATAAACAAATGAATAAATATGTAGATCAAATGATGAAACAATATTTTCCAGGTCATTTATGGGAAAAATATAGAATGTCAATAAAAAATAGTAATAGACACGATGCAAGTAGATATCATAGAGATGTAATATCAGATAATTATAATGTAACCCAAAATAGATTGTTTACAATTATTACTTATTTAGAAGAAGCTAAATTTTCATATATTCCAAAATCTAATGGTAAATACAATAATGATATAAAAAAAACTGTCACACTGCATGTAAAACCAGGAGATATAATAAGATTTGATTCAACTTTAATTCATAGAGGGGAATATGTTAAGAAAAAACCTAGAACTTGTCTTCAAATATTCAATGTATTTAAATCAAAAGATGAATATTATAAAGTAAAAAATCAAATTGGTAATAGTGTATTATCTAATAATCCAATTGAAAAATTTGTATATAAAATTTCGTCTAATTATTATCAGGATAATAAAAATAGTATGGCATTAACTAATCCCAAAAAAAATGGAAGTAAATATTTATTATTAATGATAGAAGGTGGTTCAAAAAGAACAGAAAAAGATATTGATAATGAAAATATGTATTATTTAAATCCAAATTTTAAATCATTTCCATCAAATAATAGTAATATAATGAAAATTAAAAGATATTTTTCACAAAAAGATAAATAAAAATATATTAATATATTATATACATGAATAATAAAAACATTAAAAGTAATAAATTTAATGAAGTTGGTACTACTTATATATACAAATTTTCTAATATATCTTCAGGTATATTACATAAAATACCACTAATGAACCCAAATATAATAACAACTATAAGAAATATTATTTTAATACACATGTGTTATAAAATAATTTATCTCAAAAATCATAATAATTTAGGAATTAACGTTTTTTTTATAGGAATATTAGATTGTATTGATGGTGCATATGCACGTAAATATAATATGACAACAGATTTTGGTGATAAATATGATCATATTTCAGATACAATATCAACTATAGTTATATTTTATATATTATTTAAATATTCAGATACGAAATATAGTTTAATAATAGCAGTAATATTTTTGTTTATAGCTTGTCGTCAGATGATGTGTATGGAAATATATAATAAAAAATATTTGGATATAGACAATCATAGAGATAGTATATCATTATTTCAAAAAATTTGTCCAGTAAAAACCAAAAAAGGTTTAGAAAACTTTTTACAAAAACATAAATATTTAGGTTATACTACATATTACTTAGTATTAATAATTTTATTTTCAAAAATTAAATAAAAATATATATATATAATATATATATATGAAAATTCATTATATTACATATGCAACACATTCTATGGGGATGTTTGAAAACTTAGTAAATAATAAATATAATATAGAAATAAAGGTTTTAGGATGGGGTACAAAATGGAATGGTTTTTTAGATAAAGTAAAATCAATTTTAGAATATAGTAAAAAGGTTTCAAAAAAAGATATAATAATATATTTAGATGGATTTGATACTAAAATTGATAAAGAACCAAAAAATATTGAAAAACTTTTTAAAAGTTTCAATTGTGATATTTTAGTATCAGAACATCCAATTTTTATAAATAAATATATAATGAAAAAAGTTTTTGGAGAAGGAAAAGATGGAGTAATTGCTAATGCTGGTTTATATATGGGTTATGCATATAAAATAAAAGAGTTATGTGAGGCAATTTTAAAAAAAAAGACGAGTGATGATCAAAGAGCTTTAAATTTAATATTAGATGATTTTAATCTAAAAATAGATACAGATAATATAATTTTTAAAAATGATATTTATAATAAAAACAAAAAAACAAATGCTTTATTTATATCATATCCTGGTGGATCAAATGGTACATTACATTTTAAATTAAGTAGATATAGAAGAGCTATTTTTGAATATGGACCATTTTTTAAATTAGAAATATTATTTATATTAATAATAATAATAGTAATAATAAAATATTTATATTTTAAATAAATATTAATTAAATATAATTTGAGTGATTAATTATTAAAACAATATATTATCAATTGTATATCCATAATATATAAAATTGATTTTTATATATATTACTTATATTAAATTTTTTTATAAAATATATTATGGATAAAATATACTTTGCACATTACATAAATTTAAAATTTTTAAATGCGTGTGTTCATAATAAGTTAGAGATAGTTAAGGGATTAGTAAATAGTGAATATAATATAGATTATAATTTTAATTATCTACAAATAGTAGAAATAGAACCGATTCAGGTTGAAGATAAAAATATTATTGGAAATAAATGCATTTTTAAATATTCAGGTTTTTCAGGTGCATGTTATAACGGACATGTTCAAATAATTAAATATCTATTAGATAAAAATATAGATATTAATTTTAGTATAGAAAATTTATTTGAATATAAAATTCCTGATCCAGAAATATTTAAATTATTGATAAAAACAAATAAAAATATAAATTTAAATTATGATAGATTAAAAATTTATAAATTATATGATCCAGAGATAATAGAGTTAATGAAATCTGAAAAATTTTTAAATCAAAATAATAAATATTTAATTTTAAAAATTTTAGAAAATATAAACTTTATAAAAAATGCTGAAATTAAAAATATAATTGATTGTAAGGATTCGTGTAGTATTTGTTTTGAACCATTTCAAGAACCAATAACGCGTAGACAAAGTCTATTACAGCTTTCTTATAAAAAAAAATATGGAACTAATATAGTGAATCTTCCCTGTAATCATAATTTTTGCATTCCTTGCATGGAAGACTTATGGAAATATAGTAGAAGAGATTATCATAATAATTTTTGTCCATTTTCTAATATTAAATCAAAGATTTTATGTTGTCCATTATGTCGAAATAAATTTATATCTTTTTCTAATTTTAAAGATTTCGAATATATTAAATCAAATTTTAAATTATATGAATTAATAAATAATAATAATAACGAAAAAGAATTAGTAAGTTTTAAAGATATTAAAATATATGGTTCTAATCAATTTTTTGTACAACATCCTCCACTTTTTGGACAAGTACAACAACCTTCACTTTTTGGACAAGTACAACAACCTTCACTTTTTGGACAAGTACAACAACCTTCACTTTTTGGACAAGTACAACAACCTTCACTTTTTGGACAAGTACAACATCCTCTACTTTTTGGACAAGTACAACAACCTGAAATATTTTCTTCTACAAATAATGAACTATTTTTAAATGAAAATATAGATTATAATTCAACTGACAGTGATATGCCTTCATTAGAAGACGCATCTTCATCAGAAGATGAAGATGAATAATAAAATTAATTTTTTATACATTTACTTAAAAAATAATATAAGTAATTTAAAAAAAAAATGGAATTCTTAAATGCGTGTGAAGAAAATGATATTGATACTATAAATTTACTTTTAATAAAAATAGGAATAGACTATAATTATTCTGAAATGAAAATAAAGAGTCCAGAAGGTGTAAAAATTGTTAAAATCGTAAAAAAATGTAGTTGTTAAATTTATTATATTCCGTAAAAGTATGAAATAATAAAGAGAATCCGAAATATCTTCATTTAAATCAACTATTGGTTTCCAATTAAAATATAAATTAAGTATAAATATATTTTAATTTAAATTAAACCAATAGTCACATTTTAATTTATATTTTTCGTTTTCTACTCTATCTTGTAGTTCTTTTTTCCATTTTATGCAGTTTTTCTCACTTATTTCTTCCCAATTATTAACTATGACACATGGAAATTTTATATACATTGATTCCAATGAATTTCGTTTAACAATTGGTATAGAATTTAATAGTAGTGCTTCATAAAAACGATGAGTATCTAATCCATTTCCTTCAGGACATAATTCAAAGCTATATTTATCATGTAGTTTCCAAGTATCTAATCTGTCAGTTTTATTTTTCCAAAAATTGATCAAATTATTATTTTTTAAATGGTCAAGCACTTCTTGTCGTTGATTATAACTACCAGATTTTGGATTTTTATGAATCAAAAAATGTGAATTACACATTATTTTTAATGGTTTATCTTTTAAATTTTTTTGTGTTTTTGAAATAGCAATAATGTCTTTTTCTTGATTCGTTATTACAGAAGCTTTACTTTCAAATCCAATCGGAAGTATAACTATCTTGGGATGTTCTTTATCAAACCAATTTTCGGTTAAAACATATTTAATATTATTATTATTTAAGAATTTTTTATAATTAGTAATAGAGTTGCATACACTTCTAAAAGGGTGATCAATTATAACTAAAATAACTTGTTTATTTAACTTTGGTAATTCATTATCAATGAAGTATTTAAAATCTTCGATTAGCATTGTAATTTTTTCTTGATTTTTAGGTAATTTATTTATTTTATATAAAGTATCATTTTCAACTTTTCTAATACGACTTATTAATTGATTTTTATTTTTATTATTTTCTTGAATACAGTATGTCTCGAATTCATATTTTGTATTATTATCATTTAATGTTTCGGTAATAGTAACGGTATTAATTAATATTATAAAAAAAACTAAAATAAATATTGATATAATAATAAAAAAATCAATATTAATCATAATATAATATATAATAATATATTATTAAAAAGTTTATTTTTAATAATATTTTATAATAAATTAATAGTTTATATTGTTTAAAATTAAAATAGTAAAATAAATAATATGATAGGTATTAACTAATAAACTCATTATATTTATTATATTTAATTATATTATTAACATATTTATTTCTATAAACATTTTTAATTCCTTTGTTAAAATATAATATAGTATGGACAAATGATGTAAAACTATAAATAATATTTACACTTCCCATAATTAGTTTAATATCTTCTTCTAATGAATTTTTATTAAATATAATATTAGAATATTCTTTCAATAATTTATTAATAACTGGATTTTTGGAATCTTCAGATATAATGTAAATTTTATCATAATTATTATTATCAATTATATTTTTGTAAAATTTAAAATCAGGTTGATTATCACAATAAATTTTATTTATACAATCCTTTTTATAATTAAATATATCCCCACTTCTTATATATATATATAAATCATTATTTGATCCCTTTGGAATATTCTCATATTTAATTTTGAATAAATCTGTTAAATATTTTAATACTAATTTTTTATTTTTTTTTAAAATAGCTTGATTTTCTTTTTTTTTTGGATTATTGTAATAAAACAAGGTGTCTGCATTATATTTAATAAAATTTTTTGTATTAAGATTACAATTTTTTAATTTAATGTATGTCTTATTAAAAAAAGTATTTTCTGGGAAAATAATAGCATGATAACCTTTTTCAATAGCTAAATGTAATGCGTGCGATATTGTTATTATATTATTACCAAGTCTTCCAAACCAATTATTTATTTTTAAAATTTTATATTTATCTTTATTAGTGAATTGTTCTTTATTTTTCAAAGTTAATAACAAAACTAATATCAACAATAAAAAAAATATAACCATATAATATTATAAAATATATTTTAAAAAAATAAATTTACTTTAGAACAAATATAAAAAATAATATAAAATAAAATAAATTATGAATTAATTATGAATTAATTAGATAATGTAATAATATTTATGTAAAATTATAAAAAAAAAAATATTATTAAAAGTTATAAAAGATTATAAAATGAAACTATTAATATATGGTTCAAAAGGATGGATTGGACAACAATTCAAAAATATATTAGACATAGAAAAAATAAATTATGAAGAAGGTGAATCAAGGGTTGATAATATAATTGATTTAAAAAATGAAATTAAAAAAATTAATCCAACAAATATAGTATGTTTTATAGGTAGAACACATGGAAATATTGGTAATAAAACATATACAACAATAGATTATTTAGAACAACCTGGAAAATTATATGATAACATTAGAGATAATTTATTTGCTCCATTAAATATGGCTCTAATTGCTGAAGAATTAAATATACATTATACTTATTTAGGAACTGGATGTATTTTTAAGTTTGATAAAAATCATCAATTTGGTAAGGAGAAAAACGGTTTTGATGAAGATTCAGAACCCAATTTTTTTGGTTCTTCATATTCGATAGTTAAAGGGTTTACAGATCAAATAATTAAAAATTTTGAAAAGAATGTTTTAAATTTAAGAATAAGAATGCCAATAACTGATAATCAAAATCCAAGGAATTTTATTACAAAAATAACTAATTACGATAAAATATGTAGTATTCCAAATTCAATGACTGTTTTACCAGAATTACTACCAATATGTTTAGATATGATTAAAAATAAAATAACAGGTACAATAAATCTTACTAATCCAGGATTAATTTCACATAATGAAATTTTAGAAATGTTTAGAGAAGTTGTAGACCCAGATTTTAAATGGAAAAATTTTACAATAGAAGAACAAAATAAAATACTTGCGAGTGAAAGGTCAAATAATTTTTTGGAAACAAAAAAATTAGAAAAATTATATCCAGATGTTAAAAATATAAAAGATTCAGTCAAAGAAATATTAATAAAATATAAAAATAGTTATAAACCAAAAATAGAGCAGATTTTAAATATTAATAAAATAAAAAAAATATTTATTACAGGAGGAGCTGGATTTATAGGGTCAAATTTTATTAATAATTTTAGTAAAAAATATCCAGATATTAAAATAATTAATTTTGATTGCTTATATTATTGTGCAGATGTAAATAATATTTGTAAAGAAGTACAAGAATCAGAAAACTATGAGTTTATTGAGGGTAATTTATCGTCTATAGATTTATTAAAAAATATATTTAAAAATAATAATATTACTCACGTGCTTCATTTTGCGGCTCAATCACATGTTCAAAATTCATTTGATGATTCTTTACAGTATACAAAAGATAATATAATTGGAACGCATAATTTATTAGAAGTGAACAGAATATATAATAAAAGTTTGATAAAATTCATTCATGTATCAACAGATGAGGTTTATGGAGATTCAATGTTGGATATTGATGAATTAAAAAAGACAGAGCATTCGATATTATGTCCTACAAATCCGTATGCTGCAACTAAGGCGGGTGCAGAGTTAATATCCCAATCATATAATCATTCTTTTAAGATGCCAATAATAATAACAAGAGGAAATAATGTATATGGACCAAATCAATATCCAGAAAAATTAATTCCAAAATTTATCAACTTATTAAAAGATGATAAAAAGTTAACTATACAAGGAGATGGAAGTTGTGTGAGATCGTTTTTACATGTAAATGATGTAGTAGATGCCTTTGAAAAAATATTAATTAAAGGTAAAATTGGTGATATATATAATATTGGTGGGGATGAGACAATGGAGTATTCTGTATTAAATATTTCAAAAATATTAATTGAAAAAATAAAAAATACTAAAGATTATGAACAATGGATAGATTATATTGAAGATAGACCTTATAACGATAAACGTTATTATATAAGTAATAAAAAATTAAAGGATTTAGGATGGAATATAAAAGTTTCATTTGAAGAAGGGATAAATAATTTAATTAATTATACTAACTAGAAGAATTATGGAAGAATATTAAAATTTAATATATGTTGTACGTAATTATTTATTTTAAAATAAATTAAAATTTATTATATTAATAATATATATATAAATGTTAATTTTTATAATTATTTTAATAATAATATTATTCATTAAATATTTAATATTTGAAAACAATGAATCATTTAGTAATAAATTAAATAAAAAAAAAGAATTAAAATTTTGTATCTGTTTTTTTGGAGTATTATCAAGATCACTAGAATTTACAATAGATTCAATAAATAATAATATAATAAAAGTATTAAATGATAATAATATAAAATATGATATTTATACACATAATATGAAAGTAAATAATATATTTAGTCTTCAGAAAAATGAGAAAAATATTGAAATATTAGATAAAATATATTTATTAAAACCTAATTATTTTAGTGAAACAAATCAGAATGAATTTGATAATAATTATGATTGGAATAAATATTCTAAATATGGATACATTCATAATAGTTTAAATGTACATAAAAATGCAATAAGACAAATTTATAGTGTGAATGAAGTAACAAAAATGTGGCAGAAAAGTAAAATAGAATATGATTATTATATTTATATTAGACCAGATTTAATGTATATAAATAAATTAAACTTAGATGAAATATTGGAAAATATAAATAATGATATATTGTTAACTCCTAAATGGCATAAATGGAGAGGTTTAAATGATAGAATTTATATGGGTACAAAAAATATAATAAAATATTTTGGAAATAGATTTAATTATATTGATAATTTTTATAAAGATAAAAAAAGGTCTTATCACCCAGAAACATTCATGAAATATGTTGCAGATAAATTTAATGTTCAAACAAAAGATATAGAATTAAAAGCAAAAAGAGTAAGAAGTAATGGAAAAATTCGTAATGAAAATTTTAATGAATAATTAAATAGACATTATTTTATTTTTTTAAAATTAAAATATTTAAATATAATATATGTTGAATTTTCATTTTAATTATTTTATATTATTTATATAGAAATAGTAAAATTAAAAAAGAATATTTTAATACAAAAGATTTAATTACAGTAAGTAATGAAGTTAATAAGTTATTACCATCACATGTTCAAAATGGTGGTTCTGGAGATAAAGGGGAACATCATCATGATTATCTTTATTATTATAAAAATATTTTATCAAGAGTCAAACCTAATTTTAAATTATTAGAGATAGGTATATCACACGGATATTCAGTGGTTTCTTTTTGTAGAACTTATAAAGAATCTGAAATTTATGGTGTTGATATTGAATTAACTAATTGGAATAAAAATAAAAATGCATTTAAATTAACTAATAGTGAAAAAAAAAAGACTTAAAATTATAAAACATGATGCTACAAAAAAAAGTTTAATAAATAAAATTCCAAATGATTTTGATGTAATATTAGATGATGGTAGTCATAAACCAAATGATATACAACAAACATTTGAATTACTATTTAATAATAATTTAAAAGAAGGTGGAATTTATATTATTGAAGATGTACATTGTGGAATGTATATTGAACCATTTTTAAATTATATTTACTCATTATTTCCATTTGTTTATAAATTCAATAATTTTTCTGAATGTAAAATGTTATCTGGTAGAAAAGATATAAAAAAACGTATAAAAAAAGACTGGAGGTATAAAATTAAGGATATAACAATTTCTAGAGATATTATTGTTATTACTAAAGAGAATATATAATAATTTAATGAAAAAATATAATTTTAAACTTGCAGAAAGAATACTAAATAAAGATATTATATTACATATGACAATTAATTTTAGTTAAAATTAGTTTAATAATAAAATATTATTATATTATATATTATGATTTATATTATTATGATTTATATTATTATATTAACCCTAATTTATTTTTTTTTTAGTAATAAAATTGAAAGTTTTAAAGATGATATTATGAGTTTAAAAAAATCGAACGATTTTATTATTAATAAAATAAAAAGCAATAAACCATTTTTAATTTCAAGATGTGGTTCTGAAGCAATTGTTCCATATGAATATTTAAAAAATAAAAAAATAATTAATCCTACAAATATTTCAAATAATGCCGGAATATATTCAAAATCTAAGAAAGATATTATAAAATATTCTCAAGAATATAATGATTGTATTAAAAATTCTGATTGTATGGCTTGTTTTCCAAATATCGTCACAACTTATCAAAATTATTTTTGCAAATTATATAATTTACCAAAAATACATAATAGAACAATTGAACCTTTTTACTTATTATCTGAAAACATTAAACCATGGAGTAATTACCTATCAAATAAAACAGTATTAATTATAAATCCATTTACAGAAAGTATGAAAAAACAATTAAATAATAATTTCCAAATATTTAAAGATGATAATAAGAAAATATTTGTAGATCAACAAAATATTAAATTTTATAAAAGTTTTAACACTTCTGCTGGTAATCATATTCATTATAACTGGATTGAAACTTTTAATATTATGAAAAATGATATAAAAAAAATTAATTTTGATATTGCATTATTAGGATGTGGTGGATATGGTTTACCATTATGTAATTTTATTTTTAAAGATTTAAATAAAAGTGCAATTTATGTTGGAGGTGGATTGCAATTATATTTTGGAATTATGGGTAAAAGGTGGAAAGAAACTGATTATTGGAAAAAAATTATTCAAGAAAAAAATCCAAAATTTATATATCCATCTGGAGACGAAATATTAAAAAATAATTCAAATGTTGAAGGAGGTTGTTATTGGTAATTGAAATAAAAAATATTATTATATTATATAAGATAAAAAGGTAGTAAAATATCCACTCCAGACACAACGTGTGAGTATAAGGTTTAGGTGTCATAATTTGTATTATATATTGTTATTGAAATAGTCTTATTTTTATTATATAATCTGATTTATTAATTGTATATCATAGTATAGGTATAAAATTAATAAACATATATTTTTTATTTGTGTATAAGCTTTATTAAAATGTTTTACAAAAACAAATTATTAAATAGTAGTGAAATAGTAGTGAAATATAAACTAAATTACAAATTATAAAAAATAAATAATAAATAATAATAGTATATTAAAGGAATGTTTAATGTCCTCTTCAGAATCCTGGTCGAAAGTATGGTTTATATTCTTGTTCTTGTACCTGTCTAGACTGACATATTTTTTTTTACATTTATACATTGGCATTTGTAATGCATTCATTTTATTAAAATAATTTGCCATCACTTGAGTTTGTGTCATCATTACTTGGGGTAGTGGTGCTCGTGGAGGATATTCAGTAGATGTTGATTTAACAAATGTAAAAGCAATTAGTATGGGAGACTATGCAGGAGCTGCCCTAAAAAATGATGGTACAGTTGTAACTTGGGGCAACGGAAACAACGTGGTCGCCGGCATTGAGGGGGAGGAGATGGGAGGAGATTCTTCTTCAGTTGATTTAACAGACGTATCAACTCGACCATTATTATACGGACCAAAAGGTATGCCTGGTGAAGATGGTGAAGATGGTGCAGATGGTGTTCAAGGTCCCCAAGGACAAAAAGGTGAGCTTGGTGCAGATGGTGTGTGTGATTGTGATGGAATAACTTCAGGTGCCCCCGGCGCTCAAGTATCACAAGGGCTTCCAGGTCCATCAGGTGCTCCCGGTGTTGCAGGCGTGTCTAGTAAATCCAATATCTTAATAGGTATAATGGTAATTTTTATTTTAATAAATTTATTCCTTATTTTTAAAACATTTTCATCATAAACATATTTTAATTAAAAAAAATATAAATTTTATACCATGGGGTATAAAAATAATCAAACTCAATATTGATAATTAATAAAAATTAAAATTAAAATTTATTATTTTAATATGGATACCCAACCAAGAAAATACAAGAATGGATTTGTTATAATATTTAAAAAATTAAAATAATATTAATTAAAATTAAAATAATATTAATTAAAATAATATTAATTAAAATTAAAATAATATTAATTAAAATTAAAACCAGGTAAAATAATATTAATTCTTTCAATTAGTCTCATTCTTTTTTCTTCAAAAGAATATGAATTAATTTCACTATTAATTAAATTTCTAAATTTGTCATTAGATTCAATGTATATAAACAGTTTTAGATTATAATTATGTGTATTGTGTATAAGATGTAATAATTGTTGGGCTTCGTTGGAATTAAAAACTTTTGTAATTACAATATTATATTCTGGAGCGTCATGAACATATAAATCATATACAGTTGGCCATGTTTTATCTTGAATTTTATAAGGCTCCTTAGTATATCTAATTTTTAAATCACTGTTAAATTTATTAATATATAATGAATCTAATAAAGCAAATTGTTCTCTGTCATTTGGTCCTTCAATCACTATACCTGCTCCCTGATTTCCGGAATATTGTAATAAATCATTAATTGGATTTTTTAGATTTAAAATATTTTCAGTCCAAGGTTTTCTATAACCAAGAGAAATAGTACTATTATAAATTAATAACGATTTATCGTTAAAATGAAGAGGTATATTTATATTAAATAATTCATTTATTTTTATATTACTAGTAATCAATAAAGATTTACCATTTATTAAACAATAATTAAACGCTTTTTCAAAAAAAATAGCTGAAATTCCATAAATAGTATTAATATCATCTATAATTATTAAATCTTGATTTTGCGTCCATTTTGAAAAAAAATCATCCATAGATTTTCCTCCAGAACTTTGATATATATCACTAATAGTTGCGGAATTAATAAATATTACATTTTTACCACGTGAACTAACATATTTTGAAATCGCAACACTTAGGTGTGTTTTTCCAACACCTGGTGATCCACTTATGGCGAAAAAATAAGGGCCATTCATATAAGTATGATTTGAAACTTTATTAGCAAATTTTTGAGATAAAGTAAATAAATCTTCTTGTTGTTTATTTTTTATTATATAATTTTCAAAAGTATTATTTTCTGATTCTTTCGGATAATTATGAACTAATTTTAATTTTCCTTTTTTAATTGTATTTTTTAAATCAGGTGTATTATACCAAGTTTGTGCATGAAAATCTTCAAATATGTTAAATCCACTCATTTTTAATAATTCTTTATATCTCATATCCACTTTTGGACATGTCGATTTCCATCCTTCACATAATGCAGTACTTACTAAACCATTTTTAGAATTTATACTAACAGTAGTAATATTATTACCAATATTAATACCAACTATTCTATCATGTAAATTAATTATTTTAAGTTTATCATATATCTTTAATAAAGTACTTTCATTTCCTTGACCGCTAGTAATATATATCATAATATCGGATTTATTTGTAATTTGTAAATAGGTATAAATATTATGTAATATAGTTAATTCGGATAAACCATCAATGTGAGTCAAGATTGTTTTTGTATTAAATTTATTATATATAATAAGTGAATGACATGGACCTAATCCAAAAGTAGTTAATATATAATTTTTATTTGTAGATTCAGTATAATCAATTTGTCCTTGCATAACAATAATACAATTTTTTTCCTCTATTTGTGTAATTTTAGAAAAGGCATCCGGTAATTTAAATAAATGTTCAATAGATGGAGATTTTTTAGATTCATAAGAGCTTGGTAATGAAACGCATCCACAAGGCGCCGCTGCCGCGCCCCCTTGCTGCCGACGCATTGTTTTTTTTAATTTAAGAAATGAATCATCTACTTTTACACTTCTTTTAATTTCCATACAACCATCAATACATTCTCCAAGTGTATTAAAATCACTAGGTCCTTTAACTTCTTTACAAAATTTAGATAATAATTCTTCACTTGGATTACATTTATATCCACTACCATTTAAACTATAATTTTTTAATAAAATATATTTTTTTTTATATTTAATATATTTATAATAGTAATTCATTTTATATATATATAATAAATAAAATAATATATATATATTATAGATGGAAAGTAATTATTTATGTAACTTAATAAAGTAGTATTATTATTTTAAATAAATATATTTATAAATAATATATGACTAAATGTATTAATTATGATTTGTATGATAAATCAAATTTTTATTTATTTGGTTTATGTTTTTTATTAAAAAGTTTTATATTTTTAAAAGTAAATTTAGATAATAATAATTTAAATAATAAAAAAAGAGCAGGTGAATTAATTGATTGTTTAATAAGTGATCAATTTTTTGAATATGATAAAAATGAAAATAAAATTAGTTTTAATAACTCAATAAAATATTTGTATTCAAGTGTAGTATGTGTATCTTTCAATAAAAATGATTTATTAAAAAGTAAAAAAAAAGTAAATATATTTATAGGTGGTTCAAATATTAAATTATCTAGACCAGAATATTATTATAATAAATATTTTATTTTGATAAATAAATTTCGTAAAAATTTAGATATTTATGATAAAAAAGGAGTAACTATGAAAAATCTAAATAAAAAAGATGAAAAAATAATTTCAATGTATTTGTTATCAGAATCAATAGAATTTATACTGAATAAAGGGGATGTTTCACTAAAAGATTATAATAAAAATATATTTTCAGGAACCAAATGTCTTTATAATGGAGATATAGTATCAAGAAATATTGAAAAATTCTGTAGTTATAAAAGTTATTTTAAATATGGTATAAAATATTACAAATATAAAAAATGTCCTCAAAAGTATAAATTAATTAATAAGAAAACCGGATTAGTATATGAATATGAAAGTCAAGGTATTTTAAATATAGAAGACAGATTAAATAATTATAGTGAACAGTATGACGAAAGATTATGTTGTAAAGATAAAAATGATGCAGAAATAGATTTATTATTATCAATATTAAGAAATAATTTTAAAGGAGATAATTTATATGATAAACATAATAATTTAATAAATTTTTTAGATCAAGAATTATTAAATCAAAAATCAGAAAATTTTTTAGGTAACTATGGATTTTTTTGTTTAGATAAATTTAATAATCCAATGACACCATGTTGGATTTGTAATAAATGGCTTTCATATTATGGTTGTAATTTTTTTAATTGTGGTCAGGGAATAAAGAATGAAGTATTAATTTGTAAAATTAGATTAGATAATTGGATACCAAAATATAGGTACTATAGAATTATTAATATTTTAAAAAGTAATCAAAATATAAAATTAATAACTTCAATGTGTTATTTAGGAAGTAATATTAATCAAAAAATTTTAAAAAAATATAATAAATTACAAAGAAAAAAATATATTAAAGGTAGTTTTATAATAGGAAATATAATAGAATTTTTAAAGGAGAGAAAATTTAGATTTACTGAGTGGAAATATTTGGAGGCATTAAAATTATTTGGTATAGAAATAGGTAATGTGAATCAAGAAGTTTTTATATTAGAAACAGATAATCATAATAATGTATTGAATAAATTTATTAATTATAATAAAAAAATTTATAAATTATTATTATGTAAATAAAGTGTAACTTAATTATATAATAATTTTGTATCATATATTAGATATAAAATTAATAAACATATGTTTAATTAATACTTTTATTTGTGTGTAATTTTATTTTAATCTTTTACAAAAAAAATATATATATATATATAATATAAAGAAAAATGAAAAATGATGCGTACAAATTAAAATATTTGAAATATAAGGAAAAATATTTGGAATTAAAAGAGATGTTAGGTGGAGCTGAAGCAGAAAAGTATGTAGTAGGAATGAGAGTAAAAAGAGTAAAAGGAGATGATGATGTATATGCAGATGGTTCAATTCATAGAGCCGAGGCATTGGGCAAGTATGGAATAATAAAGAGTATAGAAGAAGAACGTGAATGGCCACCAGGTAGTGGAAAAATGTTACCAAAAATGTATGTTATAGATTTTAAGAACCATTATGAGGGTACAAAACATGAAGGAGTAACAATTAGTGTAATAGAAGATGATTTGGAACTAGTCCCAAGTTATCAAGGTCAGCAACTAAGCTCAAGAGTACCGGAAATGCCAGAAAGACAACCAAGAACAGGATTATCAGAAATTCAATACCCAAATGAACATGAATTAAATCTTAAACAAAAAGAAAAAATAGATAATATTGTATCTAGACTTAATATTTCAAAAAAGTTTTGGCATACTAATGAAACAATTTTTGATATACAGATAGAGTATCTAAATGAATTCATAGTAATGGTATCATATCCGGATGGTATAATATGGCCTCAAGAGAATTCAAGATTTGCAAAAAAATTTTGGTCAAATTTTGAGACAGGTAAATATTTAGATGATATGGATAAAATGATAAAGATTGCCATGGAAAGAAAATATCTTTTATATAAAATTAAAAATATAGCGGATACAGTATGGAGAAGTGAAAAAAAATAGTGAAATAAATAGTGAAAATAAATAGTGAAATAAATAGTGAAATAAAAAGAGAAATAAAAAGAGAAAATAAATAGTGAAAAAAAATAGAAAATAAATAGTAAAAATAAATAGTGAAATTAAATAGTAAAAATAAATAGTGAAAAAAATAGTGAAAATAAATAGTAAAAATAAATAGTGAAATAAATAGTGAAATTAAATAGTGAAATTAAAAAGTGTAAATAAAAAGTGTAAATAAAGTGTAACTTAATTATATATTAATTTTATATCATATATAAGATATAAAATTAATAAACAAATGTTTTATTTGTACTTTTTATTTGTGTGTACTTTTATTTTCAATCCCTTCTACTGACACCTAGTGTCTGTAGAGGATATTAAACAACAATTTCACTCACTAATTTTAATATTTTTCTTCTATGTGATACATCTCCTGGTTTTACTATATAAAATACAACATCAAAATGAGGCTCACCTTGGGTAATATTATGCCTTTTAATGCATTTTATACCAATACTTCTCTCCCACTTATCTATATGTGTTTCTTTCTCATCACTTATATAAAGCACATAATCTCGATGTGATACAGTTCTATAACCATTTAAGTCAGTCCCCAAATTGTTTAAAGGGTTGATGTTATTACCAAACCTATTTAATTTATCATGCAACATATTTGGGTCTTTAAATACACTTATTACTGTATTTGCCAAATTATTTAATTTTGGTGGTAATCTATTCATCTGATCATCAAAATAATTGTTTATTGGAGTTGCCATTGCACCACCACTTATCTCTTTCAATTCCAAATATTTTTTCTTATATTTCAAATATTTTAATTTGTACGCATCATTATTCATTTATATTATATATATATATATTTTTATTTGTGTGTGCACTTTATTAAAATGTTTTACAGAAAAAAATAATTAAATAGTAGTGAAATAGTAGTAAAATATAAACTAAATTACAAATTATAAAAAATAAATAATAATAGTAGATCAAAGGAATATTTAATGTCCTC
>Ga0206127_1002059_pt1 | contig 20739 bp, 20 predicted proteins | sample Helgoland_Spring_6_FD_148646 | JGI IMG/M metagenome (GOLD analysis project Ga0206127, IMG submission 148646) | Pelagic subsurface seawater microbial communities from Kabeltonne, Helgoland, North Sea - Helgoland_Spring_Bloom_20160419_1 | ecosystem: Environmental > Aquatic > Marine > Epipelagic ...
TGCCTTTTGTTTGAACTGATCCGCTTGGCGAAGCAGAATCCAGTAGGCATCGAAGAGCACATCGAAAACCCCGAGACCTCGTCTATTTTTGGACGCTACTTAAAGATTGTTGCTGATAAAGAGGCGACTGCTTTGATCTGTGACACAATGCGATCGGCTTCGATGAACTACGACGATCCGCATCAGGTTGAAGAGGTGCTGGACAAGCGTATTGACGCCAACATGCACCATGCCCTGCATTCAAGCCACGCTTTGCAGACAGTAGCCGACGGTTTGCCTGCATTGGGCATTGTTGCCGCAGTTCTTGGTGTGATCAAAACAATGGCTTCGATTGATCAACCCCCTGAAATTCTTGGAAAACTAATTGGGGGCGCTCTAGTCGGTACTTTTCTTGGAGTGTTTTTGGCCTATGGTCTTGTTGGTCCCTTTGCAGCCAAAGTGAAAGCTGTTGTGGAAGAGGATGGCCATTTTTACCATCTAATTCGAGAGGTGCTCGTTGCAAACTTGCACAATCATGCGACGAACATATGCATTGAGGTTGGCAGACAGAATACACCGTCACATCGCCGCCCGAGCTTTTCTGAGCTCGAAGAGGCTTTGAAATCAGCAAAACAGAATGCGGCATGATGGGTATGCGGCTCTCTCTGTACGTTGGGTTCTTGGTAATCTTGGCATCGGCATGCTTTGCGGCGCCAATCAAAGTTCGCTCGGGTGCGCATGAAACCTTTTCGAGACTCGTACTGGATGTTCCAACGGGTACAGAATGGGAAATCAAAAGCTCAGGTAAGTCTGCAAGTATACGTCTGATAGGTCATCAGGACGGGTTCGATATTTCGAACGTCTTTGACCGCATTGAAACTACACATATATCGGGTGTTACCAGCATGGCAGGTGAAATTGATATAATGTTCGCTTGCGACTGCACCGCGGCTGCCTTTGCCGAAGGTGACCGAATGGTTGTGGTGGATATTGCGAATGCGCCGGGAGTGAGTGCCGTAATCATTAAACCCAAAGATACGGAAAGGGCGGAAATCAAGCCAACATTTGACGCATTCGTACCAGCACTTAAACCAAAGAGAGTGCCAACCGCATTTTTCGAGCCGGCCAGTTCTTTTGGTCTGATAAAAAAACGCGACCCTCAGGCGCTAGAATCATCTGCATCTGCGCAAGAACTGACCAATCTGAGTCAAGCGCGCCTCGCCGAAGCAAAGCAGAAGATCGTCGCGCAAGTTAGCGCCGCTGCGACCCGCGGTTTGTTACAACCCAAAACCCGCCCAATTGATTTGCCTTTGATCCCAGAAAAGCAGCAAGCTGACCCTCAAATATTTGACTCTTCAGCAATCGTTATCGCCGAGGCCGGCTCAACTTCAGTGCCCAGAAGTGACAACCTGCGCATCAGCAGCAGCTCAGACATCCCTCTCGTTGACAGATTGAACCAGAAGATAACTGACCGGGGTGTGCGCTGCATCGCAGCAGATTTTACTGATGTCGGATCATGGGGTACGGATCAGCTATTTTCGGAACAGATCGCAACCCTACGTAACACTTTGTATTCTGAATTTGATCGTCTCAATATTCCAGCAGCCACAGCACTGGCACGCACCTACTTACACTTTGGATTTGGCGCTGAGGCGCGACAGATCATTTCGATCCACCCCGATGTGGCGAACGAGAACCCAGTCTTGCTCGAACTATCGGATATCATGGAATATGGTAACGCGGACACGTCAGATTATCTGCATCACTTTGCTGAGTGCGACTCCGACCTGGCCCTGTGGGCCATATTGGCACGATCTGAAGTCGATCTGACCAAGAATATCAACGCCAAGGCAGCCTTGCGTGCTGCGGCCAGACTACCGATACATCTGCGCAACTTTATAGCCCCGGAACTCAGCCGCCGTTTTCTATTCTCCGGCGATACCGAAATGGCCGAAGCTGCATTGCGTAGCCTGGAGCGCACAGAAATGCCGCTATCTTCAAGCGCGAACCTTGCTAAAGCTGATATCGAGCTCGCACAAGGTAAGGTCGATCAGGCGCGTGGAAGGTTGTCAGATGTCGTGTCATCCAATGATGAACAAGCCGCAGAAGCGTTGATCAAATTCGTTGATTCTCATCCGGTTGCAGATGCGCCGATTGATGAGAACATCGCCACTTTAGTTGAAGCGTATGCTTTGCAGATGCGCGATGATCCCATTGGGGCCGAGTTGCGTCGAACGCATGTTTTGGCCTTGGGGAAATCTGGTCAGTTCAACGCGGCTTTTGCCGCGATGGACAGGATAAGAGATACGAATGCGAGCGGGTCTGATCCTGAATTAGCCTCCTCGATACTGTCGCTACTTACCGAAAACGCAAATGATATCGACTTTCTTGACCACGCATTTGACCGCATGCCTGCGGTTGTCGGAGCGGTCGCCCCTGCGGTTGGTTTCCAAGTCGCAGCGCGGCTGGTTACGCTTGGCTTTCCAACCGAAGCAGAGCGTATTTTGTCGCAGTACCCCGATCTTGCCGATACAACAAACACCAAGTTTCTCATGGCCGAAATCGCACTCGCCTTGTCCCGTCCGTTTGAGGCTGAGGCTGCCGTCTTCGACTTCACCTCTGAGCAAGCCAACAGGATTCGTGCTGAAGCCAAACGTCAATCTGGCGCATTCGACCAAGCACACAACCTTTTCTCAGATCTTGGCGAAGCGAGTTTAAGTTTGGAAACGGCCTGGTTGGCCCAAGATTGGGCAGCTCTAGTCAAAGACACCGCACCAGTTTTCGGCGACATTGCGCGCGTGGCGAACACCTCTTTGCCAGATAACCCCGAACTGAACGGGATGCTATCTCGAACGGCAGCGACCCTAACAGAAAGTGCCCAAGCGCGCGGTGTCATTCGTAATCTGCTGCGTTCGATGAACGAAAGAGCGCCCCCCTCACCATAAAGATGCAAATCCTTACATTAGAGAATACCTGTCGAACAGAAATACAAAAGCAAAGCTAGGCAGCCGACTCATAAAACTCGATCTACGGCCTGATCGACGCCAGTTTGGTCATCGACAGGAAGTAGCGTGACGCCTTTTCGTATCGGGTTGTGATACCTCGGAACGAGGCTTTTAGCCTGCCAAAGAAGCACTCGTTTTTATTTTCCATCGAATGGATTTAAAGCACCGGCTTCCAGCCGGTCCGCTTCAGCGAACCTGTGCATGATCTTCTCTCCTGAATTCTGAAACCCGCTGTGGCGGTAAGGTTTCAGAATTCAGGAGAGAAGATCATGCGTTATTCAGCATCCGCGTACACGCGATTTTACCACAGGTTTCGCGCCCTTAGGGTCACAAAATACCGTTATCAACCTTTGCAGGGCCCAATGCGGGAACGGATACTCTGCGTCTCGCTAAATCGTCCGTTCTTCATTCAAAATCCCCTCATATATCAGGCCAAGAAAATTCTGCTTTCGAACGCCGCTAATTAGTGTAGGGGGTACCTCTGCGCGGCTTCGGCGGTGATATTCGCTCAACTTTCGCCACAAAGCTCGCCCAAGAAATTTGCAAGCCCTCACGGATTTATTTCGCGCGATAGCCCCGCCGCGGTTGGCTTCCAAAGTTGGGCACTTTTGCCCTGTGAGGTCTTTACTTCTCAAGCAGTCCCAGAAGATACTGACCGTAATCATTTTTGAGGAATTTCTCAGCCTGAACGGCCAGCATCTCGCGGTCAATCCAACCTTTTCCAAATGCGATCTCTTCTAGACACCCCGTATGCTGACCCTGCCGCTTTTCCAATGTACGCACAAAGTTACCCGCATCCAGCAGCGAACCGTGGGTGCCGGTATCAAGCCAAGCATAACCGCGTCCCATGCGTTTCACATCCAGCATGCCGTCGCGCAGATACATTTCTAACAGTGCGGTTATTTCTAGCTCACCGCGTTCAGATGGCTTGACCTCTCGCGCACGATCAGATGCTGTGCTATCGAGGAAATAGAGCCCAGTCACAGCATAATTTGAAGGCGGCGCTTTGGGCTTTTCTATGATCGAAATCGCTTTGCCTGTACTGTCAAAATCGACCACTCCATAGCGTTCAGGGTCAGTCACATGGTAGCCAAATACTGTGCCCCCTGCGTCTTTGGTATTGGCTTGATCTAGGATTTCAGGCAGCCCGTGACCATAAAAGATATTGTCACCCAGAACCAAAGCGGAGTTGGCACCATCCAAAAACTCTTCGGCCAATATATAGGCCTGTGCTAGACCATCGGGCGAGGGTTGCTCTACGTATGTCAAAGCAATGCCCCACTGGCTTCCATCGCCAAGCGTGCGCTTGAACTGATCTTGGTCTTTAGGGTTCGTGATAATACAGATCTCGCGGATGCCTGATAGCATCAACACAGACAGCGGATAGAATATCATTGGCTTGTCGTAGATTGGCAAGAGTTGTTTCGAGATTCCCATTGTGGTGGGGTAAAGTCGTGTACCAGAACCACCAGCAAGAATGATACCTTTTCGCTGTGTCATAATAAGCCTTTTTTGGTAATTTAAATAGCCATCTCTTCCGAAGCCAAGCAACTGTCTTGAAAGCGCTTATAAGCCTGAAACCATCCTTGCAAGCCACCCATTGAAAAGCTAGCCGTTCGCACCACCTGTTTTTATCGACGTGATCAGCGCTCAGGCATCGTCTAGCAGATCGGCCATACTGCGGCGTTGAGGTAGTATTAGTGTGAATAGAAGCAGTGGCTCATGCGTAGACTTAGGCTGATGAAAATCTGTAAACGATTTTTGGCTGCAACTGTGACAATGGAAAAGGATGAAACGCAGATAGGTTTTGGGGCCAAGTGCGCAACGTACGCCGCTCAGAGAAAGAGTTAACGGTTCAATTTTAAATTGCAGGGGCTGTCACTTGCTCGGAGCCCTTATGCCATGCCTCATCTTTCGTCAAACCTTGCCCTACCGTATTTGTCGCCCTCACAGGCTCAAAAGCACATCACTCACAATGAAGCCTTGCAAATCCTTGATGCGGTTGTCCAATTGGCCGTTCTTGCAAGTGATCTAGGTACGCCGCCTGCTGCGGTCAATACGGGTGCTCGCTACATCGTTGGAGCCAGCGCAACTGGTGCATGGACTACACAAGAAGGCCAAGTGGCACTATGGACGGGGGGGGGATGGATATTCCTGAAACCCCGCCAAGGGTGGCGCGCTTGGGTGAACGACACCAACACTGAGTTGGTCTGGCGGGATGGGCTTTGGCAGCAAATGAGTGGTTGGAGCGGCGTGGCGCTATTGGGAGTGAATGGCACTGCTGATATGGCCAACAGGCTGGCGGTTTCGTCGCCTGCCACCCTGCTCAATCACGAAGGGTCGGGCCATCAACTTAAGCTTAATAAAGCGGCGGTGAGCGATACCGCCAGTTTAATGTTTCAAAACGGATTTTCGGGACGGGCGGAGATGGGCCTCGCGGGAAGTGACGACTGGTCGATCAAAGTCAGCGCAGATGGCGCAACATGGACCGAGGCGCTGGTGTTAGACCCTGCGACAGGGCTGGCTCGTGGGTCGGCGGTGCAATCGGACCACAAAGATACAACTACTGGACGGCTGATGACGGTAGGTGCTTTTGGGTGGGGCGGTGCAGCGGTGCGGGTGCCCGCGGGAGATACAAATGCGATTTTAGAAAATGGAATCTATTATGCCGACCGTTTAGATATCAACAAACCAACCCCCAATGTCCTTTTGACAAGCCTAATGCGTACGAACAATATTGGGGCGCAGCTGGCATTTGCACGCGATACGGCCAATAGCGGGCGCCTATTCAACCGGGCCAAAGATTCCGGCATCTGGTCGGATTGGTACGAGATCTACACCCAAAACAGTATTCTGGGCGACGTAAGCCAGACCGAAGGCACTCCAACCGGCGCCGTGATTGAGCGCGGTAAAAACAACAACGGTTGCTATGTCCGCTTTGCCGACGGAACACAGATATGCAGCACCGAGATAACAGACGTCGACACCAGCGTTGCTGCCGGGGGCCTGTTTAGATCTGGTGCGCAAGCTTGGACGTTTCCAGCTGCTTTTGCCGATGACAGCTGGACGGGCGGCGGCCGCTTTAAAGACAGTGCAGCTGGTTTGACGGTGCATTTAGGCAGTAGTGGTCTAAAGTCATCATCGTCAGTTATCGCCTATAGCAGTTCCAGCCTGATAGGCTGCACATTGAGCATCTTTGTCGTCGGCCGCTGGTTCTGAACATCATCAATATCCACATGGAGATTTTGCGATGAGACTTTCTTTTTCCCCTATGCGCCGTGATGATGCCTTGCATCTGGTCAGGTTCGGCGATGTGCTTGAGATCAATGGAGAAGCGTTTGACTTCTCATCCTTGCCAGAAGGCGCGTACTTGCCACAAACCGCAGTTCAGTCGGATTGGTTGGCATCGGATGTAACACGCAAAGATGGAGCAATTTGTATGACACTGATCTTGCCCCATGGTGCAGCAGCCCCACACAAAAGGCTATTTCCTGACCCTATTACAGTGGATAAAAACGGGCCAGTTAAATTAGCGCTTGTCACATTGGAGGAATTGCAATGAGCAATATTGACTTCTCGCGTCTGATCTCCCCTTCAGAGCAAGTAACGCAGCAAGCAACATGTCATGAGGTAGCTGTAAAAGCGGAATGCAAGCGACGCATTTTCGCGCAATTCTCGCAAGAGGCGCAGCGAAACATCACACAGGCCCTCGCACTTTATTCACTGGGTGCGATGGCGGAGGCGACGCAAAAGGGTAAACTCGGTAATTTATGCGCAGCTGACATCGCACAGGTCCGTGCCGCGTGGGATTGGGTTGAGGCAATGCAGGCTGTATGCCGCCTTTTGTCACAGACTCCCGGTGCAGACCCTTTTGAGGATAATGTATGGCCTATTATGCCAGAAACTGTGGTGCAGTTGATTATGCGACATTAACGATATTCCCTTCATGCAGGCAAAATTGCGCAAGAAGGGGAACATTGGGTTACACACGACCAACGCTATCGTAAGCGACAAATCCTGCAGCCTGCGCATCTTGTGACGAGTAGACATTGCGCAGGTCGGCCATAGAGGCTACCGCCATAGAGTTGGACAACCGTTTCAGATCAAGCGCACGGAACTCGTTCCATTCGGTAAGCACCACGATCAGATCAGCACCATTGGCCGCCTCATAAGCATCTTTGGCCCAAATGACCCCGGGCAACAACGCTTCCCCTTCATGGCGCCCTTGTGGGTCGGTAACCGTCACTTTGGCACCGCCGCCCACAAGGGCAGGCACAATGGTAAGCGAGGGTGCATCGCGCATGTCGTCTGTATTGGGTTTGAATGTCACGCCGAGAACGCCGACGCGCTTTCCGTTGAAGCTGCCGCCGCACAGATCGCGCAGCTTATCGATCATCCGGCGCTTGACCCCTTCATTGACCTTAATCACGGTTTCTGTGATCTGCATGGGCTGACCGTTTTCCTGACCAATCCGTGCCAGCGCGCTGGTATCTTTGGGGAAGCATGATCCGCCGTACCCCGGTCCTGCGTGCAAGAACTTGTTGCCGATGCGCCCGTCCATCCCCATACCTTTGGAGACTTGTTTGACATCAGCGCCGACCTTTTCGCACAGGGCAGCGATTTCGTTTATAAAGGTGATCTTAGTCGCCAGAAACGCGTTGGCGGCATATTTGATCATCTCCGCGCTTTCCAGATCGGTGGTCACAATAGGGCAATCACGCAAATAAAGCGGACGATAAATATCTTCCATGACCTTTGCAGCACGCTCAGTCTGCATCCCGACAACGACACGGTCGGGCTTCATGAAATCTTCAATCGCAGCCCCTTCGCGCAGAAATTCAGGGTTAGAGGCCACATCAAAATCCAGACTTGGATTCGCAGCAGAAATCACTTCAGCTACTTTGCGGTTGGTGCCTACCGGCACTGTCGATTTAATAACAACAACGACATAGTTTTGAGCTGCGCGCGCGATTTCTTCGGCAGCTGCCATTACATATGTAAGGTCGGCATGGCCATCCCCTCGTCGCGTAGGTGTGCCAACGGCAATGAAAACTGCATCAGCACCCTTAATGGCCTGCTTTAGATCCAGCTTAAAAGTAAGACGACCAGCGTTTACATTATTACTCATTAGCCGCTTGAGGCCAGGTTCAAAAATTGGTGTTTCTCCCTGCTCAAGCATGTCTATCTTGCGCTGGTCCTTGTCAACACAGACCACATCATGGCCAAAATCAGAAAAACACACCCCTGAGACAAGACCTACGTATCCAGTACCGATCATCGCTATTCTCATTGGAAACTTCTCATCTTTCTAAAATGTGCCGTTACGCAAAAGGGTGCTCTCACCGAGGTCACGAACAGCCTATTCCCTCAGAGCAAACTCAACCTTTTGCCCCTTGGCCGCGCGCATAGATATCTTCATAGCGCGTGATATCATCTTCACCCAGATAGGCACCTGTTTGCACTTCAATCAGGACCATGGGTACCTTGCCAGGATTTTCCATGCGGTGCACGGCTCCCAGTGGGATGTAGACGGATTGGTTCTCACTCACCAACTTGACGGCATCATCTACTGTAACCTTGGCGGTACCGGCCACAACTATCCAATGCTCAGAGCGGTGATGATGGCTTTGCAGACTGAGGGCAGCGCCGGGGTGAACATGAATGCGTTTGACTTGGAAACGATCCGCCAGAACCAGTGTTTCGAACCACCCCCATGGGCGGTGATCTACAGGGAAATGTTGGGCTTGTTTGGCACCTCGCGCCTTAAGCACGCTGACCGCCCTTTTAACGTGCTGGCTTTCAGAGATGTTGGCCACCATCACTGCATCCCGCATCGCCACAGCCACAGTGTTCTTGAGGCCGATGCCCACCAACTCAATCTCGCTTGTTTCTGAGCGCAGCAGCGTGTTCTGACAATCAAACCCTGTGGTATTACCCGAAAACGCGTTGCCGTTATCATCATGAGAAGATTCCTGCCACACAGACTCCCAGCTGCCCAGATCGGACCATTGCCCGTCAAAACGCACAACACTAACGTTAGTGGCTTTCTCCATCACCGCATAATCGATGGAATCTTCCGGCACATCGGCCCAGGCTTCTGTGTCGATGCGGGTAAACCCCAGATCGGTAGTCGCTGTGTCCAAGGCCACATTAACCCTATCCAGAATAGTTGGGGCATGCGTACGGAAAGCGGCAATCAGCACATCGGCGCGGGCCAGAAACACGCCAGAATTCCAAAGGTTTGCGGGGTTTTCAAACAAGGTCTGTGCCTTGGCAAGATTTGGTTTTTCAATAAACCGCGTCAACGTGTGCACACCAGTATGGGTCTGGGCACCAGCCTCAAGCCAACCATAACCAGTTTCGGCGCGGGTGGGTTTGATGCCAAAGGTCACGATCTGCCCCTCTTGGGCGGCAACTTCGGCTTGCGATACGGCGGCGCAAAAGGCGACCGGATCTGCCACCGCATGATCAGAGGGCACCAGCAAAACCATCGCCTGCGCATCCACCCGCAGGGCAAACAGCGCAGCGGCCACGGCGGCGGGGGCGGTGTTGCGCCCTTCGGGTTCGATCATGATGCCCGCATGATCCATGCCAACATCGCCCAGCTGCTCTGTCACGATAAAGCGGAAATCATTGCCTGTTACGATGAGCGGATCGCCAAAACCGGGCCCAGTGAACCGCTGGGCAGAGGCCTGAAACAGGCTTTGATCGCCCACCAGATCGGCAAACTGTTTGGGAAAGGTTTTGCGCGACAGAGGCCAAAGACGTGTGCCGGACCCTCCGCATAACAAGACAGGTGTGATCATATCAAAAAACTCTTTTCTAAGATGTGGAAGGAATAAACAAGGCGGCACAGACATCGTATAAATATTCATCCCACGCAATGTAGGTATCAAAAATGCCGCGCGCCTCTTTGGATAATTCTGACACAGCCTTCTCGTATGCAGGATCTGCCAGTTCTATGACAGGTTGTAGATCTATAGCAGAGGCTTCAAGTAGACCCGCACGTACCAATCTTGCCAGTAGCGCGGGGGTGTTTTCAAACAGGCCAAATATCATCTTGGGACTTGTTGCCACGTTCAAAGCGCGGGCCAACAAATCGTCTTCGCGTCCAAAGCTACCTTCACCACGAGCATTGGCCAGCCGTCGGGTTTGACCATTGTCACACTCAATGCGGTGTGCCATCGAAGTAACACTATATTTAAGATAGCTGCCAAAACTCATCGTTGCACCCTCTTGTGCCACACATGCCGCAAGGTACAACCGGTAAAGGCGTGGACCGGGCCGAGCAATGGTACACAGATGCACGTAAGGAACCCGCAATCCTTCAGCTAAATTGGGAATCAGATCGCCGTAGATATAGCGTAGCTTGATCCGGTCTGGTCGGGGGCCTTTACAAAGGCGGGCAAAGGCCTCCGCGTCCGCGGCCAGGGCCGGTTGCAGACCAGCAGAGGCGCCAAGCTGGTCAAAGACCGTGGCATCCGTCGCCTCAGGGATGTGCAGATGCACCAGTATTGGGGTCAGGTTTTTAACAAAATCGGCGCGAATATGGTCAAACTTCTTATGGAATTCCTCAGAACTGAGCATTATGTGCCGCAGGCCAGCCATCTTGTCGTACTGCCCGATAACATGAGCGATCTCTGCCTCGGAGGGGGTGCGCCCGAGGATCAGACGGTAGGCAGTCTCGGCTTCAGCCGGGGTCAAAGTCATGCAAATCTCATTTTATATCAAGCACGGTCCACAGCGGCCCATCACGCAAACAGCGCGCGGGCGCAGGTATAGAAGATGCGGTCATATTGGATGATTTCTTCTATCCGGTCACGGCATTCCGCACTTGGCTGTTGTTTTTGTATCTTCTGCATGTCGTTGTTACCCGCATCCATCAGCGTGTCCAGCACGTGCCGCCTTCATGCGTGTCAGCTCACTCTCTGAAGGCTGACGGTTGAGAAACAACCGATCGCAGAGCCAGATCTCGTCCTCGGTCAGGCTTTCGGGGGCGGAGTTCGTTCTGTTCATAGTGGTGCCTCTGTTTGCTTTGTGCCTCACTTTCCGCTCAGCAACAAAATATCTTCAGCGAAATAGCTTTCGATGGTTTCGCGTAGTGCCGGGTCAAGATAGGATTCAGTGGTTAGCTGTGGCATCCTGCTGACTTCCCCCGGTAGTAAATCGGCCGCGCCTTCCTTGAATGTACGGCCCAGTTTGCCGGTGACATTTACAGGCTTGCGCGGCAGAACCCGCCCCGAGCGGGCTTCAAGCATGTCAGTGACATCCGTTAATTCGGACATTTTGTAAAGCCGGTCCCATTTCACCCCTTCAAGATAAAGGTGCTGGGGACGCCAGTGTGCATCCAGTTGTTCCGGCGAGCGGGAAACGACGAACTCGACGAAGGCGCGGAATGTAATACCGCGATCCATATCAACCTCATCAAATCCTGCGGCTCTCTGGACATGCCAGACCACCGGCTTGGTGTGGGTCCAGTTTGGGACAGACATCCGTTCGCTCACGAATTTTTCCAAATAGGCGCTCAGCAGGCGGTCAATGGGCGCGCGAATAACTGCGAACCGAAAATAATAAGGCGATGTCAGGAAGTGAGTAACATCTGTTTCCGAATAATCCGAAAGCTGCATGCCGGAACGTACGTGGTCGGTCAATGCATGGACATTATAATCGGCGATCTGCTTGCGGTAATTTACATCAGACGAAAGAACGACTTGCCGTTTGAGGAAAGTGCAAGCGTTCTTGCCGACCGGACAATAAACGACGCGGGCCTTCTGTGACACGAAATTCTGTCTCAGGGGCCATGCCAAGTCGCTTCGTTTTGCGCGCGGTGAGGCGCGAAATTCTGCAGATTGCATGATCACCCTGAGCATTTCACCAATCGAGGCAAATGCGGGCGGGTGTTCAGGACTGGGCTTTCTGCCCAGAAAATACTGGAATGCAGCGTGGATATCTGGCTGTGCAACGCTCATCGGGTTATGCTTTCGAGTGTGTTTTACGCTGTTTCTTGGATTCGAGGATTTCGTGCAAGCGGCTGCCATAACGCTTGCCGATTGCCTTGGCCGAGAAGTTATTACGAATGTAGTCATAGGCGGCATTCGCTTTGGCTTGGCGCAGCGCGGGATCGTCATAGGCGGCGCGCAGCTGCTTGGCGGCGTGATCGACGCGGGGTTCGGCCCACTTGGCCCCCTTGCGTACAAAAATGTATTCACGCTGACGCAGAACACTCTCATCATAATCGACCAACCAGGCGGTCTCGTCTGAACAGAAATCCATATTGCCCGAATAGGCAGTACATACCACAGGTACCCGCAGGTTCATCGCTTCGATCATGCCAAAGCCCCAGCCTTCGGATTTATGCAGGCTGACGTAGCAATCAGAACCACATTTCAATTGCAGCAGATCATGATAGCTGAGGGTCTCATTAATGATAATGATCCGCGGATCATTCGACATAATCGCATCCATTCGGTCCCACAACGCTACTTGTACGGGGTCAAATACACTATCACGGTTTTGCGTTTTCACGATCAGGCGGGCCTCAGGGACACCTTTAAATGCGATCTGAAATGCCTTGAGCACATTAACAGGGTTCTTGCGCTGTACAAATGAGAAGCTGTCGAACGCCACAAGGCAGACATAATGGCTGTTATCAAACTGGAAGCGCCGGTTCACAAAAGCGCGGCTGTCGTCTCGGTTAATGTCCGTGTTCTCTTCATAGCACATGCCGACATTGACCACGGGCGTGTCAGCGGCATCAGGCTTATAAATCTCGACACCGTATTCGGTCGACACCCAGATTTCATCCAGCAGGTCCATGCCTAGATAATGACAATAGGCCGGCTTATCGAGCTCCCAGAAAAAATAACCAATGTTATAAGCCCCAGAAAAAACGTCCGGCTGATAGGCGTAGGCCAGCGGAGTGGATTCCGCGTTCAGGTGGATGATGTTGATTTTGGCAGGCCCGTAGTCTTCGATCAGCGTGTTACTGCTGAAACCTTCGGGAGCGGGGTTGTCCAAATCAAAATCCACACCGCGCACTGACAGACCGGTTTCACGCAGGATGTCTGCAGACAGGCGGGCGGCCTGACCCAGGCCGGATGCTTTGGCCAGCGGGCCGATCAATTGAACATCTACCTTTTCACGGTCGTCGCTATCAAAGGACATAGCCGCTGCTTCAAAACGGTTACCCTGAGAATCACGCGTCATGAATTGATAGCTGTCGAGGTCAAAAAACTTTGTACGTAGAATTGCGGCATAACGCGCACGCGTCATGCGGATGGGACCAGACAGTTCGTCCTCGGTGGCAATGGCATTCAGGAACTGCTCGAACTCCGAGCCTTCCTCGTGACTGTCGTCCAGCAGCGTGCAGATCGCTGCACGCGGCATATATCGCAGCATATCGGGCCGCTTTATCGCAGCCAACAGCATTGCCAGCGACAGGGTCTTTCGGCCCTCAGACGTGCCAGGACGCAGGAAATGTAGGCGAGGGCTATTCTTGAAATACCTTTCCGTAAAATAACTTAGCGGATAAGCTTCCAGTCGCCGTGAAGGATGCACCCCGCGCAGGAAATCGGCAAAGCGGTCAGGGATCAGACAATCCTCGAAATACATGTGAGCGCTGTCTTGATGGGCCCACCAGAACAGCGTATTCAGGTAATTGTCACGGTCGTTGAGGTTCACGGCACCCATCATGTCAGGCCGTCCGGCGATGCGCCACCATATGATCCGGCTGAGAGTATAGGTCTGGCCAGCCATCACCACCGGTTCGTTAAGGTAATCAATGATCTCGCGGCTGAGCGGCACACGGCGCTTTTCTTGCCCGCGATACGCGGTCAGATACCAATAAAGATAGCGATCCTTGCTTTCCAGATCCGGTTCAACCTCATAGCTTTCGTCCATCCTGTAACGATAGCGCACATAGTCAAGATAGGCAGGGTGTCCGCTGAATGGCACATCTGGAAGCACTTTTTCGGTACTGAACATCCGCCGATGCGCCTCAAAGGCAGGCTGCACAATTGCGTTTAGATCACCAGTCTGTTCTGGCACCTCTTCCAGCTGGTTCAGTAGCTCTTCGTAAACATCGCCAAGCGCGATGCGGCACGCACCAAAATCATCACCCGCTACAGCTGGATCACTGTCATCCACCCTCAAGACAGTAAAGCCGATCACATAAGGCTTGGCCTCATGCGTTCGCACAGAAATATGGCCATCCGCCTTGCGAATCTTTTCATAAACGGCCTCATTCATCGAAAAGACAAAGCCGCATTCAACCTCGCCACCGGTCGCGCCGCGCACGTCTTCACGCACAACATTTCCGTAACCGATCTCGATTAGCTCTTCGCCTGCATAAAGCGCGACAGGCACCCGGCCGCGCCCCGTACGCCGATCAATGACCCAACCGCGCAGCAGACCATCCTCAGAGATATCGTCCAGATAGCCGCGATACGGACCCTGTTGCTGACGGCGCAGCACTGCCTGTTTCAAACGGCGTGTTTTTCCCCCGATACGCGAGATTACAGGATGCAGCGAAGATGGGATCAATAGGCTCATATGTTATCCTTGGCGCGTAGTCAGAACAGTACTGACCAGCAAATGCAGACAATTAGCCTAAATTGTCATAGTCGGACAAGGCCATCATCTTCGCCAGTTCGCGCACATCAACTTTTGGCACCCAACCCAGCTTTTCACGGGCTTTGGTCGGGTCACCAATCAGCAATTCAACTTCGGCAGGGCGGTAGAACTTGGGGTTCACTTTCATCAGAAGTTTACCAGTCTTCGCATCGGTGGCGGTCTCTTCTTCGCCTTCGCCATCCCACTGCACATCCATATCCAAAACTGCGCCCGCCGCTGTAAAGAAATCACGGATTGTTGTTGTCTCACCAGTGGCCAACACATAATCGTCGGCTTTGTCCTGCTGCAACATCCGCCACATGCCTTCAACATAATCGCCGGCAAATCCCCAATCGCGCTTGGCATCCATGTTGCCTAACTCTATCGGCCTGTCACCACCGCGCGCAAGCGCGGCCAGACCCAGCGTGATCTTACGGGTAACAAATTCGTTGCCGCGCAAAGGGCTCTCATGATTAAACAAGATGCCCGAGCTGGCGTGCATGCCAAAACTCTCGCGGTAATTCATGGTGATGTAGTGGCCATAGACCTTGGCCACACCATAAGGAGAACGAGGGTAAAGGCGTGTTTTTTCGGATTGCGGGACCTCTTGCACAAGGCCGAACATCTCAGAAGTAGAGGCTTGATAGAACCGGGTCTGGGGACGCACCGATCGTAGAGTATCCAAGATACGTACAACAGCCATCCCGTCCACGTCAGCAGTGTAGATCGGCAATTCCCAGCTGGCGCCCACAAAGCTTTGGGCAGCAAGGTTGTAAAACTCATCCATTTCGATGTCATGAATCACACGAAAGATGTTGTTCTGTTCCGTTAGGTCAAACTCGTGCAGATGTACTTTGTCCGCAACACCCAGCAGGTCCAAACGGGTGGTTTCTGGTTGTGAAATACGTCGGACACCGCCATGCACCTCATAGCCTTTGTCCAAAAGAAGTTTTGCTAAATAGGCACCGTCTTGACCGGTGATTCCCGTGATGAATGCCGTTTTCATGAAGCCCTCATTATCATAATAAATTTCAGTGACGCTTAGTACAGGACTAATGAGAACGCAATGGATTTACAGAAAAGGCAGGCACCATTTGGGCATCTTGCATAAAATCATGATGCTTCGGCTGTAGCGTTTTTTTATATGCGCTGTTGCACAGTTCCCAAGCCAAACGCAGACCCACTAGGCAAGCAAAAAGTCATGCTTATGCAAAATGTTCTTGTTACCGGGACCGCAGGATTTTTCGGATTGCAAAAGATTCCTGCAACACAGCCTACCCTGGTGCGACAGTTGCGCTGGCGCCACCCATAAAATCGCTTTGCGCTAGGAGCCGTTCAAAAGCGAGCAGGTGGGTGTCAGCACAAGCCACCCATATTTTCCTAGAAGAAAGCGCAGTCACAATACCCTGCCCCACAAAGCATCACGCACTAATACCGATAAACAGATAATAAGATCTACATCCCTGACCGCTTGTGCATCACCAGCACCAAGCACCAAGCAGCCAACCAACTTCGCGCGTAGGGGCCACCGAACGACGCCTACTCGGTGGGATCTAACAATTGATATCAGCCGAAGCGTAGGCTGCATCACATAGTTCTGCACCAGGCAGGTGCGCAGCTAGTTCATTTCTGAACCGCGCCAAAGCCGAATCAGACTCAGTCAGGACAATTCGTATTCGGATCTTTTCGAGAAATATCCAAGGACTCTCTGAAGAACCTCCCCTTTTCTGCGTGATCTGATAGGTTTTTGACGGACGACAGAGGAGCCCGCCGATGCCCAAGCAGCCAGCCATTCCCGGCCTTCGTGACGCGATGAAGAAGAAGGTGACGCGGCGGGAGATATTCCTGATCATCGATGCCCCGTCCTCGACAAAGAATAAGGCCAAAGCCCGCGATCCCGAGATGTCGTCAACAAAGAAAGGCAATGACTAAGACCTTGCATAGCGTAGCTTTCGCGCGGCCGCAGGCCGCGCAGCGCCCGACCCTCCCCGCGGGAGGGCGCTTTTGTGATCTTGCAAGGCATTGAAGCCTCTGTTTTTTGGCGATCTCCGCAATCAGAGTTGGCGTCACGATGCGCCCGCCCAGGGTTAGGCGCTGCCCTTCAGGCTTCTACGCAGAGGTCTTTGACTGGTACTTCGGGATGAAAGCCCATGTGGGCGTGGATGCCGAGAGCGGCATCGTCCACAGCCTGGAGGCGACCACTGCCAAGACCCATGACAGCCACGTATGGGACGAGCTGTTGCACGGGAAGGAAACATCGGTCTGGGCTGATAAGGGTTATGTCCATGCCGGTCGGGAGATCGCCTTCACGAAGGACGGCGACGCCTTCTGGGGAGTCATGCGCAAGGCTCCCAAGGGTGGTGAGCTGGACGAGCTCGACGCGCAGATCAACCAGATCATCGCGAAGGTGCGTTCCAAGGTCGAGCATCCGTTTCCGATCCTCAAGCGCCAGTTCGGCCACGTGAAGAACCGGGCGCATCTTTTTACGCTCTTTGCACTCGGCAACCTGCTCACGATGCGCAGGAGGCTCGCAGCATGAGGCGGAGTCTGCCCATAATCGGCTAAACCACCGCTCAGGCGGCTCAAACCCCGCGAAAATCGCAGGAAATGGCGCCTGTTGTGCTTGAAAGTGCTTTCAAGCGGCAACATCGGCGCTGCCGAAAACGTTGATCAAACGATCCTTAAGCATAACTCATAATCTACTTTCAGAGCATGCTGCATTACAATATTTTACGCAGAGCCTATTTCCAGATCCCTCAGGATATCGCGCAATCCTTTGCGCCACTCAGAGCGAAAAATACCGAATGTTTCTACAGTTGCGCGGTTATCCATCCGCGAATTCAGTGGGCGCTCCGCCAGTGTGGGATAGTCCGACGAGGGAATATCGACTACCTCACATTGCATGCCCGACTGCTGAAAGATTTCGCGCGCGAAATCTGCCCAGCTAACATCAGGACTACCCGACAAGTGATACGTGCCCGTCTTCGAAGAATCCTCCAACAGCTGAACAGCAGCGCTCAGGCAAATGTCCGCAATGGCTGCTGCGCAGGTTGGGCCACCAATCTGATCCGCCACAATGTTCAACTGATCGCGTTGCATTCCTAACCGCAACATGGTCTTGATAAAGTTGTCGCCATGCGCCGAAACCACCCACGAAGTACGGAAAATCGCATGAGTACCGCCAGCTCCGCGCACGGCCTCTTCCCCCACCAGTTTGGTACGGCCATACGCTCCCAGAGGTCCGGTATGATGGTCCGTGGTAAAGGGCTGATCACCGGCTCCATCAAAAACGTAGTCGGTCGAGATATGCACCAGCGGCAAACCGCGAGCGGCACAGGCCTGCGCAATGGCACCAGGCGTAGTCCCGTTGACAGTCAGCGCGAGTTCCTCTTGCTCTTCTGCTTTGTCAACAGCCGTGTAGGCCACCGCGTTGATCACAGCATCGGCATCCGTCGCCTCGACAAAGGCCACACAAGACGCAGGGTTCGTGAAATCCGCCTCTTCCAGACCGCGAACTTCCAGCATGATATCGCCAGCACGACGCTGCAGTTCCTGACCGACCTGTCCGATCTCTCCAAATACAAGAATTTTTTTAAGCGGCGGCATATAATATTTTCCAATCATTCTCGTACAATCCGTAGGCCGGATGCAGCGCGAACTTATGCTTTGATGCCCAGCCGTTCACCTACACCTGGGCGTTCTTGCAAAGGCCGCCACCATGCTTCATTTTCTAGATACCAGTCCACAGTTTTTTCAAGGCCTTCTTCGACCGTAACGCTGGGCTTCCAGTTCAGCTCGGAGCGGATGCGCTTGGGATCGATGGCATAGCGCGCATCATGGCCAGGACGGTCACCAACATGGGTGATCAGATCGGCATAAGACCCACTGTCCTTTGGTTTTTTACGATCCAGAATGGCACAGATCGTTCGTACCAATTGCAAATTAGTACGCTCATTCTCGCCGCCAATGTTATAGGATCGCCCGACAACTCCTTTTTGCACAACCAGCAAAAGGGCGTCGGCGTGGTCTTCTACATAGAGCCAGTCGCGGATGTTATCACCCGCACCATAGATCGGCAGGTCTTTGCCCGCCAGCGCACTAAGGATTACCACCGGCACCAGTTTTTCCGGGAAATGGAAAGGGCCATAATTGTTAGAGCAGTTGGTCATAACTACGGGCAAGCCATATGTCTCATGCCAAGCGCGCACCAAATGGTCAGAACTGGCCTTTGATGCTGAATAGGGGGAACGGGGGTCGTAAGATGTCTCTTCCGTGAACATCGCCTCGGGGTCTGCTGGCAAAGATCCAAACACTTCATCTGTTGAAATGTGGTGAAACCGGAATGTCTCAGGTTTGCCTTGCGCCACCCAATATCTGCGTGCGGCTTCAAGCATGTTGTAAGTACCAGTGATGTTAGTCTCGATGAAATCGCCGGGGCCATCGATCGAGCGGTCAACATGGCTCTCGGCTGCGAGATGCATGATGACATCAGGCTTATGCGCTGCAAACACCGCATCCAATGCGGCGCGGTCGCGGATGTCAGCCTGCTCAAAGGTATAAAGTGGGCTGTCTGACACGCTTGTCACGTTCTCAATACAAGCGGCATAGGTCAACGCATCCACATTGACCACGTGATGGCCCGCGGCCACGGCCTGACGCACAACAGCAGACCCAATAAAGCCGGCACCGCCGGTGACCAGAATTTTCATGCAGCTCCCTCCCAAGTGAAGGGACTCTCGAAATCGGCTAAAGCGGGGGCAAGCAGATCTTTGTCGCTAAGCAAGACCTCTTCTGGCGCAATACACCATTCAATGCCGCAAGTATTCCAACGCACTGCGCCATCACATTCGGGGGAGTAATAGTCGGAACACTTATAAACGATTTCAGTATATGGCGCACGTGTTACAAACCCATGCAAAAAGCCGGCAGGCACCAACAGCTGTTTCCCATTCTCAAAGCTCAACTCGGTTCCATACCACTGGCCATAGGTCGGGCTGCCCCGGCGAATGTCGACAGCCACATCAAATAAAACCCCTTTGCCGCACCGCACCAACTTGTCTTGGGCATGGGGTGGTGATTGAAAATGCAAGCCGCGCACAGTTCCAGCCTTGGCTGACAGTGAATGGTTATCCTGCACAAAGTCGATCTTGATCCCAGCGTCCTTCATGCTTTGGCGACTCCAACTTTCCGAAAAGAATCCCCGCGCATCACCGTGGCGTAAGGGCGTGAGCAAAAGAAGCCCTTCAAGAGGAGTTGTCTCAACATCGAGCATGTAATTTGTGTCCTTAGTAGATGACTTTTTTATCTGATACCTGAAGTGGTCCTGCTTTTCAGGACAGGTTTTCGGCCTTTCTAAGATGCATCAGGTTATTCGTCATGCCGCTTTTCGTGTCTCTGATTGCTCGAAGTATGCCGCGTCTGGCGTGCGTTTGTCGAGTGCGGTGTAAGGCCGCTCAGTGCTGTAGAAGCCGACACAATCGTCGATGATCCATTTGGCTTGGAAGCCATTGGTCATTTCATGCAAATAGACAGCCTCCTGTTTCGGGGACCGCCAGAGCCACTCGATAAAGATACCATCCAGATAGCGACCGCGCCTGTCCATGGAGACTTTAATCTCAGCGTTGGTCAGTGTCGTGATCCAATCAGCGCCTGTATCCTGCATATTGGCTGCCCTGATCCGTGTTCAAGATCTCTGGCTATCCGTGTTTGGCGATGGCTTTTTCCAAAGTTCCATACAGACGCTGGTATCCAACGTGTTTAAGAGCCGCCAGGACAGCACTTTACGTTTCGCCCAATCCATGATGGCCACCAGGTACAGGAAGCCGTTCTTAACTGGAATGTACGTAATGTCGCTGCACCAGACTTGGTTAGGACGCGTGATCGCCAGCTTTCGCAAATAGTATAGCCAGAGCCTGTGATGGGGGTGCTTTTTGCTCATGTTCGGCCCTTGGTATATGGTGTGCAAGCCCATGACGCCCACCAAACAGCGCGCACGGTGGCGACCCGACCCACTCGTGTGGTAATCCCCCCGTTTTTAATGGGGCTCAGCCGTAGAATTTACGCGGCTGTTTTCAGTTTCATGGCGGGTGTGATGCCGCCGATTGCGATGTTGGGTCGTTCGTTGTTGTAAGTCCAGAGCCATTCG
>Ga0206127_1002061_pt1 | contig 20723 bp, 25 predicted proteins | sample Helgoland_Spring_6_FD_148646 | JGI IMG/M metagenome (GOLD analysis project Ga0206127, IMG submission 148646) | Pelagic subsurface seawater microbial communities from Kabeltonne, Helgoland, North Sea - Helgoland_Spring_Bloom_20160419_1 | ecosystem: Environmental > Aquatic > Marine > Epipelagic ...
CTGATCATGGGTGCAGTTGTACATGGAATGCCCATTACAAGCGCATTTGAAACTTATGCGATCCTTACTGTGGGCGACGGATTGGTGTCGCAAATCCCAGCAGTTGTCATTTCAATCGCCTCAGCTCTGCTATTGGCCAAAGGCGGTGCAAAAGGTGCCACCGATCTTGCTGTGTTCGACCAGTTGGGCAAACACCCCGCAGCCTTGGCGACCGTAGCTGTCCTCATGTTCCTGTTCGCTCTGTTTCCAGGGCTGCCCTTTGCCCCGTTCATGGCCGGTGGCATCGGATTGGGCGCAGCATCATTCATTATGTACAAACGGGTCAAGGACGAGGCCATCATTGAACCCGATATTCATGATCCTGTTGTTCCTGCAGAAAAGTCCCTTGGCGATGTGCTTGAACTAGATGATATCCATGTCGAATTTGCACCTGATCTGGTCAACATGGTGCTTGATCCAGGCACTGGTCTCGATGCAAGAATCGCCAACATGCGAACGCATGTGGCTTCTGTTTTTGGCCTGATTCTGCCCGAGATCAGATTGACCGATAACCCCGGCCTGCCAAACAGCACCTATATTCTGCGCATACAAGGCGTGGAGCAGGCGCGCGGAGAGTTAAGTTCGACAGATATACTCGCGTTAACTCCGGAGGAGACAACTGCACTCCCTCCAGGCAGAGATACAACCGAACCGGTCTACGGTGCGCCCGCACGTTGGATTGACCCCCGAGATCAAGAAAGCGCAGCGCTCTCTGGAATCACGCTGGTAACGCCAACCGAAATCCTCGCCACACACCTGCTCGAAGTTGTGAAACGGAATTTCAGCCGCCTGCTCTCTCTCAAGTCGCTTAGACGCCTGTTGCATGAGATGACAAATGTATCTGACCCTGCCCGAGCAGAGGCAAATCGCAAAATGTTGGACGAACTGATCCCCGACCGGGTTCCCGTCGATGTACTGCACGCGGTTCTACGCCTGCTGTTAGACGAACAAGTGTCCATCCGTAACCTGTCCCTTATCCTTGAGGCAACAGCAGAGGCGCGAGGCCAGAGTGCCCAACCCGAAGCCATTTGCGAACACGTTCGGCAACGTCTGGGCTTTCAGTTGGTTGCAGAAATGCGACGCCCAGACGGCACGCTACCTCTCATCCAGCTAGCCCCGGAATGGGAGGATACGTTTGCAAACTACCAGGTAGATGCCGAACGGGGTTTGGATATCGCTCTGCCTCCGGACTTGTTCAATCGTCTTGCCGACAACATGTTCGAAAAACTACAAGACGCGAGCGATCAGGGTATCAACGCGGCCATAGTCACCAACACGCGGCGGCGTCGGTTTGTCAAAACTCTCATGCGAGCAAAGGGAATTTCGAACCCAGTTCTATCTTTTGAAGAAATCGGAATAGACGCGAGGCCAGCCCTTGTCGGGGTCGTTGCGGCATGAACGCAGCAAATGAACTCCTGACTCTGCTTGAGGCTCAGCTCTGGATTGGATTCGTCGTGTTCTTGCGGGTTGGTGCGACTGTTTCGTTGCTGCCCGGATTTGGTGAGCAAACAGTACCAATGCGGATCAAATTGGTGATTGCACTCGCTTTTACTCTCATTGTCGCACCAGCTGTTAGCAACGTTCCTCCCGCCGCAAGTCCGGGATCAGTTGCGACGCTTGCAGTGACGGAAATACTTTCCGGCGCCCTTATCGGGATCGGTATTCGGCTGTTCATACTCGCCTTGCAAACGGCGGGATCCATCGCGGCGCAATCAACATCTCTGTCGCAGATCCTTGGTGGGGCAGCAATCGAACCATTGCCGGCCATGGGCTATGTATTGACGATCGGCGCCATTGCGCTGGCCGTCATGGCAGGATTGCACATCAAGGCAGCGCACTTATTGATCCACTCTTATGTTCTATTGCCTATGGGGTTTTTTGCTGGTGGAAACGACGTAGCGGACTGGGGGCTGATGCAAGTTGCACACGCCTTTGAACTCGCCTTTGTCTTGGCCGCCCCATTCGTTTTGATGTCAGTACTTTATAATTTGGCACTTGGCGTCATCAACAAAGCCATGCCCCAACTGATGGTCGCATTTGTCGGCGCACCAGTCATCACTCTGGGCGGCCTGTTCCTGCTGTTCCTAGCAGCCCCAACAATGTTGACGGTTTGGATGTCAGGATTGGATCAGTTTATGGCCAACCCGTTTGGGAGCACAAGATGAGTAACGATGACGACGAGAGCGATAAGTCATTCGATCCAACGCCACAAAAGCTGCTTGAAGCACGCCGAAAAGGCGACATCGCAAAGTCCGTAGACCTGCAAACGGCTGCCGGATACGCTGGCCTTACTTTGGCATTTCTCGCCTTAGGGGCGCAATCCATCCAAGCGTTTGGAACACATTTGCAGGTCCTGATTGATCAGGCCGACAGTATTTCAGTCTTGATTTTCGAAGGTGGGGGTCAAGCTTCAATGGGGGGTGTTTTTTGGAACACTGCTTTGGCTATCTCCCCAATTTTCCTTCTTCCCGCGCTCGCAGTTTTAAGTGCGATCCTCGCACAGCGAGCCTTTGTCGTGGCCCCAAGCAAATTGCAGCCGAAACTGTCGCGGATATCAATTTTGCAGAATGCTAAGCAAAAATTTGGTCGCAGCGGTTTCTTTGAATTTGGTAAAAGTTTTGCAAAACTATTAATTTTTTCGACATGTCTTGCGCTTTTTCTTAAAGCACGACTGCCAGAGATGATGACCGTGGTCCACAGCGGACCAGGCAGTGCAGTGCAACTTTTGGCCGAACTATGTATCGGCTTCTTGCTTGTCGTGGTCATTGTATCGGCCACCATCGGTGGAGTCGACGCTGTGTGGCAACATAACGAGCACATTCGCAAAAACAGGATGTCGCGCAAGGAAATCATGGATGAAACTAAGAATTCCGAAGGCGATCCACATGTCAAACAAGAACGGCGGGCTCGGGCACAGGCGATTGCAACCCAGCAGATAATGGCAGAAGTCCCCCGCGCAGATGTTATTATCGTCAATCCAACCCACTATGCCGTCGCACTGAAATGGGCACGGGAAGCAGGCACAGCTCCGGTCTGCATTGCAAAAGGGGTTGATGAAATTGCGCTCATGATCCGCAAAGTTGCGATGGAATCAGGCGTTCCAATCCATAGTGACCCACCCACCGCACGCGCGTTGCATGCCGTGACAGAAGTGGGCCACGAAGTTGCGCCCGACCACTATCAGGCCGTCGCTGCAGCCATCCGCTTTGCCGATCAGATACGCGACCGGGCGCGCCGGGGTTATTAATCTTGGAACTTGATCAACTACACGAATTGAACGCGCTCAAATACCGGCACAGTCAACAGGCTCTGACTGGTATTCTAGAACGTGAGGCGGCGCTAAGAGCAGAATTGGCCAAACTTCGCAGCTACTTCATCGAAACCCAAAGCCTGCCGCCGGAACACGCCCAACTGCGTGCGATTGGCGCAGATGTAATTTGGCTACGATGGGTAACACGAGCGCAAGCGCAACTGAACATCGAACTTGCACAAGTCTTGGCGCAAAAGGAACAGTACCTCGCGCACCACAAACGCGCGTTCGGAAAGATGCAAGTCTCAAAGACACTTGCCGACGACGATCGCAAAAGACTAGCGGTCAAGCGTCGACAAACAGATCTGGAGAGAGCAGTGCAGCAAACACTCTTGTAGGATCGCTTCTTCAGTAATCCTGTCGTGCAATTTCAACTATCAGCACATCAATAACCTGGTCGCCTACATCTTTCTGTGCGATTTCGCGCAAAGCTCCGCGCAAAACGTCAAGGTTGTTTGCGTTAGTAAAGGCGCCATCGAAGCCACCAATGTTGGCGTGATCAAACAAAACCTGCAAAAAAGAATCGCGGATCTTGGGCTCCTTGGCATAGACCGCTTCTTTTTGACCTAAAGAAACTTCAACGCTCAGTGAGAGAACAACCAAAGCAGTGACCTTGTCATGATCAACGACAGGAACCACAAATTGGTTGCTCATTTTGACGTATTCGGACGGGCCGTTTGTCTCTGCTGCTCGCGCTTCTTCAACCTCGGCAGGTTCCGTTTCTGCAATTTCATCGGCTGGCTCTGGCGCAGGCCTTAAAAAGATACCTGCACCAACGCCTGCGCCAGAACCCAAAAGAAGCAATAATATCGGCAGTAGTTTTTTCATCACGGGCGTTCCCTAAAATGGCAGCAAGGCATCAAGTATTTGCTGACCAATTCGGGGCTGCTGCATATCAGTAATCTGACCACGACCACCATATGACACCCGCGCAGATGCAATCTTGTCGTAAGTTATTTCATTCTGTCGCGAGATGTCCTCCGGTCGGACATATCCAGACACCAGCAGCTCGCGCATTTCGAAATTAACCCGCAACTCTTGGGAACCCGCAATGGATAGAACCCCGTTCGGCAGAACGTCTACGACGGTTGCGGCCACCCGCAGTGTCAGCTTTTCGTTTCGACGAACAGATCCATCACCGCTCGAACTGCTCGTTGAGTTTATCGAAACAAGGTCCGCTGCGGTTGCACCCTCCGGCAATCGTTCATCCAATCGTTGCGACACGCCACCCAGCTGTGGCACGCCTAACGATTGTGACCCGCTGCGTGCGCGGTCTGTCTGATTAGAAATCTCGGCCTCTTCATCAATCTCTATTACAACGGTCATGATGTCTCCACGCTGCACGGCACGACGGTCGCCTAGCAGAGAGCGGCGATTACCGCTCCAAAGCGAAGCCTGATCAAGATTCGTAGACTTTTCAAGAATGGTAGGCAAAGAGCTTGATATCATTGCCGAATGCTCTCTGGTATCTAACGGATCCGAAAACGAAGGCTCTTTGCCCAAATGGTCACCGCCTTCACAGGCTGCCAAACCAAGGCAGATTAGGGCGGTTGAAGCCGCATGTCCGAGCGTTTTCTGCATCATTGTGTTACCTTTATTGTACCATCTTCTTGGATATAGCCAAACAGAGTTGCCCGCGAACTGAGATTCATTATGCGAACCCGATCACCAATCCCACCTCGCTCAAGAGAGCGGCCTTCGGTGGAAATCTTGAGCCCGTTGCCTTCGAATCTTAGCGAGACGATTTGATTGCGATCAACGAGAGCAGGTGGGCCAACCGCATCAAACGGAATGGGTCTGCCGGCATAAAGTGCTGTACGTGCCTCTTGACCTACGACATCTAGGATATGATCAAACACCCCAGGGCGATCACCGCCCTTTATCACAAGATCAGCAGCCGCAATCAAAGATCCGGGTCGTATTGTACGCACGGGCGTAACAACATCTGCCAACACGGATTGTCCGCACATTCCGATCAAAAGAGTAACAGCAAATCGCATCACCGCACCTGTGTCGTTGCGCCCATCATCTGATCAGCGGCTGAAATTACTTTAGAATTCATCTCGTAACCCCTCTGCGCTGCGATTAGTTCGGTGATCTCGCGCACCGCATCAACCGAGCTGTCTTCTAGGTATCCTTGCCGCAGAGTGCCTAAGCCGTCTTGCCCCGGTGTTGACGTCAACGGCGGACCCGATGCTTCGGTTTCGGCGAACAAATTACTACCAATGGCCTCAAGTCCCTTGGCGTTGGTAAAACCAGTCAGATCAAACTGTCCTATTTGTTGCCCGGCAGTTGCCTCAGCAAAATAGGCAAAAACTTCACCATCTGAATTGATAGAGATACTGCGTGCGTCGGCCGGGACTACGATTTCTGGGGAAACAGGGTATCCGTCGGACGTCACGATCAAACCTTCTCCCGTCATTTTCAGCCCACCGTCGCGGGTATATGCGGACTGGCCCGACGGCAACGTAACCTCAAGAAATCCGCTGCCATCAATAGCAAGGTCAAGATCACCACCGGTGGCAGACAAAGACCCTTGAGCGAGATGAATAGAAACAGCGGCAGGCCGAACGCCAAGGCCCAGTTGTACGCCAGTCGGCACAACAGTTCCGTCCGTGGCGTTGATTGATCCCGGTCGCGTCATCTGCTGATAATGCAGATCGGAAAACTCGGCGCGGCGGGCGTTGTAGCCGGTAGTACTCATATTGGCGAGGTTGTTGGATATTGTCTCGACCCGCATTTGTTGGGCGAGCATTCCGGTCGCTGCGATTTGCAAGGCGCGCATTGTCGTCTCCTCAGTTAGATTTCATCATCGCGTCCATCGATCGGCGAACGCGTTCATCTTCGGAATCAAGAAAACTCTGACCCATTTCATAGGCACGCTGCACTTCTATCATGCGCGCAAGTTGGGAAATCGGATCAACATTGGATGCCTCGACAAACCCTTGTAATACCCGCGCCATTTCGGCAGGCTCAAATCCGTCATCTGCGCGGAACATGACGCCATTTTCGCGGATCAGGTTGGTCGTATCGTTAGGCTGCACGATCGCAACTTGCCCAACAAATTGGCCGTTTGCACTGATAGTGCCATCCGGACCAACCCCGATGGAGCCAGAGTTTGGAGGGATGAAAATCGGCGCGCCACCAGCATCAAGCACCCGATGACCATCAAAAGTGACAAGGTCGCCTTCGCCGTTCGGTGTGAAGCTGCCAGCTCGCGTTAATCGCTCGCCTTCCGGAGTTTCTATGAGGAAGAAACCATCGCCTTCGATCGCAAAATCAAAGGTACCACCGGTCTCACTAAGAGCGCCTTGGACAAGAGATGTTTGACGTACGTTTCCATTGCCCATCGACAATGACCCACCACCTTTGATGTCCTGAACATACTCAGAGAACCCCAACCCTTCTTGTCGGAAACCAGACGTCGCAGCGTTGGCTATATTATTCGCCACAACTTGCATCTCTCGCATCAAACCCATTTGCCGGGTCAGCGTTATGTATCCTGTATTATCCAACTTATCCTCCGATTATCAAAGGGATGATGCCATCATGAAAGAACGAGACCATCGTTTGGGTCATGAATCCCATTGAAATCCAGAACACGATGATGATGGCGGCCAGCTTGGGCACAAACGTGAGTGTCATTTCCTGAATCGACGTCAACGCTTGCACCAAGCCGATCGAAACACCAGCGACCAGCGCAACAGTCAGGATCGGGATTGAGACCAGCACCGCGACCCATAAGCCCTGACGCAATGTGTCAAAAAAGATCACTTCATCCAGCATTCACACAGGCATCCTCAGGATTTCTTGGTATGCTTCGACAACTTTGTTGCGAACGGTCACCGCCGTTTCAACGGCAAGCTCGGTTTGGGCCAGTGCCTGAACCAGCGCATGAGGATCCGCGTCACCCACCATGGCTTGTTTTGCCACGGCCTCGCCTTGTGCGACGGTCTGCGCAAAGTCTTTGGCGACCTTGCCAAACATCGAGCCGCCTTCCTCTGCCTTGGGTTCCGTTGCCGGACGGGAAGCGGTGTATTTCTGTACCGCTGAAATTGCTCCTAAATCCATTCTGGATCTCCATTTGAAAGCGTCGTTTAACGACGCAGCAGTTGCATCAGGCTTGACGACATTTGCCGCGCCTGCTCGAACATCTTAAGGTTTGCTTCGTAACTTCGCTGCGCTTCGCGCGCGTCCGCCAATTCGATTAAAAGATTGACGTTTGAACCACGGTAATGACCAGATTCATCTGCTAATGGATGCGATGGATCATGTATCAATTCCAACTCTCGATCATCGAGAGAGACGCGCCCCACCTCAACGGGTGAAACACCCCGTGCCGCACTGAACGCTGTCTCGAATGCGATCGTTTTGCGCTGGTATCCAGGCGTATCAGCATTTGAGATATTTTCAGACAAGTGCCGCAGACGGGCCGATTGCGCCTGAAGACCACTTGCAGAAACAGTTAATGATTTAGCAAATTCACTCATTTTAATGCTCCTTACTGACGGCCAAGGCTGGTACGAAGAACGCTGAGTGCAGAGCCGTAAATAGCTAATGCGCGTTCGTGCTGTCGCTTGGCATCCGTTCCACGCAGCATCTCAGTTTCCAGCGAAACGGTGTTCCCATCTGGTGACGCAAACGAGCGATCCTTTTGCACCATGCTGGCCACTGAACCATCGGCCACGCCATGCAAATGACCCGAGCGCGTTGCACGGGGCATATGACCACCACCATCTCTCGAGGCATAAAGATCCTGAAAACTGGGTAGGTCGCGCGCCACATAACCGGGTGTGTCAGCGTTCGCCACATTTTGGGCGATCAACGCCTGCTTCTTTCCGGCGTGGGTGGCCATTGCATAGGCCGTATCAAAAACGGCAAGGTTCTGGAACATCGGGGCTTCTCCCTCGAGTGATATCAATTAAGACTTAACCCCGATTCCTTTATAAACAGTTGCAGCCACCAGGAGGATCCGATGCGGCATTCTGTTCGACTGAAATCTTTAAAGTCGCAACTCAGCACAATTGAGGTTTCGCGTCGCGTTGGGCGTATCATTGGCGTGCACGGCGGCGTGCTACACGTATCAGGCTTGGACAAGCAGGCCCGTATAGGGGATCGCGCCGAAGTGACGCGCAGTACCGGTGTCTTGAAAGCCGAGGTAGTGCAGCTTCTTTCCGATGGAATCGTTCTATTACCTGATGAAGCTGTCGACGGTGTCGCCCTATCGGACCGCGTCACTTTGCGGCCCGGCGGTACCATAGCGCCAAGTCAAAGCTGGGTTGGTCGAATTGTTGATCCAGACGGACAGCCATTGGACGGAAAACCGCTCCCACGGGGTAGCGTACCGCGACCTCTACGAACGTCGCCACCACCAGCTGCGCAACGCAGGGCAATGGGTGGCCGTTTGCAGACAGGGCACATCGTATTCGACACCATGCTGCCCTTGGTCAAAGGGCAGAGGATTGGCCTGTTTGCTGGGTCTGGCGTGGGTAAGTCTAGTCTAATGGGCGAATTCGCCACGCGTATCAGCGCCGATATCGTCGTCATTGCAATGATCGGCGAAAGAGGCCGCGAGGTGCGCCATTTCGTGGATGAGGTATTGGGCGAAAAAGGACGAGAAAGAGCGATCGTCGTTGCTGCAACTTCAGACCAGTCGCCACTTGTCAGACGCCGTTGCGCTTGGGCCGCCATGGCCGTTGCCGAACACTTTCGCGACGAAGGGAAGTCTGTGTTGTTTCTTGCCGATTCAATTACCCGCTTTGCTGAAGCGCACCGCGAGGTTGCTGTCGCAGCCGGCGAAGCGCCAGTTTTGCGCGGGTTTCCCCCGTCCACCGCTCACCTGATTATGTCGCTTTGCGAACGTGCAGGTCCAGGTATCGAAGGTCAGGGAGATATTACAGGCGTCTTCAGTGTTCTGGTTGCAGGGTCCGACATGGATGAACCAGTCGCGGATATTCTGCGCGGGGTTCTGGACGGACACGTCGTTCTCGACCGATCAATTGCAGAGCGCGGACGATTTCCTGCTGTTGATGTTTTACGATCCGTTTCACGCAGTCTGCCTGCAGCTGCCACGCCCGAAGAAAATGAAATTCTGGCTCAGATCCGCAAGCACCTGAGCGTCTATGCGCAAAATCAAATGATGATCTCGGCGGGATTATATACACAGGGAACCGATCCAGAAATCGATTTGGCGCTGACTTTGAATGCAGCGTTGGATGATGCGATGGGCACATTACATGAGCAAGATCCCAAGCACAGCTTTGATCAACTGCGGCTAATCTTGCGCCGCGCAGGACGGGCGCCAACGCTCAAAAGTAATTTACTAAAAGATCGTCAGGCAGGATAATATTCGCGCATCAAAGCATCATGCGAAATACTTGAAACATCGCTATTTATCTAACGCGTTCAAATTTTTGATTTCAGGCAGCGTTAGATGATTCAGGTTTTTCGCATTGCGCTCTAAAGTTGACAGGCATTAACGACCCAGTAGATCGTTCGGACATGAAACAAAAATCACCAGTGGTTAGATGGGCCTATTCGTTGGGCAGGCGTTAACCAGTACTCAGCAGAGTCAAAGCAATTGCTGCGCCTGATGAACCTGTGCCAAACGACTCCAATTGTGATCGGGCCAAATAAGATGTGATAACTTGGTCCAAAACTTCAGGGTCAGAGAAATCTGAGGGGTTGGTAACACCAAAAAACCGTTCGCTGCGTTCCTGAAATACGCCTAACTGTTGATCGATATCAACTTGACCAAAAGCTTCTGGCAATCCCAGTGCCGTTTCAAACAAGCTACGCAGCGGCGGCTGGCCCATGATGGTAAACCATTTAGAAGCTTCTGAACCATTTGTATTCACAACTTCGGGCAAAGTGCGTTCTGCATACAATGCAATGCGCATCGTTTCGTCTTGTTCGCCAGTTGCCACTTCAAAGCTGTTGGCTTGAAATTTTGCAATGATGCCCTGTGCAAAGCCGGGAGATAGAGCGCCACGAATTTCGGCTGGTCCGAATCCAAATGCCTCTGATAAATCGCGGTAACGACTGTCGGTGAAACGATTCGCCAATGAATCTTCGGCAGTCGTTCCATCGGCAAGCATCTTTTGAATAAAGAACGTGTTGTTTATATCATCCTGTAAACCAAAAGCCCCAAGGGCAACGGTCAACAAACGACGATCCTTCACGAGATCTTCAGCGCTGGTGATGGTCGCGATTTGTTCTACAAAATAGTCAGTGTCGCGCTTTAACTGGACCGATTGGTTGAACGTTTCAAACTGGCGATCATAGGTTTGTTGAAGAAATTGCCAGCCGGTTAACCCGGACGATGTCAGGACCGGTTGAAACATATTTTAGACTCCAGCTGCGAGAAGCCGTTCCTCGCGTGGTAACAAGGTACGCAGCGCTTTCATGCAGCGGTAATAGTCCCCATCCACCAAGGCATGAGATGCAAGGTCGAGGTGTTTGCGGCTATCGCGGTCAATGAACACTTGGCTCAATTCTTCGACACTGCGCAACAGGTTACGGCGTGCGTTCTCAGGTGGTGTATCACCAGACAGAACCAATTGAACCGCATAGCATACACGGCGCACCGGTGTTTTGGCATCCTCAGGATGAATTGCATCCCGCAATCTTAGAATATTTGCATCCGGTGTCATGATCGCCAGACGACTGCGCCGATCGCCATTTTCGATGACAGCACCGTTGATTAAGATACGCTCTTTTGGGCTTAGTTTGAGGATGAGACCACTCATGCAGTCGGTCCTTCCGTTTTCAGGCCGCGTAAAACAGCCATATTGATTTCGAGAAGTGGCATGACAGATGCTTTCTCTCGCAGAATTTTGCGAGTGTATGTACGTGTGAAGTCACCCAAATATATGATCCTGGCTTTAAGCTCTTCAGGCAAAGGGTTGTGCTTGTCCGCAATATCAACGACCAGCGCGGTCCAGAGACGTTGGTTCAGGTGAACCGCCTCCGCAAAGGCCGGAAAATCCGATTTGGAGTTTACGGCAGAGTTACGCAACTGATGCGTGACCCGCGCGACGATTTCATATTCGGCCCGGCGCCCGTTTCTTGTCGAAACAGCGTTTTCAGAGTATCCACGCAAAGCTTGAATGATTGCAGCCACTTCGACACCTGTTCGTTGTTATAAAATTATTGGGATGGCGAAGCGCTGATTTTCAGCGCTTCGCCAAAGAGGTTTACCGGAACAGTGACAGAATTGTCTGCGGCGCCTGGTTTGCAATCGACAATGACTGAACACCCAGCTGCTGCTGTGTCTGCAAGGCCTGCAGGCGCGCTGACACTTCTTCCATGTCAGCATCGACCATTGACCCGATTCCTGTTTTCAAAGAATCGGAAAGCTTTGACACGAAATCAGATTGGGTCTCGATCCGCCCTTGAGCAGAACCAAACGATGCAGCAGCACCAATTGCTGTATCGATTAACCCCTCAATTGCAGCCAAGCCTGACGTGGCACCGCCGGAAGTCGAAACATCAATTCCGGCCAACGTTGCCAAACCGCCAGAGCCAGCATTGGTGAATTGACCCGAAATGCTCAAGCCATTCGTTGCATCGTTGTTTGTAATGTCAAGCTGTCCAGCGTTTGAGATGTCATAATCAACCGTAACATTTGCACCTGATGCTTCAATTGCTGTTTTCAGCCCGACAGCAACCACATCCTCAACAGACGTGGATGCGATATCCTCTGCTGTTACGGTGTATGAGACATCAACGTCCCCCAGGCTCATGCTGATCTTGTCACCAGCAGCATAGGTGGGATTATCAATGACAATCGTTCCTGCATCATCCGTGCCACCACTCGCATCCAGCGAAAAGCCAAATGTGTCCAGACCGTCGGCAGACACACCATCCGTGGTTGCAGCAAAGGCTGCTTTTGCGGTGTATCCACCGGTAGATAGATCTTGCGCTGTTACAGTGATAGACGAAGCTGTCACATTACCAGCGCTGTCACGGTCAAGCGACGACAGAATAGTTGCATTCGCAGCAGAGCCATCAACCAAGTTGAGCCCGTTGAACTGAGCGGCCGAAACGACCGAATTGATCTGATCCTTAAGAGCAGTAACATCGGTATTCAGTTTGGCCCGGTCAACATTGTCCTCTTGTGCAGCGACGATTTTGCCTTTCATTTGAGTCAAAAGATCGGTGACAGTTTCTGCAGCATTCTGTGCAACAGCAACAGTCGATTCACCAAGGCTGAGGCTGTCAGAGATTGTTTTGAACCCCTGAACGTCTGATTCCATTACTTTCGAAATAGCCCAGACAGCAGAGTCATCTTTAGCGCTCGAAACAGATTTACCAGTCGAAATCTCTGATTGAGTTGTAGCCAAATTCTTATTGATCGATTGTAGGGTCTGCAGCGCCACCATTGCGCTGTTATTTGTAAGAATACTCGACATTTGCATTTCCTTAATTGTCACGGCGCTTCGCGCCAGGTTTTTTCGTCCCGCCCCCCCTTGGGACGGACCTGTTGCCGTTCTGACAAATGCATTTCCCTTGCGGGGCTTTGCGCCACTCAGATCGAGTGCACAGCGACCATGCCGTTCATTTCACTAATGCTTCCCTAAACCCGCTCCCCCTTATTGTTCGAATTTGAATCAATCGCGACTAAGCTCTTTTTTCGAGCGATCGGTCGACGCCCAATTCGACTGACGATTTGCGCCCCTTCGAATCATAAGTGTTCAACGACTGACGGACCTGTCTAATAGCCGACAGTCGACGAGCAACCGATCGAATCCCATCCAGAGCAGTATTCAACAATGTTTGATTGCGCAGCACTTTGGCATTCAGTGCCGTCAGATTGGCATGATCATCGGCATCGAGTTGATTGAGCGAATCAATCAATTTTTCTTTGCGCTCATGCAATCTAGACACTTCGTCAAGATCACCAGAGAGCAACGCCGAACGCTCAGCGTCGAGCAGGTCGTCGAGAGAGTCTATAGTAGATTGGAGTGTTTTAAGTGTCATTTTCACGTTCCTTCAACGCATCAAACAGAGCTTCGGCAAGGCCAATTCCCCCAGATGCAACCATCTCTTCAGCCTGCGCCTGAACCAAAAACGAAGAAAACTGATCCTCGCCGGCGCCCCCACCAAAGGTCGATTCTGTCTGGCCCAGACCTGCGGCCTTTAGCATTTCTGCAAGAAACGTCGCCTCTAGCTTTTGTGCTGCAGTATACAGTGCGTGATCGTTTGATTGCCGCGATGGCGATGCGCTATTTTGGATCGCTTGGACGTCCATTCGATATCCTTTCAATTCGAACGATTTTTTCAATGATGCCTCCAAATCGGTAAAGAACCAGTAACCATCACCGAGTCATATTGCGTGAACGCGGAAGAATTCGCCGGAGGCAGACATGCAATTTCCACATCTATCCAACCCAAAGCCGTCCCACGGTGCATCGACATCAGATGGCCAAGCTGCAGCGACAGTGTCCGAAGCGGACCTTTCTGACTTTGCCAGGGTGTTCAACCCTGACGCCAAACATAACTTGGATCATAACTTGGATGGCACTGCAGTCGAAGCGGATCAGTTGGAAGCGGCCCTGTCGGAAATCACTGCAACCCAGTTGCCAGATAAATTCGATCCGGAAGGGGAGCTGCCCCGCGTAATAGCTGACACAATTGCAGTTGACCGAGATCCACAAAGCTCGGAACATTCCTTAGGATTGGCCACACAATCCCATGTGGCAGACAGTGACCAGAGCGAACAACTTAGTGCGTCAGCGACATCTATTGGTATAGGGGCTAACAGGCCTCGCTCGTACCATCCGGGTGCGATGGTTCAGTCGGTTGTCGCAACTTTCGTAACAAATGGTGCTCATCAATCCGACATCCCCATGCCGCAGGTTGGAGATCTGGCGAAAGTGCCAACAACTTCCGGGCAACATGATGCACTTGTGCACCATCAGAAACCCGCGCCCCATGCCGAAAATTCCATGCTCGACGCGAAGAACGTTCGACAGCCACAGAATGAACAAACCGACCGCTTCGCACAAATATCAACAGGTAGAGCAACTTTAATTGATGCCAGTTTTAAGAGCAGGCAACACCCCGATGTACAGTTACAAAATAGTGCACCGAAATTTGACGGTTTAACACCCGAGGGCGGCACAGCATCCATCGCAAAGCTTATGAAAGCTGACGAAAATTTCAAGTATTTGCAAAAACCAGAGATTGCGCGGACAGACACCCTTTCAGAGCAGTTCGTACAACGGGCCGCAACCCCGCAATCTGTTCAGCCAAAGGCCCAAACACCCCAAACAATCACCACGGGCCAACCCTTTGACGCGGAACAGATTGTTCGATTCTCAACCGAAGCGACCCCAGAAATAACTTGGGATCTTCGGGCAAATGGATCATCGTCATCCACAGTGTCACAAACCTTAGCGGCACGGCCAGAAATGCCTGTTCAGGTCGCGCAGCAATTGGCACACGCAATGCACCGGGCCCCTGACAGGCCTTTAGAAATTGCACTAAACCCAGCTGAGTTGGGCCGTGTGCGCATGACACTCACAGCGACAGAGGCAGGTATCGTTGTCAACATTCTTGCCGAAAGGCCAGATACTTTAGACCTGATGCGGCGTAATATTGACGACCTTGGTCAATCGTTCTCTGAACTTGGTTACGAAGATATCGCCTTTGCCTTTGGACAAAATAACGATCCTTCGGATGAACCTGACAATCAACAATCGAATGGCAACGACATCCTGCGAATTGATCTTGAAGATCAGGGGCCAGCCATATCAGCCATTTCTAACATACCAGGCCTGGCGATAAACGCCCAAGGCGTTGACTTGAGGCTTTGACCATTATGGAACTGAACCAGATCACTAATCCTACGCTACCTTCTTCAACGCCTACCGCGCCGTCTGACCCTTCTGGAGTGCTTGGTTCAGATTTTGAGGTGTTTCTGCAAATGCTGACGGCTCAAGCACAATATCAAGATCCACTTGAGCCAATGGACAACTCTGAATATGCAGCACAGCTGGCCCAATTTTCAATGGTAGAACAACAGGTCATGACCAATGACTTGATGGAGCAGCTGATGACGACGCTGGGTGCCAACAACATGTCCAGCGCTGCAAATTGGATTGGAATGGAAGCTTTGGTACAGGGGCCAGTACAGTACGATGGCACGCCGGTTACGATTTCTCCGAACCCACCTATTACCGCAGACCAGGTCGACTTGATCGTTTCTAACGCTCAGGGCAAGGAAGTTCAGCGCATTCAGATACCCACGAGTTCTGATCCGTTTAGCTGGACAGGCCTAAACGCCAGCGGGAATCCATTGCCTAACGGAGAATATACTTTCGAAATCGAGAGCAGCGCACAAGGCGAGGTTCTTATAACTGAACCTGCCTTGTCTTATTCACGCGTTACCGAAGCGCGGATCGAGGAAGGGGAAACTCTGTTGGTTCTCGAAAGTGGTTACATGATCACGGCAAATAACGTCGCAGGCCTGCGGGAGCCAGGCTAGAACCCTAGATCCCGTAAATAGAACGCGGCGTAGACGGGCGGCATAATCGCCCGGCGAAGCCCTCCAAATGGAAAACGCGCCGCTGGGACGCGCATAGCGTCAGGGTAGCACGCTGGCACTTTACCAATGGCAAGATCCGCTAGGATCTGGCCACAAAGTGTTCCCATTGCTACGCCATTGCCGTGATAGGCAAAACCAGCCAACAATGCTGGATGGCCGGGCACTGACCCTACAAAAGGAAGCTGGTCACGGGTAAGACAAACAAGCCCCGACCAACTGTTTGTAATTTCAACGCCTGCCCAAGCAGGGAACATACACCGAAAGTTTTCCGCCACGCGGGCCCGCGACTGCGTGTCGGCGCGTTGCGACGATAGCAACCCACCTCGCATTCCAATCAGAAACCGACGGTCCGGTAACAATCTGAAATAATGCAATAGGTTGCGGGTATCATAGGCCATAACATCCGTTGTCCACCCCTGATCGTTCAGTTCGCGATCTGTGAGTGGGCGTGTAACCAAAACTGTCGATTGGGTCGGCATGTAGCGGGCGCGCATCCAACCTGGCAAATCTTCACTGGAGTATCCGTTAGTAGCCAGAATAATCCGATCCGACTTGATCGTAGCACGGTCTGTCTTGATCCAGTTTCCCTCAATCGCGGTGACCGGACTGTTACCATGAAACTGTACACCAGCGGCCAATGCAGCCTGGACGAGGCCTGCAAGGTATTTTCTTGGGTTAAGTCCAAACCCGATCGGCGTAATCATGGCTCCATGAAACGGCCCCGCCATGCCATGGGCAGCCAGCTGATCTTGTGGCACAAGCGTTGGCGTCACACCATAATTTTCAATGACCGCTTTGGCCTCATCTTCAAAGGTTGCCATGTCCCGGGCTCGATGTGCCATAAGCGCTTCTCCGGGTGAATGCCGATCAACATCTATATGTAGCTCGTCAATCAACGCCGCGACCAGATCAACGGCCGCCTTTTCCGTGTGCCGCCATTCTAGCCGTCCCCTGCGCCCAAACCGACTTTCCAGCTTTGCGTCTGACACTTTAGCGCCGCCAAGGCAGCAAAACCCGCCGTTCCGACCAGACGCGCCCCACCCAATGCCTTGAGCCTCAAGCAGCACAACGGATGTCCCTGCACGGGCCAAATGCAACGCAGCAGAAACGCCAGTAAATCCACCACCAACAATAGTTACATCACAGCTTTGGCTGCCATCAAGCGGGCCAAACTGAGGCAAATTACAAGTTTCATCCCACCAGCATCCAGTCCGCGGGCCATCGCCATAGGCAAATTCTGACAGTATCCGTGTCATGTCATACGCGCGGCTTTTTGTTCGTCGCGCTTGGCGCGCAAAGCTGCCTGTTTGCTTGCCAAAGACGCAGCAACCACCCCGATCGTCACCATCGCGATCAGGATTGTACTTAGCGCATTGATTTCAGGACTGACCCCAAGCCGCACAGATGACCATATTTTCATTGGAAGGGTTGTGGCCGATGGACCTGATGTAAAGGATGCAATCACTAAGTCATCTAGGCTGAGGGTAAATGCGAGCAGCCAACCCGAGATAACCGCAGGCGCGATTATTGGCAGGGTCACCAACCGGAAGGCTTCCAAAGGTGACGCACCAAGGTCAAGCGCCGCTTCTTCCAAGGAGTTGTCAAAAGTCATCAGCCGCGATGAGACAACAACCGAAACGAAACACATTGAAAATGTCGTGTGTGCCAAAACGATTGTCAAAACGCCCCGGTCTAAACCCATACCGATGAACAGCAGTAGCAAAGACAGACCCGTAATAACCTCTGGCATCACCAACGGCGCGTAGATCATACCGGAAAACAGCGTGCGCCCAAAAAAGCGACCGCCACGCACCAAAACATATGCTGCCATCGTGCCCAGAACAGTCGCAATACTTGAGGACAGCACCGCAACCTTGACCGTCACCCAAGCCGCATCAAGGAATGCGTCATTTGCCAACAACTCACTGTACCACTTTGTGGAAAATCCCGCCCAGACCGTTACCAATTTGGATTTGTTAAAGCTGTAGATAACAAGGATCAGCATCGGCACGTACAAGAATACGAACCCAAACGTCAGCGACACGACATTGAACAGGCTCAGACGGGTCATGTATCGGCCTCTGCCTGTTTTTGTTCATTACGCTGAAACAGGACGATGGGAATAATGAGAATTAATAGCAAGACAACCGCCACCGCTGATGCGACCGGCCAATCACGGTTTGAAAAGAACTCTTCGAATAGCACTTTTCCAATCATCAAGGTACCCGAGCCACCCAACAAAGACGGAATGACAAACTCTCCCAAAGCCGGAATAAAGACTAGAAAGCAACCTGCGATGATGCCGTTCCTAGACAGTGGGATGGTGATCAGCCAAAATGCCTTGATCCGTGAACACCCAAGGTCTTCGGCTGCTTCTATCAGCGATCCGTCGAGCCGGTCCAACGCGGAATAGATCGGCAAAATCATGAACGGCAAATATGTGTAGACGATTCCAATAAAGACAGCAGCGTTAGTATTCAAAATTGTTAGCGGCTCATTTATCAAGCCAATCCACAGAAGGAACTTGTTCAGGAATCCTTCGTTCGACAAAATACCGATCCACGCATAAACGCGGATCAGAAACGAAGTCCAAAAGGGCAAAATTACAAGCATCAGCAACGTAGGCCGCCACTGTTCGGGCGCGCGTGCCATAGCATAGGCTATCGGATAGCCAACGACCAACGTAAGCACAGTCGAAATCAGCGCAATCCTGAGTGAGCTAACATAGGCTTTCCAGTACAGATCATCCTGCGTCAGAAAGACAAAATTTTCAAAGTCGAGCCGCGACAACATATTCCACAGCCCGTCTTTCATCGTAGGCGTATAAGGTGGGATCGACAGCTCGATGTCAGAAAGCGATATTTTGAAGACGACTGCAAACGGGATCAGGAACAACGCCAACAGCCAAGTATAGGGCATAGCTATGAGGATCGCACGCTTCATTGGTCCAGCAGCACGCCTGCCGTTTTTGTCCAACTGACCCACACCTGATCCTCCCAGGTGTAGTCACGGCGCGATACACGGCGGGTATTTGCGACTTGTGCCTTGATAATCTCACCAGTGGGCAATTGCACGTGATACGTACTCAGGTTGCCCAAATAGGCAATATCAAGAACCTTGCCCAAAACCGCATTGTCCGCAGCAGGATGTTCCGCATGGATAGCCACTTTTTCCGGCCTGATCGCGAGATGGCAGGATTGTCCTTCCGCAAAATCTTTTTTGCTGATCGCGTGCAACGGTTCGCGCCCCTCGGCCCAATCAATCTCGTAGTGGTCCGGCCCGGCAGCCTTTGCGGTGCCAGGGATAATATTCACGTCACCGATGAAGTCTGCGACGTAGACACTGTTGGGGGCCTCATAAATTTTTTCGGGGGTCGCCACCTGCATGATCCGACCTTCGTCCATCACAGCCACGCGGCTTGCAACCGTCATCGCCTCTTCCTGATCGTGGGTCACAATGACAAATGTCGTGCCAGTCTTTTCTTGAATGTCCATCAATTCGAACTGCGTCGCCTCGCGTAGCTTGGCATCCAACGCGCCCAGAGGCTCATCCAACAACAGCAGCTTTGGGGCCTTGGCCAGCGACCGTGCCAGCGCAACCCGTTGCCGTTGCCCACCCGAAATTTGATGCGGTTTGCGCCGGGCAAATTTTTCAAGTCTAGTGAGTTTGAGCATTTCGCTCACGCGCTCGCTAATGAAATTAGAATCGCGGCTTTCTCTACGCAATCCAAATGCAATATTGTCCTGCACCGTCAGATGCGGAAAAAGGGCATAGGACTGGAACATCATGTTCACCGCCCGTTTATTTGGCGGTACACCCGCTATATCTTGACCAGCCAATTCGATGGCACCTTTGGTCGGGTTTTCGAAACCCGCCAGCATGCGCATCATCGTTGTTTTGCCACAACCAGAAGGACCCAGAAGGGCAAAAAACTCTTGCGCGAAAATATCCAGGGTCAGGTTATCAATTGCGGTAAAGTCACCGAAACGCTTCGTTACATTGCGAAAGCGGATCAGCGGCTTTTGATCCGAGTCGTCCCAGGGGGCGAAAACACTATCTACCACAGGCATAATCCGTACAAAATTAAATAGGGCGCGAGAGGATCCCCGCGCCCTGTCAACCGAAGTTCAGGTGCCCGATTTGATCTTGGTCCACATGCGCGTCACCGTTCGCTGAACGCGCGCCGGGTACGGCGTAGTGGTGTACAGGTTTTCCAGCGTCGCTGCGTCCGGATAAATGGCAGGATCGCCTATCACATCCTCTTCGAGGAATTCCTGACTGGCAGCGTTTCCATTGGCGTAATAGACATAGTTAGACGCCTGAGCCATGTTTTGTGCATCCATTATGAAGTTCAGGAACTGATGCGCCCCTTCCGAATTAGGCGCGTCCGCCGGGATCGCCATCTGATCGAACCACATCAATGCACCTTCACTGGGTGCATTATAGGCAACTTCAACGCCATTTTCCGCTTCTGCTGCGCGATCACGCGCTTGAAGTATATCGCCGGACCAGCCGAACGCTACGCAAATATCACCATTGGCCAGTGCATTAATGTACTCAGAGCTGTGGAACTTTTGGACATATGGTGCGACGGCCGCCAGGATGGGTTCGGCTTTGGCCAGCACATCCGGATCATGGCTATCAGGGTCCTCGCCAATAAACTTTAGTGCGGCGGGGATCATCTCGGTCGGTGCGTCTAGGAAATGCACACCACAGGCCTGCAGCTTTTCCATGTTCGCCGGATTGAAGACCAGTTCAAGCGATCCCATCGGTGCGTCTTCGCCAAGGATTTCCTGAACCTTGCCAACATTCACGCCAATGCCT
>Ga0206127_1002062_pt1 | contig 20688 bp, 14 predicted proteins | sample Helgoland_Spring_6_FD_148646 | JGI IMG/M metagenome (GOLD analysis project Ga0206127, IMG submission 148646) | Pelagic subsurface seawater microbial communities from Kabeltonne, Helgoland, North Sea - Helgoland_Spring_Bloom_20160419_1 | ecosystem: Environmental > Aquatic > Marine > Epipelagic ...
CAAGCGAGTTTAGCGGCCTTTAGTATCACAGTGGGCAATATCAATGATGCCCCGGTTATCACAGGAACACCGGCGGCTCAGGTGGATGAAGACAGCAACTACAGCTTCACCCCGTCTGTAAACGACGTCGATGCGGGGGATACCGCCGCGTTTAGCATAGTGAACGCACCTAGCTGGGCAAGTTTTGATACCACAACAGGCGCTTTAACGGGAACGCCGTTTAATGCTGATGTGAACGTAACTTCAGGGATTGTGATAACGGTCACCGATAGTGCTGGTGCACAAGCGAGTTTAGCGGCCTTTAGTATCACGGTGAGTAATACCAATGATGCCCCGGTTATCACAGGAACACCGGCAGCTCAGGTGGATGAAGACAGCAACTACAGCTTCACTCCGGCCGTAAGCGACGTCGATGCGGGTGATACCGCCGCGTTTAGCATAGTGAACGCACCCAGTTGGGCAAGTTTTGATACTACAACAGGCGCTTTAACGGGAACGCCGGTTAATGCTGATGTGAACGTAACTTCAGGGATTGTGATAACGGTCACCGATAGTGCTGGTGCACAAGCGAGTTTAGCGGCCTTCAGTATCACGGTGAGCAACACCAATGATGCCCCGGTGGCAGTGGCAGACAGTTACACTTTGAACGAGGGTGATAGCCTTTCTACCACTGGGGTGCTTATTAACGACAGCGACATCGATGCAGGTAGCGTGATAACAGCAGTGTTGGTGAGTAATGTCAATCATGGCTCTTTAATGCTTAATTCCGACGGCTCATTTACATACACTCACGATGACAGTGAAACCATCAGCGATAACTTTACTTACAAGGCCAATGATACCTTACTGGACTCGAATACGGTCACGGTCACTTTGAGCATTAACCCCGAAAACGATGCGCCGCTAGCGAATGATGATACTTTGAGTGTCAATGAAGATGCTGTAGTGCAAATAGCTGTATTGGACAACGATATTGACAGTGAAGGATTTTTGTTAGCGTCGAGCACCAGCATAATGACTGCACCAAGCAATGGTGCAACCAGACTTAACACCGCTAATGGTGTTATTACTTATACTCCTGATGTCAATTTTAATGGCAGCGACAGCTTTACTTATCAGGTCAGCGATGGCGAGGGTGTGACTTCAAACGTCGCCACGGTAAGCATTGTCGTGGTTGCGGTGAACGATGCACCTGTGATGAGTAATGATATTCAAACCACTAACGAAGACGTTGCCATTTTAATTGACGTATTAGCCAATGACACAGATGTCGACGGCGACACGGTGAGCACCGTTATAATTGATACTCAGCCAAATAATGGTTCGGTGACGATAGAAAATGATAAAGTTAACTACCAACCCAACAGCAACTTTGAGGGTACTGATAGCTTTACTTACTATGCCCAAGACAGCACGGGTGCAATCGGTAATGCTGCTACTGTGACTATCAATATCACAGGCGATAACGATTTACCGCGTGCTGTTAATGACAGCGCTATCACAGATGAAGACACCCCAGTGAGCATTGATGTACTCGCTAACGACAGCGACGTTGATGGTGGCATCGACAGTCGTACTGTAAGTATGATAGGCGCGCCAAGTCAAGGTAGCATAAATATAAACAGTGTAAACGGCGCAATCACCTATACGCCCAGTGCCAATTTTAACGGCGAAGACAGCTTCAATTATGTGGTAAAAGATGTAGATGATGGTACTTCAAATGAGGCCACAGTTAGCATTACCATTAACCCTATCAACGATGCCCCCGTGGCCAACGATGATTCTGTTACCAATTTGTTTGAAGATATTAGCTATCCTATCAACGTGTTAGGTAACGACAGTGATGCTGAAAATGGTATTGACATTACCACAGTGAGCATTGACCGCGAGCCTAATGAAGGTTTAGTGAGCGTGGATCCGACTACAGGCGTGATAAGTTACACCCCAGGCGCAAACTACTTTGGCAGCGACAGCTTCACCTACAGGGTCAGCGATGATGGTTCGGGAAGCGCGGGTAGCATGATAAACCCTAAGCAATCTAATGTGGCGAAGGTCAATCTAACGATAGCTAGCGTAAATGACCTTCCCGTTGCTAACGATGATATTTACAGCGTAGCGGAAGACAGTAATACTAATAGTTTCAACATACTGAATAACGACAACGATATAGATGGCAGTCTAGATGAAACGACGGTTACCTTGTTACAAAGCGTCACGAATGGCAGCCTAAGCATCAATAACGACGGCACTGTGGACTACGTCCCAAGTGCTAACTATGTTGGCAGTGACAGTTTCATTTATACCGTTAACGATAACGAAGGTGGGATTTCAAACACTGCTCTCGTCAACATTACAGTCATCGCGGCTAACGATGCACCAGTGGCGCTAAATGATAGTGTGAGTGTGAATGAAGATAGCAGCACCAACATTGATGTATTGGCTAACGACTCTGATAGTGATGGCGATACGTTAACGGTCACCAGTGCTGCTGCCGTCAATGGCACGGTGAGCATCAATAGTAATGGCAGCTTAAATTACAGCCCTAATGTTAACTTCAATGGCACGGATACGATTACTTATGGGATAAGTGATGGTAATGGTGGCAATGCTTCTGCAACTGTGTCGGTCACTGTTTCCGCGGCTAACGATGCACCAGTGGCGGTAAATGATAGTGCGAGAGTGAATGAAGATAGCAGCACCAACATTGAAGTATTGGCTAACGACTCTGATAGTGATGGCGATACGTTAACGGTCACCAGTGCTGCTGCCGTCAATGGCACGGTGAGCATCAATAGTAATGGCAGCTTAAATTACAGCCCTAATGTTAACTTCAATGGCACGGATACGATTACTTATGGGATAAGTGATGGTAATGGTGGTAATGCTTCTGCAACTGTGTCGGTCACTGTTGCCGCACTGAATGATGCGCCGGTCATGAGTGGTACTCCGGCCACCCAAGTAGCAGAAGGTGATAATTACAGTTTCACCCCAACAGTGAGCGACGTTGATGTGGATGACGTTACGACCTTTAGTATCAGTGGCAACCCTCAGTGGATGCTCTTTAACAATAAGACAGGAGCAGTCTCAGGTACACCAATACAAGCGGATGTTGATGTTACAAGTGATGTGACTATTACCGTGAACGACAACTCCGGCGCTGACAATGCAAAGGATAGCATTAGCTTTAATGTCACTGTGAGTAACATTAATCAGGCACCAGAAGCGGTGGCAGATAGTTTTGTGTTTGACCTTAATAACAAAAATACCTACACCTTGAATGTACTCAGTAACGATACTGATGTTGATGGAGACGCATTATCTATCACCGGTGCCAGTGCCAGTATTGGTAGTGTAACGATTGATGGTGCGAGTCTTATATTCATGACACAAGCGGGTTTTGTCGGACAGGTGGAAATCACTTATGCCATCACTGATGGTAACGACACCTTTGTTACCACTACTGTAGATGTTTTGATTGAGGGTGATTCGAATCAAAGTGCCCCGATTATCACAGCTCCGGCAGCTGTAGAAGTTGATGCAATAGGCTTATACACCCGAGTTGAATTGGGTGTGGCGACGGCGACTAACCGCTTTGGGCAGCCAATACCTGTATCATTAGTCGCTAGTCAGCCACTATTTAGACCCGGTAACAATATTGTCTATTGGCAAGCAGAAGATAGCCAAGGTCTCAAAAGTGTGGCAAGTCAATCTGTCGTTGTGTACCCACTAATTAGTATGAGTCAAGATAAAACGTCAGTAGAAGGGACTTCACACGATGTGAGGGTTTTCTTAAACGGCCCGTCACCTATTTACCCTGTCATTATAGGTTATAGCGTGAGCGGCTCAGCTGATGATAACGACCATAACCTTATTTCAGGCGAAATTGTTATTGAATCTGGAGAGGTTGGTAGCATTAGTTTTGATGTTTTAGCTGACGACATGTCAGAAGAGAGTGAAACGTTGACCATTACACTCGATGATACGCTTAACCTTGGCGCTAAACCTGCTCATACCTTAACGATTGTTGAACAAAATATTGCACCACAAGTGACTTATAGTGTGACGCAAGACAATGAACAGCGTTTTTTAATTGAAAACAATGCGGGTGAAGTGGTTATTCAAACTGAGGTTTTTGATAGTAATACGCCTGATACACACCAGTATCAATGGCTAAATAGCGAGAGTTACTTGGTCGATGTTGACAATGATGAGACCACTTACACTTTTGATACCACAGGGTTAACAGCAGGTATTCAAACATTGACGTTAGTGGTGACAGATAATGGTGATAAGCCTCTATCCACAGAAACCAATATTTATCTTGAGATTACCGATACCTTAGCTGTATTAACTGACATCGATAGCGATGGCGATTTAATTCCTGACAATGAAGAAGGGTTTGGCGATGATGATTTTGATGGTATTCCTAATTATCTTGATGTACCAAGTGCATGTAATGTCATGCCACAGCAAGTTAGTGAGTCACAAGCCTTCCTTGTTGAAGGTGAAGCAGGCGTATGTTTACGTAAAGGCGCAACGGTAGCCAATAACAAAAGCGGCGGCCTTGAACTGTCGCCTGATGAAGTGCCAAACGATGAAGAAACGCTTAATGTCGGTGGTTTATTCGACTTTATCGCTTATGGTTTACCCCAAGCAGGTCAAAGCTTCAATCTAGTGCTACCTCAACTCCAACCCATACCTGCCAACGCATTGTATCGGAAGCTTACGCCAATAAATGGCTGGGTTGATTTTGTTGTTGATGTTAATAACCAGGTTTCTTCAAGCCAAGGATACTATGGCTTTTGTCTTCCTCCTGGCGATGCGAGCTGGTCAATAGGGCTAAACGAAGGCCATTGGTGTGTACAGTTAACGATTGAAGATGGTGGGCCCAACGATGATGATGGTTTAGCTAACGGGAGTATTAATGATCCTGGTGGTGTATCAGTGATGTTAACCGACAATACCCCCCCTGAAGCACAGGCGGATATTGTTAGAGTTAAAGGTAATGAATCATTAATCATTGATGTCTTGAGCAATGATTCAGATGCCGACGGCGATATGCTTAATATTAGCACCGTTAACGTTACGTTTGGCGTTGTGACCATTACATTTGACAATCAATTAAGTTACCAAAGTCAGACTGATTTTATTGGCGAAGATAGCCTCGTTTACACTGTTTCTGATGGTAATGGTGGCAGCGCCAGCGCCACGGTAAATATTACTGTCTATGGCAATGATGGGCCGATTGCGGTAAATGATAGCGCCAATACAGATGATCGAACTCCGATAGATATTAATGTTTTAGGCAACGACAGCGATACTGATGGTGATAATTTAACGGTTGTCAGTGCAACAGTGGATGAAGGTAGTGTGGCGATTAATGGCGATAATACTCTAACGTACACGCCTGTTAGTGGCTTTGTAGGTGCAGCCACCATTATTTATATCGTCGATGACGGACAAGGCGCACAAGCAACGGCACAAGCAATAGTGAATGTTAAAACGTATATAAGCATTACGGTAAACAAAAAATCTAGTGGTGGCAGTTTAACTCTAATGCTTTTCGCTTTGATGGGGCTTGTTTTATACCGTTTGCTTTGTCAGCGACTTCATCAGCAGCTTTGTCAGCCCCAACGTGCGCAACAACCGTTTGTAAATCGGTGTGATGCTTTCATAGCTTCTTATTTGTGAGTTTGGGGTAGTAATTAATGTTTCTTGGATTCAAATAATAAGTGCATAACTTGAACGGGTAGAAAAAGCGGTCAGCTGAATATATGCTAATCGCTTTTTCTCTGGCAAGAGATGCAACAATGAAAACATATAAACAACTGACCTATGAACAACGATGCCAGATTTATGCTTTAAGTAAAACAGGTATGAGTCAAAATAAAATTGCCAAACAACTAAAGGTTAGTCAATCAACCATTAGCAGCGAGTTTTCCCGTAATACAGGCAAACGAGGCTATCGTTTTAAGCAAGCTCAAACATCGACAGACACACGCCGATTAGCCGCATGTAAAACCATTAAAATGACAACAGCACTCATTGCATTAATTGAGTCAAAACTTACTGCGAGATGGAGTCCAGAGCAGGTTTCTGGGTGGCTTAGGGAGGACCAGAGCATCGATATTAGTTATGAAACTATTTATCAGCACATTTGGTCTGACAAAAAAAGTGGTGGCTATTTATTCCAATATTTACGTAGAAGAGGTAAAGCTTATCAATCACGTAGTAAGGATAAACAAGCCGGCAGAGGGTTTATTAAGAGCCGTATAAGTATTGATGAGCGCCCAGATGTTGTTGATGATAAAAGTAGAGTGGGTGATTGGGAAATTGACCTGGTTATTGGCAAAGGGCACAGTGGCGCACTGGTTACGATTGTAGAGCGGAAAACGAGCTTTACCGTTTCGACACGAATAGATGACAAATCAGCAAAAACAGTCACAGCAGCCACCATGGCTTTATTAGCGCCATTTAAAGGCGCGGTGCTAACGATCACAGCAGATAATGGTAAAGAACTTGCGTACCATGAACAGATGACTGAAAGTTTGAAATGTGATGTTTATTTTGCAGACCCTTATTGTTCGTGGCAACGAGGGCTGAATGAAAACACCAATGGCCTATTACGACAATATTGGCCGAAATCAACAGACTTTAAAAAGGTATCGCAATCAGCCATTTGGGATGTAATAGTCAATCTCAATGATAGGCTAAGAAAGAAACTAAATTATAAAACGCCAGCCAAACTGATGGCTGAATACATGGTGGCTATAGCTGCTTAGGGGTTATGCACTTCAGACTTGAATCTGCCAAGATAAAAATTAATATTTTATCAGAGTTTTAATTTATACTAATGCCTTGGATATGAGCCTGTTAGCCAAAAAGCTAAAATCGTCTATACAACGAAAAGTCTATTTATTGAGCATTAAGTAATAAAGGATCACAGTTGCCCCCTTTTGTTAAAAATGACATTTATCTTGTTGAATTAACCTCGCAATTATAAAAAAAATATTGAGGAAAAAATGAAAAGAGCACTTATTACCGGTGTAACTGGTCAGGACGGCTCCTATTTAGCCGAGCTATTATTAGAAAAAGGATATGAAGTGCACGGGATTAAACGTCGTGCGTCTTCGTTTAACACCCAGCGTGTCGATCATATCTATGAAGATGTGCATATCCAAAATGCCCGCTTTAAGTTGCACTACGGTGATTTGACTGATTCATCCAATCTTATTCGTATTATGCAAGAAGTAGAGCCTGACGAGGTCTACAATTTAGGTGCGCAGTCTCATGTAGCGGTGTCGTTTGAAGCACCAGAGTATACGTCTGATGTAGATGCCCTTGGTACCTTGCGTTTACTCGAAGCTATTCGCTTTTTGGGCCTGGAAAAGAAGACGAAATTCTACCAGGCCTCTACTTCTGAGCTTTATGGTAAAGTGCAAGAAATTCCGCAAAAGGAAACCACTCCGTTTCACCCTCGTTCACCTTATGCTGTTGCCAAAATGTATGCTTACTGGATAGCGGTAAATTATCGTGAGTCTTATGGCATTTATGCCTGTAACGGTATTTTGTTTAACCACGAGTCACCGCGCCGGGGTGAGACCTTCGTTACTCGTAAAATTACGCGTGCTATCGCTAATATTGCACAGGGTGCAGAAAAGTGTTTGTTCCTAGGTAATATGGATGCCCTTCGTGATTGGGGTCATGCCAAAGATTACGTACGTATGCAGTGGATGATGTTGCAACAAGACCAACCCGAAGATTTTGTTATTGCCACAGGCAAACAAATTTCGGTGCGTGAGTTTGTACGTATGTCAGCTGAAAATGCCGGTATTACCTTAGAATTTAGCGGTGAAGGTGTCGATGAGATTGCAACCGTTACTGCTGTGACTGTCGAAGATGCGCCAAGCGTAAAAGTAGGTGATATTATTGTTAAAGTTGATACACGTTATTTCCGCCCAGCAGAGGTCGAAACCTTATTGGGCGACCCAAGCAAAGCCAAAGAAAAGTTAGGCTGGGTACCAGAAATCACTGTTGAAGAAATGTGTGTCGAAATGGTGAAGCACGACTTGGACAAAGCCAAGCAACATGCCTTGCTTAAAAAGCATGGTTTTGATGTGGCGCTACCTAAAGAATAGTTCACCCTGCCACAAAGGATACCTGGTGACGCACACAGAGAGAATGATTTCTAATGTTTTTTATTCAGTGAGCTCTGTGACCTCAGTGCTCAAGTGGATTTTGGTTAAGTTACCCTAGTAATTTCGGTAGTTAAGTTGTTGAAGAACAGTGTGGAAATAGTAAAACACGACTTGGACGAGACAAAACAGCATGATTTTGTGGTCCCGTTGCCAGAAGATAACACTATTAACCCTGTTGGCTCGCATGGAGAGTCATCAACCATCAGGAAAATACCTTGCTAGATAAAATTATGCGACAGACGTTTGTTGTTTCATTAGCGGAAGATGAAAACCTACGAAGTCATATACGTAAGCACTTTGATGAAATTGGAATAAAAAAATATAGCTTTGTTGAAGCTACTCTACCCACTGCAGATTCTGTAAAAAACCTTTACGTTAAAGGAAGGGTCGCCACGTACCCCAATTGCTTTAGGTGCTATCAAAATAGTTGCGACTGTGGTAATAACATCATCATTCCTCATCAGGTAGCTAATTGGTTATCCTTTGTCGAAACGTGGAGGAAAGTAGCAAACTGTGACGGGTGGTCTTTGATATGTGAGGATGATGTTTTATTTTACGAAGAAGCAATTCCTAAACTCAATCAGTTTATGAGTGAGCATGTAGCAATATTACCTCAAAGCCCCGTGCTACTGAGGCTCGCTAACTCCGGTTTAGATGCTAGTGTATCTCTGGAAGGCCTTGAAGCCTTGTCACTAAGTCAGCGGACCGTAATGAGCAATGTCGCTCATATAATGAATAAAGAGATGGCGATTCACCTGCTGGATAAATTTGATCCCATAGAGACCACCTCTGATATTTGGGTGCACAAACTAATCGCTGAGGATACAGGCGTCGTCGACCTGACGGTAGAGCCTCTGATTGCAACTGATTTGTCTTATAACAAGGAGTTTGCGCGTTTTACTTCGCGTATACACCCCAAGGGAATTGATGTAGCGGATATTGATAGGGCAAACCGTCATGTTAAAAGAGTTACTTCTGATAAGGAGTATTTGACGCTATTAGAATCATGGTTGGGAAACAAAGCAAGTGCAGAAAAATGTCTCGTAAATAGTAGTTTACGTTCTCTTTGCCGAAATCAAATTGATCTCATAGCAAAACTTAGCCCTGAACAACCTAAACGAAAATATTCGGGCCAACTCGATGCAGCACTTGAGAAAGAGTATGGCTTTCGTAACACTTTTGAAAAATGGACAAGTGTTGATAAAGACAATAATCCTATTCCATGGATGACTTATAGTGCTATTTTTTATCTACAACAGTTAAACCTTAAAAACAGCAATGTTTTTGAATGGGGCAGTGGCAATTCAAGCCTGTATTTTTCTAACCAGGCCTTTAATATAGTGAGCATCGAATCAAACCCAGAATTGTTTGATTATGTGAAAAGACAGAAACAGGCGAATCAAGATGTTGTGCTGAAGTCGCAACAAGATTATTGCAGCAGTATAAATGAATATCAAAAACGATTTGACGTGATCGTGATAGACGGTGATATTTTTCGTCGGCTTGAATGTGCTAAATATGCCATTAAGAAGCTTGCACATGGCGGGATTATTGTCTTAGATAATTCAGATTGGTTGCCGAACACGACGGAATTCCTGCGTCTATCAGGCTTCACACAGATCGATTTTGCTGGCCCTGGCCCAATCAATAGTTATCTATGGTGCACCTCTTTTTTTTTCAAAGGTGGTATATCGATTCCGTCGATTGCACGTGCGCGTCCTGGATTTCTGGCGGCGGGTATTCATAATGTCAGAGATAAGGCAATTCCATTCTTACAAGAGTCCGCTCGACAGCAAAAAGAGCGAGCATTTACAGAAAACTATGCAAGTATAAAACAAGACCTTTTACCCCCTAATACAGACGTATTTGAATCTCAAGAGGGGGAGGATGTCTTATTGCGCCGACTACTTAAGTGGTACTACTACAAGCCGGGCTTTTACGTGGATGTGGGCGCTCACGATCCGATTCGTTTTTCGAATACTTATCATTTTTATTTGCAAAGTTGGACAGAGATCAACATTGATCCAAGGATTGGCACAAAAGCACGATTCGACGCTTTGAGACCCAAGGATATAAATTTAGAACTTGGTGTCGCCAACACTGAGTCTGAACCTGTTTATTATGAATTTAAAGAACCAGCCTTCAACACATTTGATAAATCGAGCGTTGAATACGCAACAACTCGCACCGAATTGTTGGGAGAGTCGCTAGTACTAGTCAAAACACTTTCATCGATACTCGATGTGCATGTTGACGATGGTAAGCCAATAACGTTTTGTAATATTGATGTCGAAGGATTGGAAATCGAGGTTCTAAAGTCCAATAATTGGCAGCGTTATCGCCCGTTGATATAAGTCGTAGAGGCGCTGACACTTGATGTCTTGGCTGAAGTGAACCAATTTTTAATAACACGAAACTACACTCGTGTTGCCTCAACAAAAAATAGCTAATTTTTTGTGAAAACGAATTCTGGGAGGAAGTGAAATAAAAATGAAAAAAATCTTTATAGCGGGTCACCGCGGTATGGTGGGGTCGGCCATTGTTCGACAATTACAGGCGCGTGGTGATGCAGAATTAATACTGCGGACTCGATCGGAGTTGGATCTGACCAGCCAAAGTGCGGTTGCTGAGTTTTTTAAAGCCGAGCAAATTGATGAAGTATATCTGGCGGCAGCCAAAGTGGGTGGCATTATCGCTAACAACACTTATCCTGCTGACTTTATATATGAAAACCTGATGATTGAATGCAACCTCATTCATTCAGCCCATGTTGTTGGTATTCAAAAACTATTGTTTTTAGGCTCATCATGCATCTATCCAAAATTGGCCGAGCAGCCAATGTCAGAAACTGCTTTGCTTACCGGTACATTGGAAGAAACTAACGAACCCTATGCCATTGCTAAAATAGCGGGTATTAAATTGTGCGAGAGTTATAACCGTCAATATGGACGTGATTATCGCTCGGTTATGCCGACTAATTTATACGGGCCACACGATAACTTTCACCCTGAAAATTCACATGTCATTCCTGCTTTATTACGCCGTTTTCATGAAGCTGCAGAGCGAGGTGATGCCGAAGTTGTAGCTTGGGGAAGCAGTAAGCCCATGCGCGAATTTTTACACGTGCATGATATGGCAGCAGCAAGTCTGCATGTTATGGAATTAGAAAAGTCTATTTATGACGCCAATACTGAGCCTATGTTAAGTCACATCAATGTGGGTACAGGTATTGATTGTACGATAAAAGAACTGGTTGAAACGGTTGCCAGAGTAACAGGGTTTAAGGGGGATATTGTTTGGGATGCTAATAAACCTGACGGGGCACCGCGAAAACTAATGGATGTGACGAGATTACATATGTTGGGTTGGCAGCATAGTTATGAATTAGAAGCTGGTTTAAAAAATGCTTACGACTGGTTTTTAGACAATCAGGACAGTTTTAGGCGTTAGTTAAAGTATCCCTGTTGTTATTTAACCAAATTTTATCTCACATTGTGATTGGCAGAAGTGATAAGCTTTTGTCATTATCACTTCTGAAAAAAATAGGGAAAACATGGCTCAGCAACAAGAAAAATCCTACTTTGAGGAGATTCGTAGTTCACAGTTAAATTATTATCGTATGCGGTTGAACGCGGTAGTGTCAGGGCTTGATAATAAAGACATGGCTGAAGAATGCGCAAGTTGCCTGTCTGAATTAGGAACACGTATGCAAATTATTGAGGCGTTGCTTGTTGCTGAATCGCGGGTTAGTAGCAACGATATAGTTAGTTCGGTTTTGTCTGAATGGCAAGATTCTGTCACGCTAATTGCCAAAGATATGAAAAACATCGCCAATCTTAAAGAATTAGAGTTACATGCTGGACATCAATTCTGTTGGAGTGGTGCAGACAAAACCTTAGATTTTGTCATCTTTGTAAAACGAAATCGTGTGACAGAACTCACATTAGATATTGTTGCGGTGATGAAACCAGAATTTTTGAAACAGATGACCATTATTGTTGATGGGGTTTTACTTAAACACAAAGTACGAGAAGTTAACAAGGTTAGCCAGGTTTTTTCCCGTTTACCAAAACAGTCTACTAATACTCCAACCACAATACGGATAGTTTTACCTGCCACAGTATCACCCTCAGAACTAGGCACTAGCAATGATATGCGAAAAATGGGGATAGCATTGGCGAGTATTGGAATCCAACCCGTAGTTAGTTGTTTTACACGTTTAAGAGGGAAGTTATAATCGATGAGGGAACAGGATAAGTCTCTTCGTATTGGCTTGGTGCATAATTGGCCAGGTGCTAGAAACAGCGAGCTGGATATTATCCTGCGAATTATGCCAATTTTGGCACATTTAGGGCACGTAGGAATCATTATCGACCCAATGGGGCAGGTTCTAGATTCTTCAGGAAATCGATTATCGCCTGTGCGCAGACAAGATGATTTTGACTTGGTGCTTAATCTGCACTATCTCAACCCAAAGTTATTAAGCGGTTTATCTTATGCGGTTAATTGGAATCCACTTGCTTTTATAGTGGGTGATCCGATTACCCAAAAGCCACTGCCAATTAAGATGTTTAATTTTATTGTCGATTGCTTCCGTAGTCATGATAGGGTGTTGACTGCAGGCTCACCTAGAGTAGATGAATACGTCGAAACACTCCGGCAATCAATCGAGGCACAATGGTTAGTCCCGCTTAAACTAAACCTGCACACCACTATTGTATCGCCAAAAGAGATTTCACCAATAACAGTAAACGTCGAGAATGCACGCGTATTTTATATTGGTGTGAATTGGGAAAAACTATCGACCGATAAAGATCGTACTATACGCCATGAAGGATTGTTTGAAACTTTAGATAAATCCGGAGAGTTTGTATTTTACGGGTTGAAGGAACAATACGGTGTGCTGTTGTGGGATGGCATATCACACTATCAAGGTGAATTACCTTTTGATGGCGGTGACAGTATCATTGAAAAGTCCCGAGAGTATGGTATTTCGTTAGTACTTTCTTCTGAACAGCATCGAGCTAGTGGTTTGGTATCGACTCGAATATTTCAGGCCTGTGCGGCTGGAACGGTTATTATCAGCGAACGTAATGCGTTTATTGAAAAACATTTTGGTGATGACGTTTATTACTTTGATTACGGGGATACACCCCAGCAAACGGCTCAACATATCATTGAAGCGGTGCAGGAATGTAAAACCGACTGGCAACACGCCCTTGTTAAGGCCTCTCGCTGTCAGAAACGTTTTATAGATTTTTTCGCCCTTGAACAAGAAGTTATGACTCTGTGTGAACAGGCGCAAAAGGATATTAGCGCGCAAGATCTATTTATTACTCAGAACAGTGAGTGGCAGTATAGCGTTATCATAGATGCACGAAAGCTCAGTACTGAAGAAATTGAATACAGCCTAGAACAAATAGCTTATCAGAGGTTAAAGCCGAAATTTGTATACCTGTTAATAGATAATAAAGCGATGACCTTACCATTATACAGCAATGTCACTCTCTTGACGGTTAATGATGTTAAATGGAAAGGGACACTTGGAGAATTTTTAACCTGTCAGCAGTATTTACTAGGCAATGCTTTTTTAGTGTATTCTGCAGGTTTTAAATGGTCCAAAGAACACACGTTTCAGTTGTACGAAAAGCTAGCACAGGGCGAAGATGTAGCCTATAGCCCAACTTTTGTGGAATACGAACCCTTGCTCAGCGTGCACGAGACCTATGAATATTGTATAAGAGGGCTAGACGGTGGCATATCTCGAATTGATAATATGGCCTTAGACCGCTTTAGTGTTCATCGTTTTGCCAATAGTAATATGATGATTTCCACAGCTATTTTACCTAATGTGCCGAGCGTGATTGCGAGGCTCTGTCAGTTTGAAATTGCTGCACCTTGGCTCATCATGTATGAAAATTGGCTTGAAAATCGTCAATTTCCCAAGTTATGTAATGCCATCACATCACGATGGTCTACTGAGAGTCAGCACACTGAGCTGACCTATAACCAGTACGCCGCTGCGGACAAGTTAACGCTGCTGCACCATGAAAGAAACTTGTTTGTTGCCCTATACGGTGAGCTAAACCCGGTTATCCAGGAAAGGATCCCCACCTGGGAGATAGAACAAAAAAATACAATATCCGACTCACCACCGGAGTACGTTATATCAAGTTTACAAGATACAGTGCAGGGCTTAACTGAACGTCTTGAAAAGTGGGATATCAGCTGCCGATTTTCGCTTTGTTTAAGGTATCAGTTAAGAAATCGTCCAAAAGTTTTGAAGGTATTTGAGCAGGTACATAAGGTTTTGGTCAAAATATTAAGACTATGAACTATTATGATGTATTCATCGGTAGTTATTAACAACTATTAAAAATTAATAGTGCACAACAGAATTGCCAAACTAATAGTAACTAAAAAGTGAATTTTAAGTAAATATGACAACAGAGTTAACATTAAAAACAGGATCTGGAAAAGACTATGTGGTTGAGCTTCCAGTACCTAAGCCCAATCTTGATAGTAAGTTTGTATTTGCATTTGCAAAAGGTGGTAGCACTTTACTGGACAATTTAATTTCGGTCTATTGTCAGCAAGTCAATGTGCCAACCTTTTCGTTATTTAATCAAGCATTTGGCCAAGGACTTACCACAGGGGAGCTTGGCAATGAGGCACTACCTTGCTTTGAACAAAGCGGCACAATATTCACGGGTTTTCGGCATTATCCATATTTTGAGCTGGATATTTGTAAAAATAAGGCGATTTGGTTAGTTAGGGATCCCAGAGACATGGCGGTATCAATGTTTTATTCAGTGGCTAAAAGTCATGTAATACCCAAGGGTAATAAGAGACTTGGAAAGCTCAGGCAGGAAAGCCAACAGTTTGCAATTGATGCATTTGCACTGAAGCGTATCGATTCTTATGTTGGACAATTTAAGCGCTATAGAGCCAAATTGGCTGACAAGAATGTGACAATCTATCGCTACGAAGATGTTATCTATAAAAAAATTGACTGGTTTAAACAGGTCATTGAAACGTTAGGTATTGAGTTTAACCGCGCGCTATTAGAACAAGTGGTCGCAAAATTTGATGTTATTCCAAGCAAAGAGCAAGAAGAGCAGCATATCCGCCAAGTGCATCCTGGCAATTACAAACAAAAGTTGCAGCCCGAAACCATTGACAAAATGAATGCAAAAGCGGCGGAGTTTTTAGGTTTTTTTAATTATGAAGCATAAAGAGCTACTTCCTAAAAGCTTAATCATTAATGTGTGTTTTCCGCGTTCTGGTCATCGCTTTTTACGCGAGTTATTGCTTAAAGTATTTGGCTCATCTTTCAAGTGTGTTCCATATAATCCAGAGCAGGTTAGTTCGCTAACGCAACAGCAGCAGATGTCCCTCGCTCATGCTAACTATATAAAATTTCATGATTTTGCATTGGAGGGTCCAGCGATGTTAAATAGTATAATGGTTGAAAATCGTCGATACTTATTGCAGGTCCGTCATCCCTTGTTATCAATTATTTCCTATTATGAGTTTGCACTCAAACATGGAGATTTAATAGAGGATAGTCCTTCAAGTTGGCAGCAATTTATGCATTCAAAACTAGCCTACTGGCGCGGTTTTGTGGATACATGGAGGAGTATGATAACTGAAAACAATCCTCTCGCTTTAGCAATTAGTTATGAAGACTTAACTGATGACCCTTATCAAGCATTATTGAAAGCAGTGGAATTTGTGTCAGCATCTAAAGTCACTAATACTGACTTTATTCATGAGGCTTTGGATAAGGTTTACTTTATGCAATATAATAATGATCCAACTAGTCTAAAGAGTGCAATTAGGCAACCTGAACAATTTCGTTATTTCGACCTTAAGCAATTTTCGGACTTGGAAGCTTCTTTAGTAGACGAATACTTAATACCATTAGCAATGGATGTTAGATTTTCCTAATGGGATTTAGTTTTCTCTATCCAGGCTGCATGCGACTCGAGCAGCAATATTCAAAGCGTTCTCTTTTACAACTCCAATTAACACCTGTTTCTATTCTAAAGCAGACCCCAAAGGTTAGTATTGTTGTGCCTTCTTATCATCAGGGACAGTTTTTGCGTGCAACTCTTGAGTCGATATTCTTACAGCAATATGAAAACTTAGAAGTTATTGTGGTTGACGGTGGATCAACTGATAACTCCGTAGAGGTGATTAAGGGGTTTGCAGATCAAATAGATTGGTGGGTTAGTGAACCAGACAACGGCCAAACTCATGCTATTAATAAAGGCTTTGAACAAGCTACGGGGGAGATATTGGCTTGGTTAAACTCTGATGACCTTTTACTTCCTGGTGCAATCGCATCTGCAGTTAATCGATTAACTGCCTCAGATAAGATAGATGTGGTTTACGGTCAACGTATCTTGATTGATGAAAATGGCCACAATATTGGGCAATGGCTTGTCTCAAATAGTCACGGTAGTGTTTTGCCGTTTGCAGATTTTATCCCCCAAGAAACGCTTTTTTGGCGGTGCGAAGCTTGGAATTGTGTAGGTGCTCGATTAGATGAGTCATTCGAGTTTGCCATGGATTGGGATTTACTTTTGCGTTTCAAAAAAGCCGGACTTAAATTTGCGATGATAGACAGGTTTATGGGCGCCTTTAGATTTCACCCTGCTCAAAAGACCGTGACTGCAATTGAACATACTGGCTTTGTGGATATGGAACGGCTTCGTCAGCGTTGGGCCAATGAACATGGGAGACATCACTACTCTAAACGTTTTATGCAGGTTCAATTGATCCACTTTTTAATTAAGACTCGACTGAAAGAATTTATTTGGAAGTTGCGGGGTAGCGGTAATGACTGAACCTTTGGTAACGGTGGTTGTGCCTTCCTATAATCAAGGTCAGTTTCTTGATGCCACCTTAAGTTCAATTTTTTCCCAGTCAGTTCTTGTTGAAGTATACGTTATGGATGGCGGCTCAACTGATGTCAGTGTGGATGTCATTAAAAAATGGTCACATCGATTAGCAGGTTGGCAAAGCCAAGCAGACAATGGCCAAGCGGCAGCTATTAATGCAGGAATAAAACTTGGTAAAGCGCCTTATGTTTGTTGGTTGAACTCAGATGATATTTTTATTAAAGACGGTTTAACACATTTATTGGCGGCACTGCGAACTACAGCAGCACCTGTTGCTTATGGAGGGTGTTGGCACATCGACGAGGTTGGCAAAAAGGTAACTCGATACCTAACTATGCCATTTTCGCGCCGGATGTTAGCCAATTACTGTTTTATTGCTCAACCCTCATCATTAATCAGGCGAGATGTGTGGGAGGCTTTTGGTGGCTTAGATGAATCACTTCAGTTCGCAATGGATTTCGATTTATGGTGGAAATGTTATTTACACGGGGGTGACTTTACTTATGTTCGTACTTTTTGTGCCGCGAATCGCCTACACCAAGATACTAAGACTCACAATAATATTGAATCCCATTATGAAGAGTCGATGCAGGTAGTGCTCAAACATTACGGGAAGATTCCGATTAAATGGCTGTTATTGTTGCCAATTATGAGAGTTATAAGACGTATGGTTGCTTCTCGCTACCGTTAATTATTAACAATTGCCAACTAGCTATGTATTATTTCCTTTTCAAAACTGCACCCATTCGTAGGGTGCGCTTATTTATAGCATTATTCAGCTAATAAAATGATACTACCATTAGGCATTTTGGCCTTGTGCCAAATGGCAGTGGTCATTGATATTCTGATTTTGATATCCTTATTAGGCTTGGTAAGTCTTTTGGCAACGCACATTCTTCAAAGATGCAGGACACTTTCTCAGAGTCTGACATGCCGGATAGTTTTAAACGTCACATCAAAGATGATCTTATTCCCATTGATATTAGCGATAAATGTAACGTTTCCCAAAATCTATAAAGATTGTTTGCAGTGTTAGATTCAAAAAATATAAGGTTGAATTTTAATGTCGCTGTAAATTAGAACGCCAGAGACAGGTTCTTTAACTTATCCTAAACATACGATAATTCGTCCTAAGTAAGATTTAGAGAAACAATCTTTTGCTATATAAAACAGCTTGAAACATGCGTATAATATGTTCTTTTAAAAAGAGCTGTCTCTATTAAACTCGCTATCGTGATTCCAGCAAAAAATGAATCAAAAACCATTGTTCAAGTCATAACAGAGGTTAAGCGCTGCTACGTGTGTGATATCATTGTGGTGGATGACGCCAGTGAAGACAATACTGCACAATTGGCCAAAGTTAATGGTGCTATGGTTCTGCCTCATGTAGAGTCTAAAGGTGCTTGGTTGGCAACTCAGACAGGCATAAGATATGCTCGTAAAAACGCCTATGATATGACTGTCACTATGGATGCGGATGGCCAACATCGTGCTGCAGATGTGGGGGAATTGTTATCTGCGGCCAGAGGTGATTGTGATGTGGTTGTAGGGGCTTGTGTTGAGAGAGGCTCATTTAGCAGAAGGTTTGCCTGGACACTTTTTAAAAGGTTGACCGGCATAAGCATATTTGACATTACTTCTGGTTTTAGGCTTTATAAAAACACTGCTATGGATGTTCTATCTAGTCGTCAGGCATCATTGTTAGAGTACCAAGACATGGGGGTATTATTGATGTTGCGCTCAGCGGGACTTAAGATCGAAGAAGTACCGGTGCAAATGCCACTCAGAGAGTTTGGGATTTCCAGAATATTCTCATCTTGGAGTAAAGTAGGTTATTACATGTTTATTACACTTTTTTTATGCCTAGTGAAGGCGGTACCAGAAAAGACAAGTCGTTTTACTAACCGATTAAAACAAGGGCTTTAATGAGTACTCCACAAATTATTTCCTCAGTTCTCGCACTTTCAGTTGGTATCGGTATTTTTTGGATGGTACGAAAAGACCACTTGATTACTCGAGATGGCTTAAAGTGGATAGTGATTTCTTTGGGTATATTAATTTACGGTTTTTTCCCTCAGCTTAATGATGTGATTGGACTTAAATTAGGTATTGCTTACCCACCTATAATTCCGTTACTCATTGGTTTTGCATTGGTGCTTATAAAATTGTTAATTGCCGACATAGAGCGGGCAAAAATGCAAGTGACATTAAATCGTTTAGTGCAACGTTTGGCAATGTTAGAAACTGACATAAGCCAAAATAAAAAGTAGTTTTGCATACAAAATTGGCTAGTAGGCTAATCGGTGGAATCTATTTCTTGTATGGCTGAAGTAAGTGTGCCTATAGTTTTAAGCGAGAGTTTATGCATGCTAGACATAACCTTCTAACCACTGATACGGGTATTCCTGTTGCTTAAACTTATTATCAAGAATATCTCTTGGTTATTTAGCGAAAAGTTACTTTCCATGCTGGTTGCTCTTGTAACTATGTGGGTGTTGGCAAGACACTTAGGACCAGATGATTTTGGCACACTGAATTATCTGTTAGCCATTATTGCTATGTTAGGGCCAATTGTAGTCCTAGGCCTTAATTCGATTGTTGTTCGTGAGCTGAACAATCAACCCCAGTCTAACGATAAAATTATTTCTACTGTTATTTGCTTTCGATTGATTGGCGCATTGATTGGCGCATTTTTGTATTTTTGCTTTGCTTATTTTTCTGATGGTATTTCAGATGTTGATGAAGTGGCTTTATATATATTAGGCTTTGCCAGCATTTTTAAAGGGTTAAACGGCTTAGAATTTTGGTTTCAAGCTAAAGTGTGTGTGCGCTATAATTGGGTTGTTCACGCGTATTGTTTAATGAGTAACCTACCACCTTTTAGTTGAGACCCCGGATGCCAACCTTAGTCAGGGGATCCGTCAGTTAAATGGTGTTTTTACGCAATCGATGAACCGAAAACACCACCGAGTAGGGCATTTATTTCAGGGAAGATACAAGGCTACTCTGGTAGATAAAGATGCTTGCCTGCTGGAACTATGCCGCTGTATTGTTTTAAATCCTGTGCGGGCTAACATGGTGAGCTCGCCTGACGAATGGCCCCGGTCTAGCTGGCATTGCATGTTAGGCAACGTTGAGTCGCCTGTATGGTTGTCGACAGATATTTTACTTGTTCAATTTGCTAAAAATCGACAAGATGCAATCCAATGCTATATTGATTTTGTTAAATCAGGTGTTGGCAAAACCATTTGGGATACTTTGCAGCATCCAATATTTTTAGGTGATGAGGCTTTTGTTGCAAGTCATCAAGCAATGCAAGATGGGTTGAAAAGAGATTTACTAGAAATTCCTTTTAAACAGCGCAGCGCTGCACCATTGCAGCTTGCCCAATACCAAGCTCAAACTGTTGATAAGCACCAAGCCATCTATAATGCGTACCGCTGTGGTAGTTATACGCAAAAACAAATCGGTGAGCATTTTGGCTTACAACATTCTAAATTAGTCGCCTTGTTGCAAAATACAAGACCTGACTCCAGTTTTTCTAAAGCAGCGCTTCAAGAGGTCCGGCTCTGGTGATAATGTAT
>Ga0206127_1002073_pt1 | contig 20626 bp, 19 predicted proteins | sample Helgoland_Spring_6_FD_148646 | JGI IMG/M metagenome (GOLD analysis project Ga0206127, IMG submission 148646) | Pelagic subsurface seawater microbial communities from Kabeltonne, Helgoland, North Sea - Helgoland_Spring_Bloom_20160419_1 | ecosystem: Environmental > Aquatic > Marine > Epipelagic ...
CGTTCTCATACCAGCCAGTATCGCCTCTATCATCCTCTTGTACAAATGTTCCCTGAGCATCGTTTGATACGTGAGTTTTACCGTTTGGCAAATCTCCATCATGTTGATACAATCTTAGGTACATCCCATTGGCTGAAGAAGACGAACCTCTAATCATAACACTAAAGCGCTTGGTTTCACCAGATTCCATATATACAGCTTTGTAAACCGCTCCAATAGAAGTGTCAGTATCATGTTTTAACTCAAGCGCTTCTTCAGTTAAGTTCCACTTAATATTAGAAGCTGTTCCACTGCCGTATCCAGCTTCCCAACCATTGATTCTTGCAAGAGCAAGTCGTATTTCGGATTCCTGATAATAAATATCGTTGTGGTTGTGTGAAGGAAGCGACTGTAATGCGCTATCAGCTTTAGTTCCTTGAGCTGCTGTAGCATAGTCAGTAGAGGCAGTAGCCGCAGCAGTACCTAGTGTTGGTAAATTTATTAGAGAATTGTAAGAAAGAGCTGTTGATAGCTGATTAGGGTGAACTAATCCCATACCTTCAGCTCCTTGAACCGTTGATGAGGTAAAGCCTAGACCCGTAAGATGAAGCCTACCAGATTGATTCTTAATTCTTATAGCAGAATAATTATCAAGTCCAGTACCTGCAAAAACAGTTGTTGAACCATCGTGCTGGTTTGGGTTTCCTTCGTTAGTGTTTTCTACCGAATTTTTAGAGTTTACTACTCTTAAAAGAACAGCCCCGCCATCACTCTGTATTCCGTATATATGAAAGTAACCTCCACTGCTCCATGTTAGCTGAGACAGATAAGCGGTTTTCATTCCAGACGGAATATCAAACTGTATATAACCTGTGCCATCAGTAAATTTAGCTGTTGAACTACCTATACGTGGTGTTCCCCAATCAGTTGTATTACCATTAGTCCAAGTTCCGCTAATTGCATCTGGACTTCCTAAATTAGCAATTGATTCGTAATCTTTTGGAGCAGCATTGTCTGCCTTAGTTCCTTGAGCTGTTGAAGCAAACGCAGTATTACCTGCCATAGCTGTAGTTGCCGTAGTTCCAATTACTAAATCAGATGAACCATTACCCGTACCCGCTCCAATAAGAGTTCTTACCTCAGCAGCAGTTACGCCTCCTGTTAAAGAAGGTGTAGAGCCGTTAGTAGTAATAGCAGAGAAATCGTTACGGTTTAAAGTATCAAAGTTGGTGTAGCCATCCTTAGCATCAGCTTGTGTAACAGTCCAACTATCTCCCCATTGTGAGGTTGCTGAACTTGCAGCGTAACCTAACCACAAGTCTTTAGCAATAAGTTGGGTATAACTACCACCCTCACCACTTATAAAAAACGCTGTATCGCCAGAAGAAGAATTTCTACAGACTTCAATAGTCGGTGTATGGTATGGATTAGAACATTCGTATCTAAATCCTCCAAACCCGCTATTAGATTCGGGATTCCAATATCCGTAGATTTTAATCTCACCGCCTTCGCCTGAGGCGTTATATTCGTCTTGATACACCAAAGTAAAACCACCCATTGAGTAGTTGTCTTGAGGTACGTTAGTTTGCACAATAATATAAGTGCTTATACCACTATCATCAGACAACATTGCGTGATTTTTACGCCATACATGCATGTCCCTATCACTATTATCAGACTGCATAAGCTCATACTCTAAAGCATATACACCAGCGTGATTATGACCAGATGTTGCGAAGGCTGTTGCTGCTGCTGTTGCTGCTGTGCCAAGACCTAAAGATGCTCTACCAGTTGAAGCGGTTAGACCAGTGCTGCCACCGTCCCATTTATTACGGTCTGTGTAAGCTGTATTCCATTGCCCTACTTTAGTTGCAGTAATTGATTCTGCGCCTGCGTAAAGAGTTCCAGTTTTGAATGTTCCATCAGAAGCTGGAATACCAGTGGAACTATACTCACCCCAATTTAAATGGCCATTATAGCCCATCCATAATGATTTAGAAACTACGCCTCCCCAATGAAAGTTTAAGTTAGGAGAATACTTATCGGCAGTTTCAGTTCCTTGAACATTACCTCTTTCTAATATACTTATAGGTGAATTTTGCCAATCTTCATTATTTGTTAAAGTTGTTTCAAAAGAAGACATATCGCCAGTAACAGTCATTCCGTCAGAAAAAACACCTTTTTGCGCATAAACATTATTTGCAAAAGTTGCATCGCCACTGTTAGTATCAAAAGTATGTTTTACCGTTGTTCCATGGTTTCTAAAATAAATCTTAGAATCATTGTTATTAGCGGTTGAACCAGGTGTTTGTATTAATACACCCGCAGTTGAGTTAGCGTAAAGTGTATTTGTACCATCAGCACCCTGAAACCAATTATTAGCACGAACTTTACCTGCAAAAGTTGCGCTACCATCTGAATTCGAAAGAGTTAATCTTGTGGTTGTACCAGTTCTTAATTGCAAGTCTTCATTGTAAGAACCAAGCAATCCACCATCAACTCTTACTGCGTTGTTAATGTATATTCCAGAACCAAATGACGCGTTAGGGTCTATGTAAAGAAAGTTGGAAGAGGTGGCTAGTGTTTGAAGAGAGTTAATATAAACTTTATCAGCATACAGGTTGTCAACACCTGTAATGTTACCACTTATGTCAGCAGAACCGTTTATGTCTAAACTAGTTCCTTCTAATTCTGTACCAGTAATTTGACCTGTTGACGTAATTGCACCTGAACTTATTGTCCCTGCAAAAGTTGCGTTACCAGTGTTTCCAAGAGTTAGTAAAGTAGTTCCACCAGACGTTGTAATGTACATCTGGTCACCATCAAACTTTAAACCGCCTTCGTATTGTGTAGCTATTCCCATTTATTATGATATTGTGTATGAATGTGTTCCGTAATGGTCTGTAACTCTTGCTACCATCTGCGCAAAAGAGCCGGTTGTGTAATCGTGAACTATTTCTAATTCACCAGAGTTAGTAGTATCACCGCTTTGACCGTTTGTAATAGTAAAAGAACTTCCTGATAAACCACCGATATTTTCTATTTCGTGCCAGTGGTGCGATGTATGGTTGTTTGTCCATATACCTCTTATATACACATTATTGTTTGTGCCACCATTAGTTTGATGAGCAGTGATAACAACCTCAGCTGAGTGATAAGAACTACAAGATAATGTTAAAGTGTGGTCAGATTGACCAGTAAACTTGTAATGAGATGTTCTGTCGTCTCCTACCTTAGTTACCTTGTAGTTTGAAGCTGGCTGAACGTCTAAAGGTGCGGCAGGGGAACTTGAATTTATACCTAAGTTTCCTGTAAGGTTTCCTCCAGCTAACGGTAAGTGACCTACTTGAGAGTAAGTGTATGCTGTGTTCCAGTTTGTAGAGTTACCACCAGTTGTTACAATTTCACCAGTTACTGTAATACCTGTAGTTGATGTCAAAATTTTTGTTGTCCCAGCGTATTTTAAACTTACAGCAGTAGAACCTACTCCAACACCCTTTACACCCCCAGCAACCAATGACACGTTGTCTGCTGAAGTTCTTAACATACCAGTATTAACGTCACCAGCAAACCCATAATCTACCTCAGCAGCACTTAATGCACTAAAAACAGCAATCCGACCTTTATTAGTATTGTTACCTACAACTAAAACCGTATCTGGCTCTGAAGTAAAATGAAATGATGCGCCTCCACCTTGAGATTGGCTATCTGCGTGTCTAAAATCAATGTTCCCTGTTTGAGACGAATTGCTTTGGTCACTAAATTGTATTATAGCACCATTACTATTTGAAGTATTATATAGTTTTAAAATAGGGTTAGTCCCAACATCACCACTTATTTCTAAAGCTCCAGTCATTGTGTCGCCAGATACAGCAACAAAAGCTGTAGATGCTGCCGTTGCAGCAGTACCTAATCCAAGGTTAGTTCTTGCGTTAGCAAGCTCCGTAGAGCTAAGGCTCTGATTGTTTACATCAATACGTAGTCTGTTGCCTAGGGCAGTAGACATCGTAGTGCTAAAGCTAGCATCATCTCCTAATGCAGCAGCAAGCTCATTTAAGGTATCTAGTGCAGCTGGTGATGAATCTACAAGGTTTGATATAGCTGTGCCAACATAAGACTCTGTAGCAACAGCGTTACCATCTATTTTTACAGTACCCGCAGTATCTAAATCAATACTTAGCTTTTTCTGACCAGCACCAATAAAGTTTATTTCGTTTGGAGTGCCAGACCACTGAATACCCCAAGCATCAGCATCTGTAGAATTACTTGGATAGTATCTTTCAGAGATACCCCAAATATCATGTGTGCCGTCAGTATCAGCATTGTCGTTTCTTGCTATATAGCCGTTTGGTAAAACTGGTTTTGTTGTTGATGCTGATGGAAATATAACTTGACCCGTAACTGTACCACCAGCTAATGGAAGGAATGAAGTGCTACTAAAAGCATTAGAACCTAAAGCACGTTTTTTAACCTCTCCAGCTGCGCCTAAAAATAAAGCGGTTACGGCTGTTGTTGTTGCTGAGGTAGTACCTATGTATAGTTTTCCCCCAGTCGTTACAGTACCTGCAAAAGTTCCATCTCCATCTCCATCAACAGCAAAAACCTCTGTTCCGCCAATGCCAGTTGTGTTATTTACATTTGTTCTTGCGGAAATTAAAGGTTGTTCACTACCATTAGAAGCGGCATTAATTACAAGTGCTGGAAAACCTGGTGAAGTTGATGATTGATGAAATACGCCAGCCGCAGCATTTGCTGTATTAACATCCGTTACTGCTATAATAGGGTCTTCATTTGTGCTACCTTGCACAACTAAAGTTCCCTCAAATAAACTTGATAATGGTTGTGATGTATTATCTTGAATAATAACTTGCCCAGAAAAAGTAGCTGTTGTTCCTGTTAACCCACCAGTCAAAGTCCCACCAGCCGTCATCAATGCACCCGCAGCAGCTACATTAGTAGCGTCCGTTACATCAGCATTGTCTTCAACACCCGTAGCTGTTGAGTACCCACTTAAATCTTGGTCGCCAGTATTTGTACCAGAGGATGAGCCTGAGAAGTTAGTTGCTGCTATGTTCCCACTTACGGTAACACCCGCAGAAGTAGTTTGAAGTCTAAGACCACCTTGATATGAAAGTCTAACGTCATTGTAGTCGTAAAATATTTGTCTACGCCATGTACCAACATCATTACCCGCAGTTATGCTTGTACCAGATACATTAAACTCTCTCCACCCACTACTTTGTGACCACTCATCATGAAAAACATATCCAGTTTCTGTAGAAACCTCATTTGTTGAACTGTCTGATTTATGACCAACTCTAATGTTAAAGTTTCCTTCTCCGTCATTATAGGTTATCCAGTGTTTGCCAGATTCAAAAGAAAGAGAGTCTGCGTTATCAAGCGCTAAAGTACCCGACATAGTACCACCAGCCTTTGGCAAAGCATTATCTGCTGTTGTACCTTGAGCAGAAGTAGCATAGTCACTAGAAGCAGTTGTAGCTGCTGTTCCTAAGGCAGACGTAAGTGTGTAAGAAGCAAGCTCAGTTGCAACATAGGTTTCAGTAGCGTCTGATGTTTTATAGTCAGACGTTGCCGCAGCAGCCATTGTACCAAGAGTGGGCTTACCACTTAGGTCGTTATAAGCTCCACTAAAGAAGCTGCCAGTATCTACCGTACCGTTTGCTTTTAAGAAGCCTGTCGCAGCTGTGTTAGTTTTAAATCCAGCTGCGTGTATATAACCATCAGTATCTATGTGTGCTACTTTAGTAGTAGCAAAATTAAATGCTACAATGTCTTCTACATCACCTTGGTCTGGCTGTATACCCGTATTACTAATAGTAAGAGCAGCACTTGCTGATATAATGCTATTACCTCTAAAATCAGAGCTTGTGTAAATATCTCCTGCTACATGCAACTTTTGAGAAGGACTCGTAGTTCCGATACCTACGTTGCCTGAGTTATCAATAACAAAATCGGCAGTACCGCTGTTGGGAGTGCTGCCGCTTGCTGTTGAATTTACTACAGGGTCTGTGTTTGCATCAACAGACCTAACAATAGCAAACTTATTATTATGTAGAGCATTTGTTATCAAGAATTTTCTAGCACTAGAGGTCATATTGCTAGAAGAGTCTAACAAGATTTGCCCATATGTGCCATACCAAGTAGTACCGTCAGAGTAATTGTTTTTACCCCGAACTCTTAATACATTTTCATAGTTTGTAGTGCTAGTTTCTACATTAGTCTTACCTACAGTAAGGCTGTCGTAAATATCTGCTCCACCTCTTACATCAAGTTTAGCAGAAGGACTTGTAGTCCCAATACCTACATTACCATCCATATCCAAGCGCATACGCTCAGACCAATCCGTAGAGTTATTAGATGTGTTGTTTGTGTAAAAAGCAAGACCAGACTTAAAATAATTACCCTCACCAATCTGCATGATACCAGCACTGCGTTTAGAATAACCAGTGTAATCTGGTTTCCATACAATACCAGTACCTATATCATTAGAGGTATTTCCAGAATTACCGTTATTAGCGTTGAAGTATAATACATTTGTAGCTTGATTTTCATTTGGGTCACGAAGGTCTAAATTACCACCATATACTTTCACGTTACCGTTTGAGTCAACACGAAGTCTCTCAGCACCGTTTGTGTATAGCTTGGTAGTACCGTGAGTCCAGTTAGCGTTGTTCTTTTCAGTCTGTCCAAGAATCATTACACCACCAGCACCACCTACAGTATTAGGCGTATACGAAATCGCAACTTGTTTGTCCCAATCCCAATCAGCGCCAAGGTTAATAGTATTTGTCGTAGAGTTACCTATGACCCACAAATGGTCAGAACCATAGCCAAGCAAATCAATACCTCCGTTAAAACGTAGACGATTGTATCCCCCCATTTCAAGTCTAATAGCTCCATTAGAAGTGTGTGCAGGCACTGTGATTTTACCATTAGTGGCTATTTCAAGAGCGTGTGTGTTTGCAGCTAAGTTAAAACCACCTGCATTGGCAATAATGAACTTATCAGAGTCTGAGTTGTCAATACCCATCGTGTACTGCTGGGTACTAATCTTAAACTGCATACTGGCATCACCAGTGTTACCATCTTCAATAAGAAGTTTAGGGTCTGTGGTTTGATAGTCAAAGACGTGTAATCTTGCAGCGGGTGCTACACCAGATTGATATGTACCGATACGTACATCACTGTTTCTGTATATGTCAGAGCCAGTAGTAGTCCAAGAGCCTGCGGCTGTATTGTAATCAGTTCCGTCTACGGCTGCAACAATATTACCGTTTGAATCAAGTTTTAATATTGAGCCAGCGGTGACGTTGCTTAGATTTAATCCGCTTAGAAACTTTATTGCCATAATAGTGAATGTCTATATCTCACAAAAATACAAAAAAAAGAGGGGCGTTTGCCCCTCCTTGTATTAGAGTATCAGAGTATTAACCCCCGATTTGTCCGCCACCACCGCCTTGGATGTTGCCATCGTCACCGTGCGTCTGGAATCTAGTTGCTTGTAGAGATAGATAATAATCACCGTCTGTTACAGAATCCGCAAATACAATTTGTATTTGGTCATCGCTATTACGTTTAGTTTCTACAAAAACTGTTTCATAGTTTGTAGAATCATATACTTGCGCCATAATAAATTTAGTACCCATTTGGTGTTCTACTGTATAAGTGTTACTAGACTTTGTAACCCAAACAGCTCCAGAAGCCTGAGTACCGCTAGATGCTTCTAGTGTTACAGTCATGTTAGAAACGCCTAAAGCATCACGAACATCAGCAAGAGGCATTTTTTTAACCTCTCCAGCATCTCCTGCGGTAGTATTTTGAATAAGGAATGAACCTACATCAGAATCAGTAGGAATATCACTAATCTTTAATTGACCGCTAAGTTCCCATTGACCATTAGTTTCATGGTATACAAAAGTTTTGTTTCCTTCCGTACCACGCTCAATCTCAATACCAGAGGTAACAGATGTAATACCTGCTCCTGTTTCACCACTGTTAAGTACAATTACGTTATCTGTAATTGCAGTGTTAGTAGTCTCAATGCTGGTTAATGCGCCTTGTACTGTTAAATCACCCGTTACTACTAAATCATCCCCAACAGTAACTACCCCTGTAGAAGCGTTCTGTGTAATAACAGTATCAACAAACTGACCGTTAGTGTCATCCCATCTTACGATAGTATCATCACTTAAAGAAGAAGCTCCCTTAACAGCAACCGCATCAGCAGCTACCGAAATACCAGTACCAGCACCTACAGCAAGAGTAGAAGAGCTACCTAACGAAGTAGCAGAACCACCTCCTGTTAAACCGTTTCCACCTACTACCTGAAAAGTAGAGTTTGCAAGTGAAGAATTAGGAATAGAAGAAAGCTGTAAAGAAGTTCCGCTAATTTCAATACCTGTAGCCGTACTACACGTAAGGTAAGCAGAAGTAGATTCGCTTACATCGTAAAAGAAGATAGAGTCAACAGCACTTTCTCCAGAAACTGCTGCAAGAGATTCAAGACCTAAGTGAGAGAGAGATACCGTTGCTGTTCCACCAGAACCGCCTGATACAGCAATACCTCCGCCAGCGTCAATTTGACGAACATCACCAGATACATCAATCCAGCTTGAGCCATCACTTACATAGAGTTTGTCATCACCCGTATCCCAATATACCTGTCCCTCGGTTGGGCTTGTTGGAGGTGTGTTTACAGGGTGGAGTGCAGCTTTCTGTAGCTGAAGCCCCCCTAGGTCAATATTACTTTTGTACTTAATCGCCATTTTTTTTATTTTTTAGTTCATATAGGCTTTACCGCTAGTGGAGGCTTCAAACCTTACCTCTAGTGTATTTTTATTAATGTATTCAATCTCCGTGTAGAGTACGTTATCACCACTATCAACAATAGTTACCGATGGGTATTTATTTAAGTTGTGTTCAATTTCCCATACCCTGCTAACCACTTCTTGGTTATGAACATAATTAGCATCACCACCAATAATCCCCCCAACACTAACGTTGATAGAAGGCTGTTTGATGGCTACAGAACTTGTAGTAGTGGTTACACCACTAATTGTAGTTCCACCTCCGCTATTTACTTCTACGTTACTCACTTACGTCTTCATTAATTTTAAATAATCCGTACACCCATGTTTTTACAGAACCCGAAGAATTTGACTGTAAATCATACACGTACAAACCGCCTTCTACAGCAGCCATCACTGCGGCTGTAGCCGTTATAGTTAAAACGCCTAGAGCAGTACCACTATAAGTAAAGCTATTGTCGGCTATAATATCTCCAGATGAAGTGTCTGTTTCCTTTACATCCATCTTCCAAGTATACGATGTCAAATCTAACGCATCGCCAGCATCATCGGAAAACGTAAACTCTAAAGTAAAAGTATCACCTCTTCTGCAAGTTATATCTACCCTTGTGGAGTTGTCTAAGTTTATTTTTGTAGCCATGTTACAAAGATACTAATTTACTGGTTATCAAGAAGTTAGTTGGTCAATAAGGCTATCGCCTTCGTCTTGCAATTCCCCACGCTTCCCTTGGCGTTGAGAAATCATCTTAGACTGCTCAACAGCTTGTTTCTTAACTCGCTTGTCTTTAGCTTCTTCTTTGCTTGATTCTATTCCTTCACGAAACTGCATGTCTTGCTGCTTCATTCCCATTTGAACTTGAGTCTTAGCGCTCTCAATTTGACCTTTTAGCTGGTATTCCAATTGCAGTAATTGAGCTTTAGCTTGAGCGTCTGCTTGTATCTCTGCAATCTTGGCTTGGCTTTGCATTTGAATCTCCTGCATTTTGCCTTGACTTGATGCCTGTGCAGTCTGTTGATTCATCTGAGCCTGCATCTGAGAGTTTCTTTGCGCTATTTCTTGTTGCAACTTCATTCTTTTCTTGCGTCTTATAATAAGAAGTCTCTCTGCTTGGTCTACATCTTTAAGCTGTCTTACAGACATTGCGTCTTCTAAGTCAATCTCTTTTTGAGCAAGAGCCACTTGTATGTTCTGCTCTAAGTATGACTTTTCAGTTTCATCCATCTCTGTCTGAACTTTAACACCAAAGTTATACATAGGAAGGTCTCCAAAAGAAGCCAATACCTTCATATTAGTCTTACCTATAGCCTGCTCATAAGCTTTAAATATAACAGATTTAGGAGGCAGTATCTGTAAACATTTTACGATATCCTCACATACTTTAGTATATAAATACAAAGCTGAATTAGATATATCGTAGATAGCATTATTACCGGCAGCAATTGCCTGCTGACGTACACCAACCAACTGCTCTCCCTTTGGAGATGTTCCGTCCATTACTTCGTTAATACCTGTTGTATCACGTATAAGACGGAGATTATGATTATAGATACCGATAAGCTCATTAATATTCCTAATACTATTGTCTAAAGACCTAACTGGGGGGTTCTGAAATCCACCTTCTGGATTCTTTGAGCGATAGTAGAATACACCTGTTTGTTCATAGATGTCTTGTATGTCTAATGGTTGAAGCTCACCGCCTTTACCCAGCTGTACATTCTCTAGCCCTTCAATATCTACAATTAATCCATCTGGCTTAGCCTTAGCAATGGCTTGTTGTAATTTTAGGTGAGAAAGTTGTAGCTGGTCAGCAAATCCTATTACCGAGCCCACAAGAGACTTAGGCATCATTCTGCGCAAGTTAGTTGCAACTACAGAATAAGATAATCTAGCTTTAGTTAAGTCGTGTACGTTTTTAGGTATGTTTCTTTTTTGCCCGTAATCATAAACATAGCCGCATCCTACAACATAACTCCCTCCAAACACTGTTTGAATATTCATGTGCTGAGGCTTTCTATCGTATACAGATTCTTTAGGCGGTGTGTAATTGAATCCCTTGTAGTAGAATCCGCTGTTACCAAACTTAGATTTTTTTTGCTCAAACACCATATCATCAGTAGACATGAATTCAAAATCCATAATCTCGACAATAAACTCATCGTATCCGTAAGTTGTACGGTCTAGAGTTTCATCGTAGTATTTATAGCTTAGTTTATCAGCTCGGTTCTGGTATTTATTTTTTACGCTTTGACCTATTTTTTCATATTGCTCTTCTGTAAGCTCATCACGAGCAATACGCTTAAGTTCTGAGATGCTGACTTTCTTAACGTGTCCTGCATAGATGAGGTCACTAAACGTAGGGTCTTCGGTGTAGCTATGGAAGAAGAATGCTGGGTCGATGTACTCTTCTTTGATTCCATAGTTTGGGTCGTTACTTCTTTTTATAACACCCATACCACAAGCTACTAAGTCATTGACTGCTCTGCGATAAACGCGCTGGTCAAAATCATTCCACTCTAAAGTCATATTAGTGCCAACTTGAGCAGCTATTTCAGCTGCTGTTTTAACATTAGCATCCATAAAAATCTCAGCCTCTTCTGCCGTTTCTGGTATAGAAGAAGTGTCAATTTTTGTGTCTATACCTAGGGTTTCTAGGTCTTGTATAACGTCTTTGTTTTTAACTTGGAACATCTTCTTGGCTCTCTCTTTGTCTTTTTGAGACTGAGATAGAGGGTCAATAGCTGTAAGGTTTGGATATGGTTTTCTAGAAAGTATATTGTTTACTACAATCTTAACAAACTTAGGGACAATAGGCACTGGAGACCAATCAAGGTTTAGCAACGTACCGTCACCGCTGTTTGGGTCAAGAGAGTTTAATATCTGTTTATAGATTGAAGTATCTTGCGTACCATTAGCGTAATCGCGGTTGGTCTCAAAGTCCTTCATGCGTCTTCGGAAAAGACTGCGCTCATCGTCAGAGTTTCCCCATTGTTTTTCAATAGCTTTAGCATACTTCAGACCGTAGGACTTATTAGTCTTAACTGTATATTCAGCAAATGGGTCTGGGAAATTGCCGTACTTCCCTTTATCGTTATCGTTTTCGTACATATAGCGTTTCGCAAATACTTCCTCGCAAATATACGAAAATAAAGACCTGAGTTTTAACGCCTTACTTCTTTGGTGTATCTACGGAAAAATTGTTTATCATCGAATTGCGCCTGCTTTTTATCCACCCTTGTTTTTTGCGCCCCTAATAAAGCAAGCCCGCTTGAAATTGTTAAATCATACTTTGTTCGATTATCTATCTTATACCCAATCCAATCATCTAAAGTTCTTTGGAAATACATCTTTCCCATTTCTCCTGTCTGAGTATTTATACCTACGTGTTCTTCTACGTAGGCTTCTATTGCATGAGCATGAGCTTGTATGACATCAACTGAGTTAGACGGTATACCTCGTGTCTTCGTGTTTGAGGACGCGTTTGGCGACTTTAAATGGTCTGGCCTCCTCATTACATATTCTTGATAGCCTCTAGATTCAAAATGCCTTACTATTCCATACTTGTTGTTTTCTATCAATAATGGATAGCCATAGAATACAGATGCCATCAAAACATCCTCGTAAAATATTTTAGCCAGAGGGGGTCTTGACGCGTATTCAGCTACAAACATATTTGCAGGAGCTGCCATGTTAAACTTATTGTATAAATGACAAGCCCCCTTAGAGCCTCTGTTGTCTGTGGTAGAATCTAAATCATAGCTATCCACACCGCCTACACCTATATGCTCATTAGCAGGATACTTTGAGCCGTACTTTTCAGTCTGTTTGTTTCTATCTTCAGGCTTAGGCATCCAAGATACCATCCACCTGCCTTTTGGGTTCGGATTAAAAACAACTTCACTATCACTAATTCCGTCCTTCCAGCTAAAATTACCTTGAACCACAGGGTTTGGATACAGCTCGTCATTATGCTCTATTTGCTCATATATCTTTCCAATGTTAAAAGTAGAACCTTCTATACTATCTCTCATTGACTCGTCTATGGTAAAAGGGAACTGTCGTATAAATTCGTTTAGTTCTCTAGCATCATGCTTAAGAGCATCTCTTTCATTCTTTAAATAAGTCTTAGCGCCTATATCCACATAGTCCTCATCAATCGTTTTAACAGGTTTTTCTGGGTTTTCAATAACAGGGTTTCCATACTCATCGAAGAATCCTTCAAGCGCTTCATAGGCGGGTATAAATAATCTATAAAGTCCAGTCTTTGTTCTTCCGTTTGCATTTCTATCTTCTGGGTCTGAATCTCTCCAGAGTTCTTTGTATTGTTTGCCACCTTTATCCATTGGATTTACAGTAGAACCCATAAGACACTTACCAATAATCTTACGACCTACAATTAAACAAGTTCTTTCTATACGCCAAGCTTCTCTGATATCTGTTGGCCTCTCCCACTTACCGCTTTCATCTAGATACATCATATGAAGCTTTTCACCATCATATGCGTTATTGGTAGTGTTCTTCCAGTTTATAATTGTATTAAGAGCTTCGCCTTTATTAGATGTTTTATTGCTTTTTGTAATACGCTTAGAAGGCTCTCTAAATGCAAGCTCCATGCGTGGATTGGTTGTACCATCCTGTATAGGCTTAAAGAAAAAAGGGTAGCTTCTGAACATAGGAACTACCTTTTTCATAAAGATATTCTCCTGTGCGTCCTTACCTGTTTTAGACTGTATACCTAACAGCTTATCCTTTACCTGAGTAGCTTCGTCTACAAGTATAGCCGCAGACATATTGGTATATCCAGAACGTCTGCACTTCGTGTACATCTGCCCAATACATCTCGAATCTGCTTCACAGGCAGCAAAATGAACAAATAGCTTTCTTTGAAAGTCTAAAAATGAAGCATAGCCTATATCCATCTTGCTCCATTGTAACATCATGTAGTGTCTCCCTGTAATGTAGACAGGCTTACCGTTATTGTAAAACCAAAGACCGTTGCGCCTACGCTCAAACTCCTTCTCGATGTATGGAGAAAATTTCTTTTTGAATTCTGATGGCATTTCGTACCACTCATCCATAGAGCGAATCCTCTGCAATTCCTCTGGCACAGGAAGTCTTCTCCACATTTGCACAGCAGGCTTCCGTTCATATCCAAGGATTTCTTTTTTAGGGGGTATCTTGGGAAGCTGAATATCAATCCCACCAATTTCGGTAACCTCGCCACCTGTATCGTTGGGACATATATTAATAACATAGTTATCATACCCTTCAATTTGTTTAAGTCCAGCCATTTCATTAAATTTGATTTATGAAACGTATTATATTAATAGCTTCGATTCTTTTATTGTCATCTTGTGCTACACAGAAAAACTCGTGTAAGTCCTTGAATAAATGCACCTACGAAGGCGAGCATTATCATATTATTAGGCATTAGTAATCCCAGTAACAGAATATCTGATTACTTGGAGAACTTCTCTGCGAATCCCCCTGAGTAATCTTGCTCCCCTTCAATACCGCCTGTTTCTCGGAGTTCTTTGACCATTTGCTCAAGCCTTTGGTATTCAATGAGTAGTTCTTTTGCATCAGTTGCTGTTTGTTTTATACTCTGTAATTCAGCTTTACGTTGAGACCCGGAAAGCTCTGTGTCCACAGGCTTTCTTACTTCATCAATCATATTGTTTATAGCTACCTCCATAGAGGACAACAATCTTACCGAAGCTTCTTCTGTACTAAACTTACGCTTCCTTGACATATACTAACTCTGTTGTTCTCATGCGGTATACTTTGTCACCGCCTATGAGTTCCATTTCATATTCTGAATTTTTCGTGTAACCCACCATATCACCAGACTTTGCTCCAATCCATTCTGAATCTGAGGGTAGGGTAAGTAGTACGCCTTCCAGTTCTGGTTCTTCTTTGAGGCTAAGAATAATGCCAGAATCACTTGTTTCCTCTTCCTGCTCAACAGGGGGTGCAACAAAACACCAATCCCCAAGCATAGTAATATCACCAGCTTCGTCTTCGATAGCGATAGCGTGGTTTGCATATCCTCCGATAGGGTCGTAATTAACCAAATACAAGTCATCTCCTATATCATACATTTGTTCCATTACAACGTGATGGTGGAAGTATAGAATAGCCCCTTCACAGCTTTCTATTGGACAGTCTACAGGACAGCCTACAATCTCACCGTAGTTTACTCTATGCTCGAATTCATTGAACTTGCTCACAAGTTGCAATGTTCCTCCATTGAATGAAACCTCATCATTAAACTTCTGAGGTATGTGTACTATAAAATGGTGTAGTGGTTTCATATCAATCGAATTTAATATCGTACTCTACAATACAGGGCATACTGTCTACAGACTTCCACAGTATAGTTCCTTCTTCGTTCTCTATGTACACTAGGTATCTTTTTTCGCTGTACTTGTGTAGATGCTTTTCATCTAATAGAATTGCACTCACTTTCCCAGCTCCCGCTCGCATACCGACATAGTATGCCATAGCGTCTTTAGGGTCTCGCCCTATTACTATTTTTCTAATCATTTTAATTTAATTAAACAACGAAAGCAGTTTAGTTTATGCTTCCGTCTCTATTTGATAAGTTAATCCAATAATCTATACTTGACGGGTCAGGAGCTTCTTCTTGTTGCTCTATTCTATACGCTTCTACGGTATAAGAAAGCAAATCATCTAACTCGTCTTCGTCTGCCACGGAAAATGTAGATAGAAGGCTCATGTTAGCCCTACTGTCTCCATCTTCATCTGTGTACGTTGTGTCTAGGTCTACAAAACCTACAGCTATAGCGGCCAGAAACTCGTCTTCAAGTTCAAACTTCTTAACTACATCATTTATAGCTACAATAAGTTCTTGTATCTCTAAAATGCAATCTTTTTGTCTTTCAGTCATTAGTCTAGTTTCGTTATTGTAAACGTACTTTGAGTTGTTAGTGAGCCAGCGCCAGAACTATTTTTACCAACTTCGTAGTATATGTCTTCACCATCTGCGCAGTGCGTAAACAAACTAAAACCTATAGCCATGTTTCCCGTAGCTACCTTAGACCTTACTATCGTTTGTATAACAGCGGCAGAGCCGCCAGAAGGTTTGCGATAAACACGAATAGTTACATCGGTGTTTCCAGCAGTTATCTCTAGAATGAAGTTAACCTCTATTTTAATAGCTCCAGCACGCTCTATAGTAGCAGCCCCTGTTGTTGTTGAGGAAGTCTGTAAATGTGTGTTGCTACTGTCGTTAAACAGATATGACGATGTAGTTGAATTATTGTTTACAGCACCTTGAGTTGGGGTGGCGGGAGTATCCGTTAAAGTGTGAGAACCGTTTGGTCGCAATACAAACATTGGGTTTGCAAAAAACTGCGTAGTAGTTCCACTAAAAGCAACAGCATTAAGTTCTCTTTTAACTACATTATTGCTACCGTCAACCAATAGAGCTGTTAGCTCTGCTGCGTCAGTTGTTGGTGCAGCGGTAAACGAGAGCGTTCCATCAACCTCTACAGTGTCCGTGGAAAGTTTTAGTGCTGAGTCTACCCCTGCTCCGTCCTCTACCACTTTTAGGGATGAGGTTAACCCGTTTGTATCTAATTTTAATAAGGATGAATACGTATCCTTTACTTTATTTCCTGAAAGAGTTGCCATTTGAGTATCTTTGTATTATGCAAATTTAATAAAAATGGCAAAGCGCTCAAGAAAAGGTATGTTTAGAGATTTTAAAATCCGAAAACAGGACACCCTTAATAAAAGCTATCTTAAATACCTACGTCTAGCTCAGAGAGACATAGTTGCGAGCTATGATGTATCCGAAAGCGAACTAAACTTCTTAATATTTGCTTACGACTATGAATTTTTTACAATAGACCACATTTCTTCTGCATATTTCTACCATAAACTCAAATTTGGGCAAAGAATACTGTATCCCTTGTCAAAAAGAGACTATATATACAAGTATTACGATAAGCTATCCCCAAATTCTTACGAAGAAGCGGTGTTTGATGAAAGTAAGATGAGGTATAGAGTAAGATATGCCTTAACCCAAAAAGCAAGACTGCTTGTACAGAGGTTTTACAGGAAAGTAGAGGGCATCGAGCAGATTAATGTGCCGTCTTAACCTTAAATGGCATTTTTAGAGCTGCTCCTTTGTGCGGAACGAACTTACCCTTATGAGGCATGAGATAATATCGGCCACCTTCGGACATCCAGTGATATCCAGAGGGGGCTTCTACCATTACTTTTTTCTTTGAGGCTTTCACTTCTTTCCTTTTTTCTTAGCGTTAGCTTTAGCCATCATAATAAAGTCAGCCTTAGTAATCTTGCCGTCTTTGTTAAAGTCTAAGCCTTTTTTCTTACCAAGCTTACCGCCTTTCTTATAGATAGGCATCACCCCACCTTCCTTGCGCATGCCGTCATCTTCGAAAGGTGCTGGAGACATAAGATATACGTTCTTGTTCTCTTTAGCGACCTTCTCTAGCTTCTTACGCATTGCTGCTGTAAGAGGAAAACCGTCCTCTGTCTTACCTGTTTCTAATGCTTTTGCAGCATTGTTTCCTATGTTGGCCTTTTCTTCAAAAGACTTGTAAGTATTATTTTTCTTTGCGTACATTATTTTTTAGCTCTATTTCGTTTTGCTTTTATAAACCTTCCTTCACCATGGTCGTAGTCCATTCCGTCTCCATTTCCATAGCGACCAGACTTGCGTCTCATCCTATTTAAAAACGCACGGTACTTCTTTCTAGCTTTTGTAGAATGATACTTTGTATCGTACTTCTTCTTTTTATCTCTAGCCTTTTTATTCTTGGCGTAGTATTTAGCCGTCTTACCCATACGGTACGTATCTTGTTTTTCCATCCACACGCACCGCTTTTAGTACTTGGTGACGGTTTCTACTATCTTTCTTATGGGATATATGTACCCAGTCTGGATTCTCATCAGTCCCGAATTCCCAGATAAGTTGGTCAAAGTCTAGTCTATCTAAAGCATAGTGGAATATATCTGCGTTGGTAATCACACCGTACACGTCTGCATCGAGGTCAAGCGCCTCACCTTTACTATGCTGAGAGGTTTTACTTCCCCCAATAGCTTCGTTAAGAGCTTCGCTCCTGTAACCAGAGCTTATGAATATGGGACACATAAATTCCTCACGTATAGGTTGAAAGATGTTCTCTGCAACCGCCTTAAGGTTCTCAAGATGTTCTATTGTCGGCTCATTGGCAATTCCTCGCCTCTTCGCAGTAGCAGACTTCGTCACTTCCGCAAGCGAAAGGTTCTTGGATAGATGCATAGTTGTAATCGCTTAAGTAATAGTGTGTTACAAAGGCAAAGATAATGAATAAAACTAGAATTATGAACGCCACCATTTTCCTACAACCATCAAGCAACCTGCTAAAATGGATACTATTAATATTATATCCTTGAATTTATCCCAGAAGGTTTTCTTCTCAACGTATACTATCTTTTCGTAAGGAACCTCAATAGTCCGAACTATCGTATCCGAGTCGCATTTCGCGTCTATAATAAGAGTGTCGTTCACCCTTACTACTTTGACCTTTAATCTGTTCTTCGTTATTACTATAGTATCGTGTTGCTTCAAAGTCACAGTATCCTTCAAAACCACAGGCGGGACTACAAGCGTGTCCTGCACAACCAACGTATCCTTTTTCAGAATCATTGGGTCTTTCTGTACCGCTTTTTTCAAGTGCCATTGAGCGCTGCAACTCGTTAATGACAGAACTAGAATTAACTTTACCAGCCATTTCATTACCCCTCTTTCTTAGTGGCAAATTTTTCTAGCCCCGCAATACCAAAACTGCCTAGAGTTACTATCACAAAAGAATTGTAAGTGAACTCATTGATAGGTAAATCATTACCCCAAAACCCACTTAAGACATCGGCAACCATAACCAATACCATTACAGCAAATGATAAGAAACCGATTATAGTCTTCTCATTCCAATCATTTGTGTCCTTAAAAATCTGCATAAACTTTTTCATAGTGCTTTATATATTATATGTACAAAGGTACGTTTTGTTTCATTATGAGTTGACTTAAAGTAAAGCTTTAACACTTGACAATGTCCCAAAAAAGTTGTAACTTCGCTAAGTCGAAAGACCACAGAGGACTTCAACAGAAGGACTCCATCTAACACTTCTATTCTGAAGATAACGGTGGTCGCCTAGAACGACCCACCGCTCACTTACAATACTTACGCATTGACATCAAAGGCGCATAGTATCCTATTCCGCAGAAGCGGTCGTTTTTTTCTGGTTCACATAATCCGATTAGTCCACTTATTCCATCGGACTGGACTGTCAGAATAGAAAACATTTCTGAGTAATACATTTTGTGGGGATTATATAGTATAAAAAACAATTGAGTATTCTACCCAAAGTCGATTCTATACCCCAACCCCCTCGGCACACAGCAAAGCTGTGTGGACTTTTTGGCTTTTCTGCTAGTCGGACTAGCTATTGCTAGTCAGCGCGTGTTCTAGGGACTAGTATATCAATAACTGGTATAGTTCTCAATAAAGAGATTAATAACCTTAGTAGGGTAAACACTAGCCACGTGCCTGCATCATGCGCCTGCATCACGAGGAAATCGTCAACCAATATAGTATTACTACGTAATACTTATTGTCAAATCCTATTTTTTTGTTCGGAAATTTGGTGGTATGTTAGTCGGCGATGGTTCAAACGAATTGAGCCACAAGTAATCTTCTTAAACTTATAATATGAAGACTTATTCTTATTCTGACAAAGTAATCTATTTCACTAACAAAGCTAAGGACTCTAAGAGTTCTAAACAAGCTTGGTACTTCTACGGCAAGGTTAAGAACCTTGTTAAGTGGTATGAACTTAGTGAAGAAGAAATGGCTGGACATCTAGCTTACTTACCTAAGTTAGCTAAAGCTATTGAGAACAAGTATGGTTCTACTAAGAAAGAAGCTAAAGCTTCTGCCCCTGTTACTAAAGTAACAGCTCCTGCCCCTAAACTACCTTCGGTAGTTGAACCTGCTGTTTCTAAGAATGGTAGAACTAACAATGCTCTTAGAGTTAAAGCGGTTATCTCTAACCTAGAGGCTTCTATCGAAATCCTTAGAGCTATCAAGTAAGCTATTGCTTATCTAACTGAGCTGAGCCTCAGCCCTTCGGGGCTGGGGCTTTTTGTCGTTGTAATCAGTCCGTTAGGGCTATAAATTAAATGCTATGTTAAAGCTAATGATTGTATGCTTGTTAGGGTTAGTGAATTTGTGTTTGCTAACTATTGTTAAACCATTAAATGATGAGAAGTAATATGAAGTATCTAAAGATGATTGAGTTCTTAGCTGGGGAGTTAGCTAGAACTGAGGAGCTTGTTAAGAATCAGAAAAGTACTGAGAATAAGCTGAATAATACTATAATAGAGTTAGACCATTGGAAAGAGGAGGCTCTAGAGTATAGGAATGAAATAGAACCTCAATGGTGGGCTAAAGAGAAAGAGCTGAAGGCTGAGCTAGAAAAGGCTAAAGAGATAAACGATAAGTATAATATCGAAGTTCTGCATGAGCAGTCTGACTTAGTAGCAGAGTTAGAAGAAAAGGTTAAGAGTCTTAATGATAAGTACTCTAAGTCTTGGGCTAATGAAATTGCTTATCATCATCTAAAGAAAGTGTATGATGAAGACAAATCATACTATGAAAATAAGATAGCTAAGCTACAGGTAGAAATTAATCACTTTAAAAACAATAAGTAATATGAGTAAGAAGATTGAAAGCAATGGCTTCATTGCTAACTGGAACAAGATTATTAATTCTCAGTGTCGGGATGA
>Ga0206127_1002075_pt1 | contig 20585 bp, 19 predicted proteins | sample Helgoland_Spring_6_FD_148646 | JGI IMG/M metagenome (GOLD analysis project Ga0206127, IMG submission 148646) | Pelagic subsurface seawater microbial communities from Kabeltonne, Helgoland, North Sea - Helgoland_Spring_Bloom_20160419_1 | ecosystem: Environmental > Aquatic > Marine > Epipelagic ...
TTGATAGACGATTCTGCTGGATCTAGCGGTACAGTAACATATCAGATCGGCGATACTGCTCAGACGATGACTGTTGACTTTGGTGACCTATCAGACGATGGCGACTTGGGTCTAACTGGAGACATTACGGACATGACCAACGCCGCTGCTGCAATTCTCGATGTTGATGTCGCGATCGTTGCATTGAACACGCAGCGCGCTACCTATGGTGCGTCAATTAACAGGCTCGAGCACACTGTTGATAACCTGAGCAATGTATCAATGAATACCCAGGCCGCTCTTAGCCGGATTCAGGATGCTGATTATGCTGCCGAGAGCACAGAGCTCGCTCGAACTCAAATTGTGGCCCAAGCAGGCACAGCAATGCTAGCGCAGGCAAACCAGCAAGCGCAGAGTGTTTTAGCACTGCTTAAGTAAGGGGTTATTCCGTATAGGAACATCCCATTACCGATCAAACCCGGCCTAAGTGCCGGGTTTTTTTATGCCTTGGCTGTGGGGAAAAACCTAGTATAAAGCCCATATTCTCTGGGTATCAGCACAATATGTATCTGCCACACCGGCAAAAAACTGCCAAAATTCGGCAAAAAACTGCCACTTTCCCTAAAGTCTCCAGAAATGCTGTCGATAGTATAGTTAACGTGGGTTCCAGCAAGCAATTTCTGGCAACGTTATTCATAAATGTTAATTAAATACGAGGAACTTAAAGATGGCTGTTATTAACACAAACGTTGCCGCAACTTTAACGGCAAATGCAATGGCTCAAAACGAACGCGCCTCTACCCAAGCCTTGGAGAGATTATCTACTGGCCTGCGTATCAACTCTTCAGCGGATGATGCCGCGGGTATGGCAATGTCAAACACTATGACTGCGCAGGTGAAAGGCTTAAACATGGCAGTTAAAAATGCCAACGATGCTATTTCAATGATTCAAACTGCCGACGGCGCTTCAATTGAAATCGGTGATATGCTTCAGCGCATGCGCGAGTTAGGTGTGCAGGCTGTAAACGGCACGCTAACCGACGCAGACAGAACGCAGTTGGATCTCGAATATCAGCAGCTGATCACTGAAATTGGCCGAGTTGGCGATAATACCCAGTGGAATGGTACTAATTTAATAGACGATTCTGCTGGATCTAGCGGCACAGTAACATATCAGATCGGCGATACCGCTCAGACGATGACTGTTGACTTTGGTGACCTATCAGCCGATGGCGACTTGGGCCTAACTGGAGACATTACGGACTCGACCAAAGCCGCGGCTGCAATTCTCGATGTTGATGTCGCGATCGTAGCATTGAACACGCAGCGCGCTACCTATGGTGCGGCAATTAACAGGCTCGAGCACACTGTAGATAACCTGAGCAATGTATCAATGAATACCCAGGCCGCTCTTAGCCGGATTCAGGATGCTGATTATGCCGCGGAAAGTACTGCCTTAGCGAAAACCCAAATTATCGCGCAAGCCAGTACGGCCATGTTGGCACAGGCTAACCAGCAGGCACAGACTGTATTAGCACTGCTGAAATAAACACCTGTAACACCCCTGAGCTGGGTTAGCTCATCAAAACCCGATAGTCACCTATCGGGTTTTTTTTGCCTATAAAAAATTAGCTTCTAACTTAGTTGTCATAGGCTTTTGACAACTGCTCTAGCTGGCCTTCAAGATAATCTTTGGTAGTATCCATACTTGCCATCAATGTCTCCATCGCGGTAAATTGGGTGAGGTAGCGCTGATACACATTTTCCATCCTCGCCTCAAGCTTCACCAGCTCCTCTTTAAAATCGTCCAACTCCTCCTCGGCGCTAGATGTTCTGGTGGTCAATACGCCGGTGCTTTCACTAAAGCCCTCAAGCGTGGTAGCAATATCCTGAGCCAAACCCCTGTCAGCTGTGCCATAGAGACTTTGATTGCTGGTGTTGGCTGATAGCATCATCACTACATCGTCATAGCTAGAGTTAATAAGGCTATCATAGGCGGTTTCATCAAAGGTTAGATCCCCAGTTCTATCAATGCTTATACCCAAATCACGCAACGCATTGATATCGCCAGAGGTGGTCGATGAATCGGCAAACACCGCAGAACGAATTTGAGTTCTAAGATAACGCACTAAAGAGGTATCATCAGCCAGTGCACCTCCCAATTCTGCCTCTGACCCCGAGGCAGTCAGCTCACCGAACATTGTATTGAGATCATTGTAAGTTGTGATCATAGTTTGCAGGTTGGTTTTTAGGGTGCTTTTATCACTGGTAATATTTAAACGTACGGCTGAGCTAGTGGTCTCAGTCAATAAAAATGTCGCCCCTTCGATCACATCATTAATTTCATTGCTGGCGCGGGTCACGGTAAGACCATCAAAGTTGATGGCTGCATCTTGCGCTGCCTGCAAGGTATTGCCGCTGTCACCAAAACCGAGATCTGGCGATGAAGTTACAGTGAAGGCGCCCTCAGTGCCGGTATCGCCGGAGAGGATAATGCGGTAGTTACTGCCATTGATGCCAGTATCTACTAATGATGCGGTGACCCCGGTGTTTGCGGCATTGATTGCGGAGACAACTCCGGCCGGTGTCGGCGTCGACACTGTCACCGCCGTGGTCGTGGTTGAGGCATTGCCTACCGTAATAGAAATATCAAATGAGCTCGCATTTAAGCTCGCCGTTGTACTGGCGTACTCATCGGAGATCATACGCTGTTCTTGCGCCAATCTAGTGACAGTAATATCGTAAGCACCGGTGTCTGCCGAGCCATCGATAGAGGTTAGTCTAATCGCACTGGTATCAGACGATGTTCCCGTGCTTGTGGCAAGCTCATCGGAGTCATTGAGATTTTCAAAGGCCTGTTGTAATAAACCGACCTGATAGCTGACTAAACCATAACCCGAGATTGACGCCTCAGTGGCATCAATACTATTTTGGATTGCCTCTTGCTTGGGCACTTTTTCCACATCGGTCAAGTCCTTGGCCAGTTTGAAAACATCCAAACCGGAGCCCACACCCAAGGTGGTTAGTACCTGTGAAGAAACACTACTGGCATCAGCCATCGATCAACCCCTGGTTAACGAATATAGTTGAACAGACTCAACTGGGAAATTTTGGCAAAACTGCTCTGTGCCGCCTCCAGAGATAAAAGCTCCGCTGACAGCTGAGTCACCGCGCTGGCATAGTCCAGATCTTCAGCATTGGACAGCAGTGCTTTGTACCTGAGCTTGGCGTCGGCCAATATATCTCTTTGGGAGTCAGCCACACTCAAGCGACTACCCACATCAGCCAGAGATAAAGAAACCGTAGCCGACAGCTTGTCGACCTCAGCAAGACTGCGCTGGATATTGCCAGTGTCATTATTTTTTAGTGCCGTACTAAAGTCTTCAATAACAGCGAAGAAACCTACCCTCTGGGCACTGCCATCGCTTTCCTGGCGAACAAGGCTGGCAAATACCTCATTGCCTGGCCGGTTCATATTCAGGCGTCGCTGCTCAGAGACATCGACAGCCACGTAATTATCATCGCCCTGATATATCATATTGCCCGACTCATCGGCGGCAAATGGAACGGTGCGCACAGCAGAGCCGGCAAACACATAGTTGCCCTGCACATCTGTGGTATTGGCCAGAGCCAGTAAACCTTCTTTCAGGGTCGACACTTCTATGGACAAAATCTCACGATCTGGAGCAGACAGCGTGTCGGAGCTGGCCCGCACTGCAAGTTCGCGGATGCGCTGGAGAATATTATCTGTCGCCGTCAAGGCTGATTCCTCTGCACCAAGGCGATCCTCAATACTATCCAGGCTACTCTCATAAGTTTCCTGGCGATTGTAGGCAGTATTCAGGCGCTGGATGAGTCCCGCTTTATCCGGGTCATCACTGGTCTGCAGAATCTGTTTGCCGGAGGCAAGCTGAGCCTGCATTTCTGCAACTTTGCTCTGCTGGGTGCTCATTTGAGTCACAGCTCGATCAAATATCTGTCCGGTTGAAATCTTCATGAGTAAACGCCTTAACGAATGCCTAATATGGAATCAAAAATCTTTGATGACATCTGAATTATCTGTGCCGACGCCTGATAAGCCTGCTGCAAGCGAATCAAATCTGCAGCTTCCTGATCCAGACTCACACCAGATACCTGATCTCTGGATTCAACTGCCTGGTCATACACCACTTGCAGTGCCTCCTGAGAAATTTTGCCTAGGGTCGCCTTGTTGCCCACAGTACTCACCAAATCAATATAGCCATCACCAATGGTGCGCCCACCTTCAAGAACGGGCTTGTCCTGCAATGCCACCATTAACAGCATATTGCCATTGTCACCGACACCACCCTGATTGCCATCGACAACAAAACGATCGCCGGTTTTAGGTGCGCTATCAAAAGACAGCGTCAGGCTTTGGTAGTTAATGGCATCACCAGCAGCATAGTCTCTGGTTGCCATAACCGTGCTAGTGGCTGTGTCTGTAATGCGATATTCCGTCGCCGATATAAAATCAACACTGAACGGTGATTCGCTCTGGCTGGAATCTGCCAGCTGGGGTTTATTAAAACCGGCCGCAATATTGGCGCTGCCCGTTCCAGTGACAAATACAGCCAGATCTTCATTGGCTGCACCGTCCATATAAATACCAGTGCGCAGGCCCAGTACCGCAAGGTCGGCGGGTACGCCATTGGCACCAAAGGTAAAGCGAACTTTATCCGTGCTCTCTAGTGCCAGAATACCGGCATAGGTCTGGTTGGACTGACCCAGAGCATTGGTCGCCGATGAACCATCTGGATTACCCAGAGTAATACTCTCGCCCTCATGGCCAACAGTATTGGCCAAAATCAGGCCGCCATCACGGCTGACATAGGCCGATACATTAGTACTGGCTGACTCTGTATTAATCGCAGCTGACAGGTCATCAATACTGGCGGGGAAAGCACCACCGCCAATCAATACATTGTTGATTCTCACCTGCTGCAGAAGATCAATATCCTCTTCAGCAACAGTAATAATATTGCTTGCTACTGCAGTAACGCCAGTGTCACCACTGGCACTATTTAGCCAGGCCGCCATAGTCGCTGCCGAGCTCTCGTCACCACTGGCCAGACTCAGGGCGCTAAGTGAATAACCGTTTAGCACCAGACTGTCTGCAGCAATAAGATCGACACTGATGCCCGAAGTATTTTCCTGCAGCCGCACAGGTGCAGTCTCGATTCTGGCATTAATAATGGTCGTCTGCTCTTGCATGCCATTGCCGTCAGCACTGGGTATCCAGTCCTGTCGCTCAACGCGGTTGGCTAAAAAGCCATAGGTCATATCTAAATCCTGATAGGCATCTGTGCCTGTGGCATTTAGATAGGTGCTGCTGTAACTGCTACTGCTGTTAAATCCACTGTCCCCGGACATCAGAGCATCTTGGGTCGCTGTGTCCATGCTGTGGCCCATAATATGGACGCCCTCGCTGGTCATAACCTGCATACGCAGACCACTGTCCTGGGGAACTTCCATCATCAGGGCAACGTTGTCAGCGCCGCGGGGAATCACAAAGGCTGGTGCCAGATTGCTGGCAGTCACTTCTATACCTGCGGCGGTACTTGAGTTATTGCCCAGACTAAGGATACCTATGCCCTGCTCAAAGCCTTGGAAAGCTGTTTCCTGGCCATAGCTGAGAGAGACTTTGGATTCACTGATATTGGCTTCACTGGCCGTGACGCGCAGTCGCTCAGCAGCAGCAATCGCCTCGGGATCAGTTTGGATCAATCTAAAGCCCGCCGCTGGACGCTGGCGAGGCTCTACATAAAAAGTATCACCATCGTTGAGCCTGCCGGTTGAATTTAGCTGTAGACCCGCATGTGTAAAGCCATTGGCATCGGGCTGGGCAAAGGTCACTGCGCCTGTTTTGCCATCCTCAATGCGCCAGACGCTATCCTCAGACATCCAGCGAATCTGGAACGGTGAGAATTTAAAGGCCTGGGGGTCTACCACTTCAATCTCGATATCAATATCAGCATTCACGGTGGGAGAGCTGATATCAAACACCGAATCAATCTGGAATAGATCGGTGCCGCGCTGACCACGAAGGTCAAGACCGGCACTGTGAATCTCATTAACCTCTGCCACTAATGTCTGGGCGAGGTAATCAAAACTATCCATAGCCGGACCCAGGGTCTGACTACGGAAATTAATCAAGCCGCCCAAAATACCGCTGCTCACAGTACTGGCTGCCCGGGTATCACCGTAGGGGTCTACCACTATATCGACGCGGCCCGGATCATTGCCATCAAATCTGGCACCCAGATCTACAGATTGCTTGCCATCCACAATCAGAGAGCCGGAGCTGCTGCCCAGACGCACCGCCACTTCACCACTGGTGGCTTCAGTGACATGGATTTTGCTGATATCAGCCATATCCCGAAGAATCTGATCGCGCTGATCAAGCAGGCCCGCTGGCTGTTTATCAATTGTGATTTTTCCGCTCAGCTGGGAATTAACCGCTACCAGCTGCGCCGACAAAGAATTAAGCGTGCTTACCTGAAGCTCAATATTCGAACGAGCTTCCTGCTCCACAGCGCCCAGATGCCCGGATATCTCGCGGAATCGAGAGGCCAGAGCATCAGCGTCGCGGACAAAAAGCTGGCGCTGAATAGTGGATGCCGGGTCGGCGCTAAGGTCACTGGCCGTAGCAAAAAACTGATCCAGAGCTGTCGATAATCCAGAAGCCTGAGAACCCATAATATCGACAATTCGATTGGCGTACTGAATCAGGGGCTCCTGGGTCGAAAGGTCACTGCTGCTATTGCGCAGACCACTTTCAATAAACTCGTCATAGGCGCGACTAATACCCTGAAGGCGCGCGCCCGTGCCAATAAACACTGTACCCTGCTGGCTCGGCATGCCCTCGGCAGAGCTCGCCACCTGACGGGAATAACCCTCAGTATTGAGGTTGGCAATATTATTACTGACCGTGGCCAGCGACTGTCGATACAGCTGCGTGGCACCAGCACCAATGGATAAAATATCACTCATAATTCAATCCCTGTGACTGGCTTATCCTGTATGGAAAAAGAGCGCTTCTCGGCGGCAGGGTCAAGAGCCATTGCAGGGCTGGACGTCTGCCCATAAAGCTGCTGATAAGCATCCATCGCCTTGGTTGTATTGGTTTGCTTCTGTACCTGTTCCGACAGCCAGTCACCGAGACCAAAAACCCCTTTCTGGGCCATAACCTGAGATAGTTCCTGATGGTACATCTGCTCAAACGTGTCCACACTGGAGGATCCCATCAGATCACTCTTTAAGGGCACATTGGCTTCGCGCACAGACTTAAACACCATCTGTACAAACATAGCTTCAAACTGACGACCCACTTCCTGCGCAGCACTTTGATCATTAGTCTTGGCGCGCGAGCGCAGCTCGCCGAGACCGGCGAAATCAAGATAACTTTTAGCTGACAGGTTAAGGTCTGACATTTAGATCACCACCAGCTCAGCGCGCAGACTGCCTGAGCTTTTTAAAGCTTCCAGAATCGCGATCAACGATGAGGGTGAGGCTCCAACCTGATTGACGGCATCAACGATCTCTCGCAGATCCACACCAGGCTGGAAAAGAAACATAGGGTTTTTGGGTTCAACGACCATGATGTCGGCATTCTGTACCTCTGCGGTCACGCCTTGACTAAAGGGGTCGGGCTGGCTGACTTCATTGGTCGCCGAAATACTCACAGAAATAGTGCCATGGGTGACGGCAACCGCCGTCACTTTTACACTGCGGTTAATCACCGCCGTGCCAGTTCTTGAATTAATCACAACCCGGGCCGGTGGCTCTCCTGGAGTGACATCGAGATTCTCGATCATGCTCATAAAGGTGACGCGCTGGGAGCTGTCTGCAGGCGCACTGACCGCAACCGAAACACCATCGAGGGCGCGGGCAACACCAGCGCCAAAAGCCAGATTAATCGCCTCGGCAATGGCATTTGAAGTTGAGAAATCATTGTCCCGAACATTGAGTACTATATGGTCGGCAGTATCAAAGGGCGTTTCGACCATGCGCTCGACCGTGGCGCCATTAGGAATGCGACCAGAAGTGGGCACACCGATCTGAATACTGCTGCCAGCGGCATCTGTATTGATACCAGTGACTGTCATGGCTCCCTGAGCCAGGGCATAGGTCTGTCCATCAACACCACGCAGCTGGGTCATAATCAAGCTACCGCCGCGCAGAGACTCGGCCACACCAATGGCAGAGACATTGATATCAATACGCTGACCTGGTTTGGCAAATGGTGGCAGCTCTGCGGTCACCATAACCGCGGCTACATTTTCGACTTTCATTTCTTTCTTGGCATTCTGCGCCGCCAGATCGGCCATCTGATCACCAAGATCAAAATCACTCACCGGTCCATCAACACTGACTCCCAAACCTGAAAGCATGGTTTTTAATGCCTGGGCTGTAATCGGCAAATCTTTGCCATCACCAGAGCCCTGCAGGCCCACCACCAAACCAAAACCAATCAGCTTGTTTGAGCGCACGCCGGCGACATCAGCAAGGTCTTTGATTCTGTCCGCACTGGTAGCCCCAGAGACCAGCAGTGCAATCAGTACAATAAATGCTTTAATTTTAATCATGTTCCTATCCCCTGAAACCGCTTAAAACGGCCAGAATTTGTAGAGCAAACCAGTGCCCCAGGATGTGTTGGATGCTCTCGCTAACTGACCTGTACCGCGGTACGAAATCTGCGCATGGGCAATTCGCTGAGATAAAATAGTATTGTCTGGCTGAATATCCGCCGGGCGGATAATGCCCTTAACCTGAATAAATTCTGTACCTTCTGTCAGCGCCAGCTGTTTCTCACCAACAATGATTAAATTGCCGTTTGCCAGTACTTCTACGACCATAGCGGAAATGGACCCAGTCAATGAAGCCATCTGTCCAGCAGTTCCCGTACCCTCACTGGTAATAGCTGAGCCATCAGTCTTTGCATTGGTCATAAAGGTAGTACCAACGCCCAAATTATCGACAATGGAATTTATCTGGTTGGCACCAATAACATCATTTTCAGTTTCACGGCTGGTGCTAAGACCAGAGGTGCGCGACGCCTGAGTGGTTTCATTGAGCAGTACCGTAATTAGATCGCCCACTTGAATATCGGCCGCCTGATAACTGCGCAAATCACCAAACAGATCCCGCCCATTGGCAAAAATGGAACCGGTTGGCTGCACTGGCGCTTTTGCCGGAATCGGCTGCACCGGCGAAAACTCTGCCGTTGGCATCATCACTGGCTGGGCCGCACAGGCACTTAAAACACTACTCAGGAAAACAATCTTTACTAAACGAATCAGGTTCATCAGCTTGTCCTACAGATTATTGTTCAAGAAGCGCAACATGCCGTCAGCCGCGGAAATGGCCTTAGAGTTCACCTCATAGGCGCGCTGGGTTTCGATCATATTGACCATCTCTTCCACCACATTGACATTGGAGGCCTCAAGAGAACCCTGCATCAACATGCCAGCACCGTTTTCACCAGGGATGCTGATAATGGCATCGCCACTGGCATTGCTCGGCAACATCAGATTGCGACCTATGGGCTGCAGACCTGCGTTATTAACAAATCTCGACAGCTGCAGCTGACCTACCTGAACAGCGCCACCGCTATTGGCAAGCTCGGCAGTGACTGTGCCATCACGTCCAATGGTAATGCTGGCGGTATTCTGGGGGATATTGATCGCCGGGATAATTGGCTCTCCACCGGCAGTCACTAACTGACCTTCCGATGACAGTTTTAGAGAACCATCTCTGGTATAGGCAATAGAGCCATCGGCCTGCTGCACAGACAGAAAGCCCTCACCGGTCACAGCCACATCCAGCGCATTCTCAGTGGTAATAATATTACCCTGGGCATGCATTTTTTCCGTCGCCAGCACTCTGGTACCTGTACCCAGCATCAGACCTGTGGGGGTCTCTGTCTGCGCATCAGCCTGTCCACCAGCGGGGACAATATTCTGGTACAACAGATCTTCAAAAACCGCACGGTCTTTCTTAAAACCTGTGGTGTTGACGTTGGCCAGATTGTTGGAAATAACCTGCATGCGTGTTTGCTGCGCGGTTAATCCAGTCTTGGCAATCCAAAGTGATGCATCCATTATCTATATCCTCAAATGTTATTCACTTAAAGCCGGGGCCTAAGGAATTCTCATCATGGTTGACCCGGTTTCATCAATAGACCGGGCTTCTTTAATCATTTTTATCTGTGCTTCAAAAGAGCGACTGAAATCCATCATCTTGATCATGGCTTCAACAGGGTTGACATTGCTGCCTTCAAGAACGCCGCTTTGAACTGACGCAGCGTTGGGGCCAGAGGGAAAATCTGTCCCTCTATATTCAAGCTCCAGAGGTTCAAACAAACCGTCCTCGCGCCTGATCAAATTGGTCTCACTGGCATCGCGCAACATCAGCTTGCCAATCAATACTGCCGGAGCTTCCGGCTCTGTGGGTGATGAGGCAAACATAGTTCCATCCGGGCTGATAGTGACTAGCTGACCGGGAGGCACTGTTAGAGGTCCGGCCTCACCCAGCACCAGCTGGCCGGCAGCATTTTCAACCACACCGGTAGCCGAAACACGCAGATCACCGCGGCGAGTAAAGCCAATTTCTCCATTGTTGGCCTGAACACCCAGAACAGTCTGGTCATTCATAGACACATCCATAGGGTTGCCAGTCATAGCCACAGCCCCTGGCTTTAAATTAATCATATCCCTGGTATGCACCGTTGGTTGAAAGCGCGTGTCATAACCAGCGCCATCAATTTTCACCGTATCCACTGCCACCTGGAGGCTCTCTTTAAAGCCAACTGTCGAGACATTGGCCAGAGCATTGGTAACCTGCGCTCTAACTTTCGCATTACCCTGCACTGCGGCAAGAGCTGTAAATGCTAATCTGTCCATATCAGTTCTCTGTTGTAATCCTGTTTATTAACCGCGGATATTAATAATAGTTTGAGTTAACGAGGAGCTTGTCTCAATTGCTTTGGCGTTAGCCTGGAAGTTTCGCTGGGCGGTAATCAGATCAACCAGTTCAGCAGTCAGATCCACGTTGGAGCGCTCCCGCGCACCAGCTCGAATGGTTCCGAAACCTGCAGCACCTGGTTCACCCAATGTTGGATCACCAGAACCGGAGGTTGCCGAGTAGCTGGTATCACCTACCTGACGCAGACCTTTAGGAGTGGCGAAGTTAGCCAGAATAATTTTACCCAGAGACTTCTGCGAACCATTGGAGTAACTGGCAACCACCAGACCGTCATCGCCGATATTTACACCGACCAAGTCCCCTTCCGGAGCACCGTTCTGTGCCTGACTCAAGACCGCAAATGGGCTGTTAAACTGGGTACTGTTGTTGTATGCCAGATTGATTGAGCCACCAGTAATGTTGTCACTCTCCAACTTAGCTCCGCCAATTGGTGATACCAAAGTACCACTGGTATCAAATGTCAGCTCGCCCTTGTCCAGGAAGATGGGAGTCCAGTAAGGAATATCTTCATCATCAAAATCTGCTTTATCTGTAGTCTCAATCCAGTTACCTGCGTTGTCCTGAGTAACATAGACTTCACTGGTTCCAGAGGTGTCTGGAACCAACTCAATATAAGATGATGTTTTACCAAAACCTGCATCGATATCTTCCAGACCCCAGTCAGCATGCCCTGCAACCTGAATAAATGAATTGTCAGATGCAGTGGCTCCAGTAATGACAAGAGATTCTGCGCCTTCATCAAAGCCTACAGTTACACCAGAGACACTTCGCCCTAAGGCATCAGCCATCAAATTGATTTTCGACTGCAAATGCTCGGTGAACGTGCCTATCGAATACTGACCTTCAGTCAGCTGGATCTGCGCAGAGATACCATCAACGATCACAGTCACATTCTGATTGTCAGTGTTGACCAAAAATGACTTGCGAGGGTCAACACCCATCTGATTACCCGTTACCACAGCGGGAGAAGACAACTGACCACGAACCGCAGGCAGATTATTAATCTGTGAGGTTTCCGCCTCTACTAAATGGCCTTCCGCTTCCATCCCCAAAAGGGCTTGGGCCATATCGGAAACATTGGTAATCGACAGGCTTGATTCATCACCAGTAGTACCAGATGCAACAATAAATTTACCCTCTGTATAGCTCACTGAAATACCATAACGCTGATTAGTCGCTGCGGTAAATGACGTGCCATTGGGGCGTACATTTTTTAGTAGAACATCTGAAGCGTCAGTATCGAGGGCAGGTAGCAATATGCCATGGGATATAATGGTGCCGTCAGCCTCTGCTGTCTGTGGCGGCAAACCAAATACAGCATTAGTGTCCGTCCCAGCAGGTCCTGAACTCAGGTATAGGGAATCTGTGCCACCATTATCCTGCAAAAATCTAAAGCCCTGACTTGCCGCGTCATAGGATACGGAAATATCAGTAAAACCGTCGGCTTTTAAAGCCACATCCATTGCATATGCTAATGGCTCTGCGGAAACTTGGTTGTTAACGAAGTCCGTGGGGCTGTGATCACCCAAGATTGATGGGATATCAAGGGTAGTCATGGTTTCTACACCACCGCTCGTTATCCTGGTAAATTTCAAGTTATGTGACGCAGCCGCTGTAAAGTCAAATGACTTACCATCACCAAATCGATCATTGATAACATTAGTAAGCTCAAACGCAATTTCTGAGCCAGACAACTTTTGCGACGAGCCCGCGAGGTGCTCCAAGCCTATATTTTTCGCTGGAGAGTCATCAATGCTCAGACTAAACATATTTGATAGTGCGACTCTGGACATCGCGCCATCAGTAAAATTAATACCGTCACTATTGTTTGTAAGATTGAGATCATCAATGTAGACAGAGTCTTCAGCAACAGCAAAATTAACACTGGCTGGCTGCGAGTCTGTTGGCGTTGAAAGATTATCAAACGAATACTTCTTATACAGAGTACCCAAAGTTACCAGATACTTCTCACTCTCGGCACTGGTTTTCTGTAACTCCAAAAGCTCAGACTGAGTTTTAACTTCGCCATACTTGTTGACAAAATATTGGTCGCCAGCAGTATCTGACGCCTGGATCAATGCAGAGTCAACCGCCTGATCATCAATGTAAACATAGGTCTGCCATTTGTTGAATGGCACATCAGCTGTAGCTTCTGCCGTCTTTACATAATAAATAGTGGCCAGGTGGCTCGAACCAGAAGTACCGTAGACCGTTAAAGATGTTGTCTTGTTATAGGTTTCTGATTTCGCTGGATTAAAGGCTTCAGTAATTGGCGCTGCATCCGATGGCAGGTTAAGTCCCAACTCTACCTCGGTAGTCGGCAGAAACTCAGATACTGTAGCGCGGGGAATAGCCAGTGCGCTCATAGGCTCACCAAAGTCAGCTTTGTTGGTCGAATCCACCGGCAGTGCCTGCAGAGCCTGACCGGCACTGTTAACCATCTGGTTTTGCTCATTCAGCATAAAGGCGCCATTTCGAGTGTAGATTTTAGTGCCGTCTGGAGATTCCAGAGGGAAGAAACCATCACCGGTAATTGCCAAATCCAGAGAGTTTGCAGAGAACTCAATATTGCCCTGACTGAACTCCTGGCTCACCTCTTTCAGAGATACACCACGACCAATAACACTGGACGCTTTCTGTAGTGGAGAGGTTGCAAAAATATCGCCAAAGTCAGCATCGGAGCGTTTAAAGCCCGAGGTACCCGAGTTAGCAATGTTGTTTGAGGTTACAGATAGCTCCGTTGTCGCTGCGTTAAGACCTGTAAGTGAGGTATAAAATGACATTCGTTATTCTCCTTATTACCTTATAAATTCTTTGATTAAATTCCAATTCGCTCGACTTCAGTCAGCGTGACAAAATCGCCATCACCAACCTCAAGTGATAATTCTTGTGCTTCCGGATCCCAGCTCACACTCTTAACCTGAGCCATGGTGGTGACAGGTGCAGCTTCGAGTTTGCCGTTGCGCACAATGCTGGCATTCATCACATAGCTACCATTAGCCGCCAGCTCGCCTTCGCGGTTGTAGCCGTTCCAATTCAGGTCCAGACGCCCAGGAAGCTGTGCGCCCTGAGTTTCACGGAAAACCAAATCTCCGGAAGCCGGATCATAGATACTAAAGATCACCGACTCAGCACCATTGGGCAGGTCGATAGATCCCTGAGATATAGCACCATCGCCACCATCAAAGTAACCGCCTTCAACAGCCACTTTCTTACCCACCAGATTGGCGCCCGTGAGCATCTGATCCTGGCGCATGCCACTGACCATATCTTCCAAAGAAGCCTGCATACCTTTAATACCTTCAACCGAAGAGAACTGAGCCAGCTGGGCAACAAAAGCTTCGTTGTCCATGGGGTCCAATGGATTCTGGTTGGTTAGCTGAGTGGTTAGCAATGTCAAAAACGCATCGCGGCCCAACTCATCCTCGCCAGAAAGCGCTTCAATCTGCTGATCCGCATATTGGTCAGTGGTTAAAAACGAACTACTCGTTATATTGGCTACCATGTAAATTGTCCCTACGCTTTGGTGATATCAAGAGTGCGCATCATTAACTCACGCGCGGTATTAACAACTTCAACATTGTTCTGATAGCTTCTGGCGGAACCCATCATCTCAACCATTTCCGTTACTTCGTTAACATTGGATTCATAGACAAAGCCGTCTTTGTCGGCTTTGGGATTGCCCGGATCAAGAATTCTTCGGTTGGGAGTGCTGTCATCAGCCATGCCACTGACCCGGACGCCGCCCACATATTGCGCACCCTGAGTAGTCATCTCTTTATTGAGGAGAGCCTCAAATACAGGACGCTTGGCTTTGTAAGCCTCATCCGGGCTGGAAGCCAAAGTGCCGGCATTTGCCATATTCGATGCGGTAGAGTTCATGCGCACCATCTGGGCATTGAGGGCCGAGCCTGCTATTCCAAAAATATTATTAAATGACATAGTCTATTAATCTCCTCTAAGGGCCTTGCGCACTGCGCTGATATCGCCCTCAATAAATCTTAAAGTCGCCTGATACTGGGCTGCAGCTTTACCGTACTTGGCCTGCTCAACACTGAGCTCAACTGTGTTGCCATCCAGCGACGTGCTGAATGGAATGCTGTAAACCAGATCACCCTGGCCCTGGGCCGCTGCAGATTTGATATGGCCGCTCTGAGTAGTACTCAGGGAGTTCTGGGTCTCATTGAGCACCGCTTTGAAATCGAGATCTCGGGCTTTAAAATGTGGGGTGTCCACATTGGCAATATTCTGCGCAATCAATTCCATGCGCTGAGCACGCAAACCCAGTGCCCGTTCATGTATGCTAAAACCTGTATCTAAAATACTCATATCAAACCTATTAAAGTTTTTTTCCTGTCTGTCGATTGCTTACCTGTCGGAAAACATTTATCTCCATCCCAAGTAATGCAAAACAGATGCCAAGTCACTCGACAATGCCGCATTTAAATTGCAATATCGTTTTAAATCATGTAGTTAAGGTTATTTTTCTATTTCAGGTTTGAATAGTTTGCCGCTTTTGTGGCAGCTTTTTGCCGCTGTTTATTGCCGCTCTGTCGGTATTGCGTCAGCTGATCTTGTGGCCCATACTCGCGCCATGACCAAGCTAACAACCACAATATGCATGCTGTTTTTAGGCTTTGCTGTCAGCGCTCAAAGCGCTGTCCCAGGCAATGCCCAAATCGATATTAATAAGCAGCTGCTGATTGATCGCGCCCAGGGCTGGGTCGCAGAGCAGGAACAACTGTCAGTGAGTCAGGTGCAGATTGTTGCCCTGGATCGGCGCCTAAAAGTACCGGCCTGCGACAGCGCCTATAGCATTAGTTTTCCCTATACCAACAGCAACCAGACAATTCTGGCCCAGTGCCCAGACAGTGATTGGAAAGCCTTTATCCGGGTAAAAATTCAGCCGCTGATTCAGGGTTTTGTGTATCGCCGAGACATGCAGCCCAATCAATCTCTGCGACCACAGGATATAGAGAAGACAGTGGTGCAACGGCCAGCCAGAACGCCAATGAAAAATCTTGAAAATTTAGCCAACAGCGGTAAGGGTTATATGCTGACAACTGCGGTGAAAGCTGGAGAAGTGGTGGTCAAGCGGCACCTAATGGAGAGCACGCAGGTGTTTCTCCTAAAGAGGGATGTGCTTGCAGGAGAGAGTATTAGCAGCAATGCTATCAGCCAAATCAGCCGCGGCCTGAGATCGACCAATCCCAGCCAGCGCTTTCCTGGTCGACTGTTGGAACAGGCTGTGGCAGCCCGAGACCTCAGCGCCGACCATATTCTGTCGCGACGGGATTTCAATGTTAAGAATATGGTCATTATGACCACCAGCAACCTCAGCCGGGGACAAAAGCTCAGCGCGGATAACACTGTATTGAAAGAGTATTACGGTAATCTGCCAGAGGATGCTCTGCTAAACAGAAAAGACATTGTGCAGATGGAAGCAATACGCAGCATAAGAACAAATCAACTGCTGCGTCTATCCGATCTAAGACCCGCCGCCATGATCAATAAAGGCGACAATGTGATGCTCAGTGTAGGCTCTGGCCTGTTAACAATCAGCGTTACCATGACCGCCATGGAAAGTGGTAAAATGGATCAACAGATAACATTATTGAACCCTGAGTCTGCTGAAACAGTGCGTGCATTAGTCACAGGCCCAGGTCAGGCCCGCGGCCTGTAAGGCTTGCAGGCCAGGCTGCAATTAAATTAAAATTAATGTAATTTTGCCCTATAGAAAATTCTAATGCTGCCGATATACTGAGAAGACAGAGTAATTTGTAAGCATATTGCTTGAGGTAAAAGATATGACAGATCCAATTTCACAACTTGGCAGAGCTTCGGTTCAGTTAAACCCGAATGCAGACCAGGTAAAAAACAAGCAGGCTGATGCCGGTGCTGTAGACAAAGTTGCAGCCAAGCCCCAGCAAGATGAAGTAATTCTTAGCGAAGCTGCGGAGCTTGCCCTGTCCGAGGCGGATTTTGATGCTGAGAAAGTAGCGCGCATCAAGCAGGCAATCGAAGAAGGCAATTATCCACTGGATGCCAAACGCATTGCCGAGAGCTTCGTTTCACTCGAGAAAATGATTGGCGGGAAATAATAATATTAGGGCTGGTTATTTACTAACCAGCGCTATCTTATTAGCCCCATTAAAAGTATCTTAGCGCTATGGAAAATTCAGAATCAGAATACTTCTCCCAGGTGCTACACAAGGCTCAGGCATTAAAGGCCGTGCTCGAAAGTGAGTTCGAGGCACTCAAACAGAAAGACCTTAGCAACTTCGAAATATTACAAACTCAAAAGCTCGAAATCCTCACCTTTCTGGGTGATCAGGATCTGCTTGAGCGGGTCAAAACCTACAGTGAGGATCCGCAGACCACCGCCAATACTCTGGCCCTGTGGGATGAAGTTATGGATCTTATCGCCGGATGCAAAGATTTGCATCGCCGCAATGAAGTGCTGATTACCCGCAAGTTAGAGACCATTCGCGGCGCCCTACAGACGATTCAGTCTCCTGACCCCCAGAGCACAGTGGAAGTCTATGACCGGCTGGGCAAGTTGCGCTCCAACCGCAGTCGCCAAACCATGGGCGACGCCTGAACCTTCTATTCCCCGGGGTTATCCTCAGGCTCCATACCTTTTAGCCAGTACACCCAGGATAAAATTACCGCTACGGCCACATACAGATTCTCGGGAATTTCCTGGTTGAGTTCCAGCTGACTGAGCAATGCCACCAGCTGCGGATCCTCGGCAATATGCACCCCCTGTTTGCGCGCTTCAGCAATAATAGCCTCGGCCACCCCATCTTCACCTTTTGCGGTCAATAATGGTGTCGGGTTTTTGCCATATTCCAAAGCTACGGCTTTCTTGCTCGGCCTGTAACTCATGTGCGCACATCCACCACATGGCCAGGGCTACTGAGAGCAGGATCAAGGCCCGGCCTGGTTGCGTTTAGTACGGTGATTTTATTGAGCTGCAAACCAAAACTTTGTAGTTCGTATTCCAACTCAGAGGTTGCCGTGCGGGCCAGCTGTGCCACCGCAGCTCGCTCAGCCCACATAATCATCTCCAGACTGTTATCTGGTCTGAGGGTCGTCTTAAGCCACAGCTGACCCAACTCCTGAGACTCGGTGTGCAGATTGATAACCCAGTCTGCCTCCCCATGCTCACTGTCGTAGGGGCCTCGCTCAAACTGCACCTCAACCGGATTGGCATCGACAAATGGCAGGGTAAAACTATAGGACAGCTCTCGGTTTAGCTGTGCCTGCAAACTATCTAACTGGCGACTTTCAAGATTATCGATAGCAGCTTCAAGTTCCACTACCGCCTGGGTCTGGGACTGGGCCATTGCAAAGCGCAAAAGACCCCGGAGCCACTGTTTTAAATCCGGCCCAGTATGACTTTGGCCGCTGAGTAAAAACTCACCAAACAGTCCAGAATGCACTAGGGCATTTTTAATCATTTCCGGAGACAGCCGCCCCATGCTCTGCATAAGCTGGCTCAACTGCTGTGTCTGATCGCTGGCAGCAAGCTGAGTCAGCAGCCCGCTGAGGGATGCCGGCTGCAATAATTGTGCTGTAACCATAGCCTGATCCGGGCGATAGATCAGACTTAACAGCCGAGCTGATGGAGCCATTGATGGGGAGACTGGGGATGGCTGGGCACTGGCAACTGGTTTTAATGAACGCCCATAGACTGAGCCTTCGACTCGAAAATCGATTCTGTCACCCGGCTTGAATCTCTTGCTGCCCGGCCAATCAATCTCGCGGTTATTGAGAATTAACTTAAGCAGGTCGCCGCGGTTTTCAATGACGCCACGAATGACCTGGTTATCTCTCAGGCCCAGATCTTTAGCCATCTGCTCAGAAACTCGAATCGCAACCAGCCCCTCCAAAAAAATCGGATTGGGTTTGGCCACAAAATTTAACTGCTCTGGACCCAGCAAATGGTCACCTTTCCCTTAACCGCACCCTAAGGATAATGCACCCAGGTTTTGCGCTCCTCACGGGCACTTTTCGCCTTGTCCATTTTGTCGCTGGACTGAGTAAAAATCACCCTGTGAATATCGCCGCTGTCGGGCAACTTAATGCGCTTGCCCGCGTACATCCAGTTTGGGTTTCTGCGCTTAAATGCATGGGGGTTGGCCCGCACTATTGCCTGACGCAAAATATTTTTGCGCAGGGGCAGCCCCGGCAGAGCATTGGCAATAATGTCGTCGAGAGTCTCGCCACGACGAATCATATAATAACCATCTGATGACACTTCAGACTTGGCCTCCAGAGCCGGACGCAGCAGGTCGATATCTTTAACCAGTCGCGCCAGCGCCTTTTTCGACGCTGCAGTATTGGTAAAACCATTCTCTGCATTGGCAGTGCCAGCGGCAACAGTTGCCAGTAAAGCGGTGGCAATAATAGAGACCAATGCCACCAGACAGGCCCTGCGAATTCTGTCCATATCACTGATAAGTTTGTTATTGGAACCTTGCATTGTTCTTTCCTCTGTTATCGCCATATCTAAAATTGGTGCATTTAAAGATGCACGGCAATCAGGTTGCGTAAATCTGCCTGAGCCCGCTGTGGGCCTGCTAACTGTCTCAATGACGCACTGTGGGCGCTGACTGAAACCACCTGCGCTAGAGACAGATTCTCCAGTCCCGCTGGGTTCACTGCACGATCCATAATATTGGCATCATCAGATAATAAAAACTGATCGCCCACTTTAATACCAGCCACAAAGCCAGCATTCATAGCCATATGCTTATTATCACCACTGATTGGCGTCAACTGGTAGGCCTGGGCATAACAGTCCATCTGCTCTGTTACCTGACTGATAAAGCGGTCTGTCACCGCCTGCACCTGGCGCTTGAATTTTATCGGCAGTGGATCCTTGCTGTAGCCGCGCTCTACTCTGGGATAGTCCAGTGGCAGAGTCTGGCTCCACAGTGGCTGCTCTGTTGCACGATCGATAAGTATCAATTCATAGGCCAGAGATTCGGCTGGCCAGGGCTCATACTTACCTGCTGTGGGCAGCTTTTTAGCCACCCAGTTAAATGCTCCGCGACTGGCCCGTGCGCCGTGGTACAGGGCTCGCTGTTTTCTGCTGGTCAATTCATCGGCGGGATTGCGATCACGCAGCACAATATCAAATCTGTAAGGTACGTTGTCTGCACTACTGCCCTGCACAAAAGCCTGATAGGCATTGGCATAATGAATCTCTGACTTTACCGACCAGTCCCTGGATCCAGCTAGGGACGCCAGTAACGTCTGCTCGGAGAGAGCCAATAATTCATTGTAATAATGATCTCCCACCGGTCGGTTGGGGCTGACATTGGCAGGATCGAGCACCAGACGCACTGTAGCTTCTCGGCGTATGCCTGGACGAAATCCGGGGCAGCTGGCATCAGAAAGCATGCTGGCATCAACTCTGGCTGTGGTTATTCCAGCTTCCTGCAAATATGACAGCACGCGAATGCCGCGCACTTTGGTATTAGTCGACATCACCGAGGCTTCATGCAGCGCGCCATTGCTATCTAGATAGGCGGCACTGTCGAGTTTGACCTCTGTGCCCAGTGCCAGATCAATCAGCGCCTGCTTGACCGCTT
>Ga0206127_1002089_pt1 | contig 20479 bp, 14 predicted proteins | sample Helgoland_Spring_6_FD_148646 | JGI IMG/M metagenome (GOLD analysis project Ga0206127, IMG submission 148646) | Pelagic subsurface seawater microbial communities from Kabeltonne, Helgoland, North Sea - Helgoland_Spring_Bloom_20160419_1 | ecosystem: Environmental > Aquatic > Marine > Epipelagic ...
CGCCACAAACGTCAAGCCCAGCAGCACGAGCCACCAGTCGGTCCAGTTGATTACGTATATGCCAAGGTTGATGTCTGGCGCGCCGCCACCTGTGAACCACGAGGACATGAGCGAGACCACCGCCGCACCGATCACCGCACCATAGAGCCGGCCACGTCCACCAATCGCTACCCAAACTGCCAAGTAGATCGACGCGATTGGTGCAATCTCGGCAGGGTTGATGATACCTGCTTGCGGATAATACAGCGCACCAGCCACGCCCGCGACCATCGCGGTGACGGTGAAGATGAACAGCTTGTAGCTCTCGACATGATAGCCCAAGAAACGCACCCGCGCTTCGTTGTCGCGAATGGCGCGGATGACGGATCCGAACTTGCCAGAGGTCATCCACACGAACAACAGATAGCCCGAACCGAGAGCAAACGCCGAGGCCCAGAAAAACCACAGCGACAGGGTTGCTTGAGACACATCGTCTAGGCCGGGAATGTTTTGCAGACCTGACAATCCGTTGTTGCCGCGCAGGCCTGTATCATTCTGGAAGAAGTATAGTGACAAAGCGAGGGTCATCGCTTGGGTCAAGATTGATAAATAGACGCCAGTCACGCGGCTGCGAAACGCGAGCCAGCCAAACACAAGCGCAAGCAATCCCGGCACCAACACAACGGCCAATAACTGCAAGGTCAATGAATGGGAAAATGCCCAGATCACGGGGAACTCGGAGCTGCCGACAACGCCAAATATTTGGCTACCAATGGCGGTTGTAATTTCGTCCGGGGTGGGTGGTAGGATGTTGTTCTCTAAGGAGGTGACAACGATGTCTTTGGTGCGATCATACATCAACCACATGCCAATCGCGTACCCGCCGATCCCGAAAAATGCGAAATGCCCAAGGCTTAAGATGCCGCAATAGCCCCAGACGACGTCCATTGCGATCGCTACAAGGCACAAGCACAGCGTCTTGCCCAACGTCTTTAGAAACGAGGTTGAGATGAGCGCGGTTCCCGCAGCCTCGCTCAGGATTGAGACCAAGACGGTAAACAGCGACAGGCCCAAAAGGAACCAAAGGACGGACGGGTTTTTGGCAATGAAGGAATTGTTCATGATCAATCTCCTGCCGCGCGGCCCTTAAGGGCGACGATGCCTTTGGGGCGGAATTGGATGAACAGGATGACAAACAAGATCATGTAAGTCTGAGCGGCCAATGTGTTGGACGGGTTCAACCATTCGATCCCTTTTTGCCCAAAACCAATCATCGCAGCCCCCGCCAGCGTGCCCCAGACATTGCCGACACCGCCCACGACCACCGTCATGAAACTTTGCACAATGTAGTCGGATCCCATTTCGGACGTGACTTTAGCGTAGAGCCCGATGGCCACTCCTGCGATCCCCGCGATGCCAGACCCAAGACCAAAGGTCATCATGTTGATACGGTCCGGATTGATCCCCATCGAGGATGCCATGCCTGGGTTTTGGGTCACTGCGCGGACCTCTAGCCCCAGTCGTGTGCGCTTGAGGATGTAGATGATCAGCCCTAGGAATAGCAGCGCCAGAACAAAGATCGCGATGCGGATAAAGCTGATCTGGATCACGTCATTGAACACCCAAGCGCCGGCCAACCAATCGGGCGAGGTCAGCGGGCGGGCCTGCGTGCCAAAGACGTTCTTGGCCAATTGCTGCAACGCAATCGAGATGCCGAAAGTGGCGAGCAATGTTTCCAAAGGTCGGTGATACAGGCGGCGGATCACCAACCTTTCCATGACGACGCCCGCCGCAAATGTGACCGCAAAGGCCAGCGGCAACGCGATCATCAGTGACACTGTGTAGTTGGTAACGAAAAGCTGCACGACATAGCCCGTGTAGGCGCCCATCATGATGAATTCACCGTGCGCCATATTGATCACGCCCATGACACCAAAGGTAATCGCAAGCCCAATCGCTGCGAGGAAAAAGATCGAGGCGAGTGACAATGCATCCAGCGTTAAATCAGCGATTTGCGCAGTGGCAACGCGGCTTTCAACTGTTTTGAGCACGGTTTGCGCCGCATTCGTAATGTCTGCATTAGGTTCATCATAAAGCGCAAAGAAAACATGATCTTCTAACGCCGCGTCGCGTGCGCCTTTAGTGATCAGGCGAGGTACTAAACCATCCGCCGCTAACGCTGCATAGGCGGTTTCTCGGATGGTCGGATCGGTCATTTGATTCAAAGCGAACCCGCCAATGCGACCCTCTACAATGTTCGTTTCCAGTGCCGCCTTGATGTCTGCTTGTGTTTGCTTGGCGGGTGCGAAGTCTGCGTTCACGAGCGCCAAATATGACATGTCGGGCGTGCCCATTGGATCGAACGTAGCGGCGACATTCGCGTCGGGAAGGGATTTTGCAACGCCCGCTTTTGTGCTCAAAATTTGGTTCAGTACTGCGCGGGCTTCGACTGAGGTATCAGAAGACAGGCTGTTGATCGCCGCGATGCGGTCCTTGGGATCATCCGCAAAACGCGCGGATAGAAAGTTGGCGAGTTGAATCTTGCGCGCTTTGAGTGCGCCGTCCACCTCTGGCTGGATTGAGGCCAAAAGCGGGGCAAGCTGTGCTGCCTCAGGGCGGCGCGCAATCGATGCCACAGCGCTTTCACGGCGTGAAAGATCAGGATCAATCAGTTGAAATTGCACTAATGCGGTTCCAATCAAACGTCGAACGCCTCCGTTTGGTTTGAGTTGCTTGTAATCAGATTTGGAGGCGATGGTTGTGGTGCCTGTGTCAACGTCTGTCAGCGAAATATCATCGCCCGATGCCATCCCTATAAAGAAGACACCATCATTGCGTTGCCAAACATTTTTGTTCGCCCATTGCTCTAGAAAACCCGTAACCTGAGGCAAGCCAGAGACGGCAATTGCGTCGAGCGCGTCGCTAACAGAGCTGCGCGAAGGTTTGGCGATTTCTTTGGCGTGGGTTTGCAAAATCGGTTGGAGCGTCTGTGCAAATGCCATGGGTCCGCTACAGATGACAAGGATCAAGGCAAAAAGTGCAGAGCGCATTGGGGAACTTTCAGAAGACTGAGAGCAGGCGCGCAGCGGAAAAAAGAGGGAAGCCGCGCGCCTGCCAAGAAGGTTTAGTAGTTGGACGTCAGCTGAACGCAGGTCTCTGTTTCAACGTTGTACATCCCGCAGCCTAAGTCTTTCCAATCGGATTTGAGCACTGCGGAGGCAGGCAAGAAGTCTGTCCATGCATCGCCCGGTACTTCGGTGGTTTGGCTGATGATGTCGAACTGACCGTCCGCTTGGATCTCGCCGATCAGGACCGGTTTGGCCAAGTGATGGTTCGGCAACATCACGGCTGTGCCACCTGTTAGGTTCGGATACTCTTGACCATACATTGCGCTGCGCACTGCATCCACGTCCGTTGTTCCAGCGGCAGTCGCTGCGTTTACCCACATGTTGAAGCCGATATAGTGTGCTTCCATCGGATCATTGGTCACGCGCTCTTCACCTGCGAAGGCTTTCCACGCAGCGATGAAATCTGTGTTGGCGTCAGATTCTGCGGATTGGAAGTAGTTCCATGCTGCCAAGTGACCGACCAAGTTGGAGGTGTCCAAGCCGGACAGTTCTTCTTCACCGACCGAAAACGCGACAACGGGAATATCGTCAGCTGAAATGCCGGCAGCCGCCAGCTCTTTGTAAAACCCGATGTTTGCGTCGCCGTTGATTGTTGAGATCACGCCGACCTGCTTGCCGTCTTCGCCAAGGGCAACAACATCAGCCACGATCGTGGCCCAATCAGATTGACCAAAGGGCGTGTAGTTCACAAAAATGTCTTCGGCCGCGATCCCTTTATCCTTGAGATAGGATTCAAGGATGTTGTTGGTGGTTCTGGGGTAGACATAGTCTGTGCCGAGCAGAGCAAATTTCTCGACCCCCAGTTCCTCCAGGAAATAATCAGTTGCTGGAATGGCTTGTTGGTTTGGCGCCGCCCCCGTGTAAAACACGTTCTTAGACGACTCTTCGCCCTCATATTGCACAGGGTAGAACAGCAGGCCGTTTAGCTCTTCGATCACGGGCAGCACAGATTTACGCGACACGGATGTCCAGTTGCCAAAGATCACATCGACTTTGTTCACTGTCAAAAGCTCGCGGGCTTTTTCCGCGAACAAAGGCCAGTCGGATGCGGGGTCAACGACGACCGCTTCTAACTCGCAACCCAAAAGGCCGCCCTTTGCGTTTTGCTGCTCAATCAGCATGAGCATCGCGTCTTTCAGTGTTGTTTCGGAAATCGCCATAGAACCAGACAAGGAATGCAATACGCCTACCTTAATCGGGTCAGCACATTCAGCGATTGCAGCGGAGCCAGCGACGCATAGAACGCTAGCGGATATAGTTGAGAGCAGAGTGGAACGAAGTGTCAAAGGAAAATCCCCTAATTTCTCGCCACGTATTCTGAGCCGCTGCTAGGCAAAACCTAGCGAGAATGCTATGCGAATTACGCAGCTTCTTGTTGCAGCCATGCGGGGGTCGTTATCTGCCAGGATTGCACCCTCGCGTGGCATTGAAGTGCCCGTAACCGGACGGTTAGACCCTTGAATAAAGGTTGTCAGAACAAAAGGACTCAGCGCACCAATCTTTTTGGAATCCTCGATTGTGCTGAAAATTCTATCGGTGAGTTTACGACTGCCTATAGTTTGGGCGCTTTCGTTAGTCTGAGGATCGATAGACTCTAGATTACCTCGGATTTCGCACCGAGTTCGCAGGGTTCTGCTAATGCGTTCTGATGTGTGCCTGACACCTTGTTACGGATCTTGCTCTGGTGAGAAACGTCGCAAGCGTGTTGGATTTATTCGTTAAAGCAGTTTGTAGATGTCACCTTTTACTGTGCCGCTCTTGTTGATTAACGCTTTTGGTTGCCACTGTTACGGTAAGCTCTGTAGGGGCAAGTGGGCGTTAATCTAAACCAGAACCACTCGCTTACGATATCACTGGGCGTCGTTTAACGCTCATCAGCAAGCCAGCGGTCAAAATAACCAGCGCTATTATGCTCGGCAGATTAAGGGTTTCGCCCAAAATCAACGCGCCTAATATTGCGCCGCCCCCCGGTACAGCGGCCAGGATGAAGGAGGTATTGCCATTGCCAATCGTGCGCGAGGCGTGGGCGACAAACAGGAGGCCAATGAGGTTGGGCACAAAGCCTTGGTAAATGGCTTGCAACATGAATGGTCCAAAAGGGGCATCTGCCATACCCGAGGGCAACCAAAGCACCCAGATCGGCATGTAAATTGCGGCATTGACGACTGTGCCGCAAAAGATGATCTGCATTGCCCCGAGCCGCCAGCGCTCTGCCAATATCATATAGGCAGAGAAAAACAGCGCACCCGTCAAAAATAGCACGTCGCCTACCCATGCATCTGCGCTGCTGGTCACGCTTGCGTCCCATGCCAGCACAATCGCGGACACAAGGATTAGTAACCCGCCAACAACTTGCTTAACACTTGGTAAGACGCGCATCAGGATGATTGCAAAGAGGATGCTGATGAGCGGCAAAAGCCCATTCATGAATATCCCTCCGTGCGCAGCGGGTGCATAGAGAAAGCCGGAAAAGACAAAGAGAATGTAGACCGGCCCCAGAATAAAAGAGAGTACAGCAATCTGGAAGAAACGTAGCCCGCGCCAAGGCTTGTAATAGATGCACAGCGGCACAGCGATAAGCGATGCCAAACCATATCGCAAAGCGGCCAAGTCATAGACCGTTAGTCCACTGTCATTTGCGACGCGGCTGACGATCAACCAGAAAGACCAAACAAGCACAATGCACCACGCCGCAGCGTAGCCGGTAACATGAGAAGAGGAACCGGAGGACATCTGCTGAGCGCTCAAATCTATGGGAGGGACTATTTATCTATCGCACAGCAGTAAATTCAGAGTGACGCCTAGGCAAGGGGGATTAGCTAAGCTGCTTGGATCGGGCAATCCACCTCGATCAAAGACGGACCTGCCTCAGACAACCCAGCCCTTAGCGCTTTCACAAAGCTGCCGATATCCTCTGCGCGTGTCGCGGGAACGCCGTGACCTTTCGCTAAAGACACCCAATCAAGCGTTGGGTTTTCGACATCGAACATGGCTTGCGCGTTTTTGCCAACCTGCGCGACCCCTACATTTGTCAGCTCGTTGCGCAAAATCTGATAGCCGCGATTGGCAAACACGATCACCGTAACGTCCAAGTTCTCGCGCGCCATCGTCCAAAGCGATTGTAGCGTGTACATGGCCGATCCATCACCCGTCAGTGCGATGACTTTACGCTCGGGCGCTGCGATGGCCGCACCAGTTGCGCAGGGTAAACATAGACCAATAGCACCACCTGTTCCGGCAAGCATTTCATGAGGGCGTGCTTTGCCAATCAGGGGGAGGATTTTATGTCCCGATGTGACGGCTTCATTACAAACAATCGCGTTTTCAGGGATCAAGGCTGCGAGTGCTTGGCCGACTTTTTCTAGCGTTATTTGACCACTCGGAATATCGGGAAGATTGAGTGACACACTTACCATTTGGGTTTTGTTGGTGACGCCAACGGCATCCGCCAAAGCGGTCAAGGTCCACTCGATATCATCCGTGCGCGCGCACAGCTGCGCGATTGCGCAGCCAGCGGGTTCAGGCACGCTGGGTTTATCTGGATAGGCAAAGAAGGCCACGGGCCTGTCTGCCCCGATTAAAGTGATCGAGGATGTCCCAACCAACTGAGCAATTTTCGGCTCCACTGCATAGACCAACTGATCGAGCTTGGCGGTTCCTGCACCTTTGGAAATGCGCGGGATAAGCGTATCGGCCATCAGGCGACACCCAGTTGCGGCAGCGATCTTGCCTGCAAGGGTGCGCAGGGATCCAAAGAGTGCGCTATCGCCAATCAAAAGCGCGGCACCTTCGGTTTTCAACCGCTGCGCCGCTGCCTCGATCTCTTGCTGAGACGGGCGATGCAAAGCCTGTTCACCCGCGAGAGGGAGCACTGATAAATTGACTTCGTTCCAAGCTGTGTCCGCAGGTAGCACAAGCGTTGCGATCTGACCGTTTTGAGCGCGCGAAGCCTGAATTGCTGCCGCGCCATCCGCTGCAATGCTTGCGGCGTCGCCTGATAGGCGCGTCCAATGGCTGACGGCATCGCTGATGCCTTGAATATCCCCCTTCAGAGGGCTTTCATAACGCAAGTGATGGGTCGCGTGATCGCCAACAACGTTCACCACACCTGAGCCTGCTTTGCGGGCATTATGCAGATTAGCGAATGCGTTGCCAAAGCCGGGGGCAAGATGCAATAACGTGCCAGCTACATCGCGTTTCATGCGGTAATAGCCATCTGCGGCACCCGTCGTTCCACCCTCGAACAAGCACAAGACACAGTTCATTTCCGGGTGATCATCCAAGGCGGCAACGAAGTGCATCTCAGAGGTTCCGGGATTGGCGAACACTGTGTCCACACCGTTCTTCAAAAACGTCTTAACCAATGAGTGTGCGCCGTTCATAAGGATGCCCTTTCACCTAGAATAAGAAAAGCTTAGCGGATGTGGGCTTCAAAAGTCATCGGCTTTGTGTCCACGTTCCTTAGTTACCTCACGGACTTATTGCCAACTCCAGTAGATGAAGGCCAATGTGTTTACGTGCATTTCACAGCTCACCGAAAGGTGTGGCTGCAAACGGGAGCCGCTTAAATGATCGCTATCAATCCGCCGTTTACAGGAAACCCGCCCAGCGAAACGGTCGTATCGCGCATACGCGCCAATGCAAAAGCCCATCCTGACCAGCTCGCGTTGGTCTGCGGCGCAGATGAGCTGACATGGGGCGAATTTGATCTGCGGATCAACAAGGTTGCCAACCTGTTATTGCAGCTTGGCCTGCGCAAAGGCGACAACGTTGCGATTATCTCGCCCAATTCCATTCCTTATGCAGAACTTTTCATGGGCATCTTACGGGCAGGGGGCTGTGTCACGCCATTGTCTTCGATGGCGTCTTCGCAAGCGCTGCATAAAATGTTGAGCGAATGCGAGCCAAAAGCGATCTTTGTGGCAGAGCAATATTTTGATCTGGTGAGCGACTTTGTGTTGGACTTACCGCTGAAGCGCGTCGCACTCGATTTCGAGCAGGATGGTTTCGAGAGATATGAAAACGCGCTTGCACAGGCCGCAACAACCGATCCGATGATCGAGATCAAGATGCGCGATCCGTTCAATCTGATTTATTCATCCGGCACCACGGGGACGCCAAAAGGGATCGTACAAGATCACCAAATGCGCGCGGCGCAAATGGACCGCGTATCGCCCAACGGGTATGATGATAACGCGCGTACGCTGATCTCAACGCCGCTTTATTCCAACACCACGATCGTGTCGTTTATCCCGACGCTTTTTGGCGGTTCTACAGTCTATTTGATGCCAAAGTTTGATGCGCGAGGATATCTGGAAATCGTTGAGCGCGAAAAGATAACCCACACGATGCTGGTACCCGTTCAGTACAAACGCATTATGGATGTGACTGATTTTAACAGCTTTGATCTTAGTTCAATGCGGATCAAGTTTTCCACTTCTGCGCCCTTGCGCGCTGATGTCAAAGCGGATGTTCTGGCGCGGTTTCCGGGCAAACTGATTGAGTACTATGGCCTCACAGAAGGGGGTGGCGTGACGGTATTGGTCGCCGATGAACACCCGACAAAATTGCACACGGTCGGCCAGCTTGCGCCTGGCAATGACATTCGTTTGATCGATACCGCTGGCAACGAAGTGCCCAAAGGTGCCGTCGGTGAAATCTGTGGGCGAGGGCCTACGATGATGGCGGGGTATTATGGCCGCGTTGATCTGACGTCTGACTACATTTGGCGCAATGACGCGGGCGAAATCTATTTCCGCTCCGGCGATATGGGCTCGTTTGATGCGGATGGGTTCCTTGTCCTTTCGGATCGCAAGAAGGACATGATCATTTCGGGTGGATTGAATATTTATGCCAATGATCTGGAACTGATCCTGCTTGAAGACCCGGACGTGACTGACGTGGCTGTGATTGGCGTTCCGTCAGACGCATGGGGCGAGACACCCTTGGGTCTTGTCGTTTTGCGCGACGGTGCCACACGAAACGGCGAAGATATCAAGCAAAGCGCGAATGCTAGGCTGGGGAAAAGCCAGCGGCTTTCGAATATCGAGACGCGTGATGTGCTGCCGCGCAGCACGATTGGCAAGATCCTAAAGAAAGATCTGCGCGCGCCCTATTGGGATCAGGCGTAGCTTTTTAGCCGTTGAAATGCAGTTTCAAACCGGCGCTGGGCCAGCGTGTGTGATATAGACAACCAGTGCCAGACGCGGTGATCCAAGCATCCTGCATATCAGTCCCACCAAAGCAGATGTTGGTGATATACGGATCGCCCGGCACTTCTAGAAAAGTCACTTCACCACCGTCTAAAGGTACTACAGATATACCTCCGCGCATCAAAGTTGCGACACAGATCTGCCCATCCGCTTGCACGGCCAAACTGTCCAGCAGTTGATACTCTGGCAAAGTCGCGACCAAGCGTCCGGGCATGTCAAAGCGCACAGGTGCGATCTGCCCGGGCGCGATCAGATCAAAGCTCCACACGCGTCCCGTGCGGGTTTCGGCGACATGCACGGTTTTGTCGTCAGGAGACAGGCCGATGCCATTGGGCGTGATCATCGGCGCGTGGACGCGGCGAATATCGCTGCCGTTCGTTTTTGCGTAATAGAACGCGCCGTGATGGACGTATTCAGACGTCGTCTTGCCGAGATCGGTGAAATAGAAACCACCCTGAGCGTCAAACACAATGTCATTTGGGCCACGCAAAGGCTGTCCGTCGCATGCTTCATAGATCGTTTCAAACGCGCCCGTGTGAGGGTCAACGCGTTGGATTGAGCCTGTTACATAATCGTCTGGGGTGCCGATTGGGCGAGTGATGCCATCCTGGGTCGTCCAAATGAAGCCGCCGTTATTGCAAACATAAATCATCCCATCAGGTCCGACAGCAGCCCCATTCGGTCCACCACCCAATTCTGCAATAACCTCGATCTGCCTATCAGGATGCACTCGCGATAGCGTTTGCCGCTTGATCTCGACCAGAATGACAGAGCCATCAGCCATCGCGATTGGGCCTTCGGGAAACCCCAAACCGTCGCATATTTTCGTCAGTTCCATCCTGTGTCCCCTTCAAATGAAAAACGCAGCCATGCGTTAAACACGGCTGCGTTTGGGTGTTTAGTTTACCGTGAGCGCAGTGATGATTTGCTCAATCACCCCTTTGGCCTTTGCGCGCATCTCATCATCGGTGGCATCCTGTATCGGATGGGGCACCAACGCATAATGCGCACCATTCATACCAAGCGCTGCACGCTGTGCCTCAGCGGCTTGTGCGAACTCACTCGACGCAATGGCAACTGCCGGGATCCCCTGGATTTCAAACCAGACGTTGTCGTGCATACTGCACGTCGTACAAGATCCTCAGTCGGCCAATGCCTCGACGAGATAATCGCACTCATCGCGGATTTGGTGGCGCAATGCGTCGGGGCAAGGCTTCGTGTATGTTGGTTTGGCATAACGGCGCATCGAAACGCCCGGTGCTGCCTTGGCCAAGAGCTGCTCTACCTCATCCAGAAGCACATTGCCGCGCGGTTTGGAGATGTCCAACAGTCCGATTACGCCTGCCAAGCTTCCGGTCCTTGTTGTGACCTGTCGCTCAACGGGAACGCGTTCGTCCGTTGGATCGAGAATTGTTGTCATAGGGTCTCCCTTCCTCTGAGAGGTAGTCTAAGGGGCGACACGATCTGGTCAACATCCAAGATCGCGCGCCTAGTCCTTAATTTTCTTGGAAACAGACGTCGATCCGGTCGCGCCAGACACCCAGCCATAAAAGGCCGAGGAAAACTTGCCCGCCTCAGACCCCGCAACGACGATATGGATATGATCCTCGCTCGCGAACTTAGCGCCCTTTGGTGCGTCGCCTTTTTTGTCGCCTCTTAGCGCACCGTCCACGCTTTGATCTGCATCGGGCCGCGCGGTCACCTCTTGGACACGCGCGCGCAGATCAGCTTTGGAAAAAGGCCCTTCTTTCATCAACGTATCAATGTGCTCGGGGCAAACCACCAGGAGTGCGTCCACAGGCAAGTTGCGCATCTTGGGCGACAAGGCTCCGTCCAACCCAAGGCCAAGCGTGCCTGCAAGATCATGGGGGCTACGCGAGTTTTGATCAACGATATGCACAGGACCGCTGGTCATCGCAAAGAGTGTGACAACTGAGTCTTCAGCGTCAAACCCGCGCTCAACGTGCAACGCGGACCAGGGAGAGCGCGCTTCATGTTCGGCAAAGCACATGGTGAATTTCATCGGATTGCCATGGGTTGAACGCTCAACCCCGCCAGTGGACGCGCCACCCACATTGCGCACAACGAGCCTAAGTGCGCGACCAATCGTCGCGTTCGCACGGTTGCCAGCGCCCAAAGCCCCCAGCCCTGAATTCATCCCGATTTTTTCGCGGATCGGACCATTCACGATCATCACGGGGGCAGCACCCATTGTGGTGGCGGTTACGCCATGGATGTTGAATTCGTCCGTGCATGCAGCCTCGACAGCGGCGATCACGACGGGCAAATATTCAGGTTTGCATCCCGCCATCACGGCATTAATCGCGATCTTTTCAACCGTTGCTTCGCCCATGTTCGGGGGGACGGTAGCGACCAATTCTTGCGGATCACGTTTTGTACCCGCAAGCATGCGCATCACACGTTCAGGCGTCGGGGGAACCAAAGGAAGGCCATCAGAGAAGCCCTGATCAAACATGAACTCGGCCACATCATCGCTGGTCGCGATATCAATCTGTCGAGCGCGTATCGGACTGTCATTGGCCTCGGCACGCAATTTGTCATAGATGGTCGGATCAAGGTGTTTAGAGCCACATCCGGGGCGCCACTCGGGCAAGCTTGCCCAGTCAATTTGTGCCGCCGCTTGTGCGGTATGTGTGGCTATGTCTGTGGCAAGCGCCTCCCAATCGGCTCGTATAAATCCTTCAAAGTCAGTTTTCACTTCGCCCGCTTCATCAATCCAAAAGACGGAAGGCACACTCTCAATATCCCACTCGAATGCGGTTTTGCACGATGTGTCATCAAGCACAGGCATCGTAAGCCCGTGGCGCTGCGCGAAGGTTGCATTTGCGTCACCTGACTGGGCAATCAGCACAACGTCTATCGTACTTTCATGCGCCTTTTTAAACGCTTCCAAGACAGGGGCCGCGGTATTGCAGGTCTCGCAATCTTCTTTCACAAAACAGATCAAACTGGCGCGTTTGGTTGGATAGGCATGGGATGCCCCTGCCAAATCCGTCAACAAAAAGTCCCTTGGCGCTTTGCTCATCTTTGATCTCCTCTAAGTCGTCTCAGTTTGGTGGCAAAGGCAGTTAAATGTCCATGGCGGAGGTGGATGGGAATCGAACCCACCACACGCCGTTTCGACGCGTCCATGGTTTTGAAGACCAGGGAAGCCACCAGACTCCAGTCACCTCCAAGTATAACGAGCCTATCAAGCTCCAGTGCTCTGGGGAACCGCTTTCGCAGAGGCGATCTGGCGGGTGTCACTGTCTCGGATCGTCACTCCTATTGTGTCGAAATGCTCAAGTAAGGGAACAATAACTCGTCGGCTTGTGCCAAGGGCTGTGCGCGCTTGCGAGGTTGTGAAAGGTTGCTGTTTCGCAAAAGCAAAGCCAAGCGCATTTGCCGCCCAATCTAGTGTTTCTGTATGAAAGACGAGCGTGCGTTTCAGGGCGACGTTGTGGAGAGAAATGAGGCGCTTTTGTTCAAGCAAAAGCTGCTTTAGCTCTGTTGTTTCATCAGTTTGTGGTAGAGTTTCGCCAGAAGGCTCCTCTAACCCTGCAAGCCTATATGCATCTTCGATCTTACGCATCGATTGGTGCTGGGCATTGCTTAACTTTGCCATCGGATCGTGATCTGCGAGTGAGAGCATGTTCGCCGCTTTCAGCAATGCCCCTTTGGCGACAAGCTTGTCCTCAACGTATTGCACAAACAGGGCAGCAAAAGAACGGTTTTCGATCACGCTGCGCGGCGCGCTAGATCGAAGCGGATGGGCAAGGTGGTATTGAGTGAGGGCGTTTACTATCGCCAATTTGGCGACCTCAATCTGTTTCTCGCTGGTGATCCGAACAGAGTTCACGTTCACAAATTTCTCGCCTAAGACATCGGCTAGTATATCCGTTCTAACCCGTGCAAGCCGCGCGATATCCGTTTGTTTCGCAAGCCCCTTTCCCTGCTTTATCAGGGCATGGGCGATGGCCCTTGGGTCACGTTTTTGCGCAGCGACTAACACTCCCAAGCGTTCAACGTCGCCTGTCTTCGTTGGCTTTGCCTCAGGATCCAAGAACTGCGCATTCCCGAGCGTTTCCGAGGGCGACAAGCACCGCAATATTGCCACCTGACCTTCGAAGCCGACGACTGGTTTTCTGAATCGCAACTGAGCAAATTCTTGATCGTAGCCTTTGAATAATCGCACCTGTGCAACCGCACTAGAGGCACCAAACAAAACACGCAGTTCTTGCATATGTTTCAAAGGTTTTGCCGGTGCGGACAGCAATTTCAAATGTACATCGATGCAATTGGACGGCGTTCCAACCCCCTGCGTGCATAGCACCGAACCCCGCGCAATCTCGCGCGCGTTGATCCCTCTCAAATTCGCGGCCATGCGCTCGCCCACTTTGATGCGATCACGTGTAACGCCACGGCTTTGTAAACTTCTGATAGAGATTTCAGAGCCAGCAGGTTGCAGGTGTAATTTGTCTTCAAGGTTCAAGTCTTGGCCCAGCAAAGTGCCTGTTACAACGGTGCCCTGACCTTCAAGTGTGAAGGTGCGATCTATCGGTAAGAAACTATACGGTGAATGAGTGTTTTGGATTTCATATGCCAACAGCTTTTCTAAGGCATTGTGCAAGGCTTCAATACCTTGGCCAGACAGCGCGGAACACACAACTTTTGGCGCGTTCGCGTATGGTGTCTGCGATAGGGCTTGTGTGATCTCAGAAAGCCGCTTTGAATGCTCAGCCCTCGGAACGGTGTCGGACTTGGTTACAGCAATCACGGCCTGCGCAATTCCGAGCAAGCCAGCGATGCGCAAATGTTCCAAAGTCTGCGCACACACACCGTCAGCCATTGAGATAACAACCAAAGCCGCCTGCGCGCCCGAAGCGCCAGAGATCATCGCTTGAATGAAATCCGCATGCCCCGGCGCATCCACAAGATCGACGACGCCACCCGGATAGGTGCAATGCGCAAAGCCGGGCGTAATCGACAGACCGCGTGCTTTTTCTTCGGGCAAGCGGTCTGTGTCTGTGCCCGTCAGTGCGCGTACCAGTGATGTTTTGCCGTGATCCACATGGCCGATTACGACAACGCAGTAGGTCTTCATGGGCTTAGGATCTTGGCAATGGCGGCAACGATCAAGGGAACCTCTGCGGCGCGCACAGTGCGTAGATCGAAGATCGTTCTTGCGTTCTTTATCCGCCCAATCACTGGCGTTACGCTTTGGCGTAACTGCGCGGCAAACTGATCTGGGGACATAGCGGGCAGGGCGAGCGAAACCGCGAAGCTTGCGACGTCTTGCTCGGGCAATGTGCCACCGCCAACTTGGCAAGCACTCTCGAACACCTCAACGTCAATGATGCCAAGACTAGTGAGTTTGTGCGATAATTCATGCGCTCGTTGGCGAATTGTTTCTAAAGGTTCTGATAGCATCTGAAGAACAGGTATTTTCAGCGTTGGATCATGGGGCGGTCGATAAAGCCGCAAAGTCGCTTCAAGGGCCGCGAGCGAAAGCTTGTCTATGCGGACAGCGCGCATCAAAGGGTGCGATTTCAGATCGTCAATGATATCCGCACGGCCGGCAATTATTCCGGCCTGAGGACCACCCAATAACTTGTCGCCAGAGAACATCACGAGATCCACACCGGATTTAAGGATGTCAGCTACGACAGGTTCGTCCACCAAACCGTATTGCGCGAGATCAATTAGCACACCACTGCCGAGATCTTCCATCAAAATGACGTCGTTTTCTTTCGCCAGTTGCGCCAAATCGCGCCGCTCTGGCGAGGCAGTGAAACCCACTATCTTGAAATTACTGGTGTGGCTTTTCAGCAAAACTGCAGTGTCTTCGTTGATAGCGGCTGCGTAATCACTGAGCCTTGTTTTGTTGGTTGCACCCACCTCGCGCAGCATGGCACCGCTTTGTGCAATCACGTCAGGCAAACGGAATGATCCGCCGATTTCGATCAGTTCACCCCGCGAAGCAACGACATTGCGGCCTGCGGCTGTGGCCATCAAACTCAGAAGAACCGCCGCCGCGCAGTTGTTCACGACAACGGCGGCCTCTGCGCCCGTGAGTGCGCATATTAACTCTTCCACATGTGTGTGACGTGATCCGCGTTTGCCTGTGTTTAGGTCCAGCTCAAGATTGGACGGTGTAGCGGCGATGGCTTGCATCGCTTCAACCGCTTCGGGGGCCATGCGAGCGCGGCCAAGATTGGTGTGGATCAAGATGCCTGTCGCGTTGATCACTGGCTTAAGCGACGATGCGTTGGCGGAGTTTATGATGTCCTTCACCTGATCGGCGAACTGATAACTGTCAAATGCGGGAAGATCGACTTCGGCGCCGTCCAGCAATTCAGCGCGGGCCTGATCAATGATGCCGCGCAACGCGGCCACGGTTTGCGCATGACCAAGCTGGGCTTCAAGTTTTTTGATCAAAGGTTGATCGAGCAACGTCTGAATCTGTGGAAGATCTCTCAGAGTTTTGAGCACGTCCGACAAGCTCCCGCGCCGTTTTAATACAGCTTAGTTTTGCGCCGCGCGCCGCGCGAAGGCAAGCGGTGGAATGGCAAGCGCGAAACCAACAAGCGTGAGCATCAAATGGCTCAAACCCAAAATCCCACCAATGGGCGCTGCAATACAAAGACCTGCAAGGAACAGAACCACACGCATCACGGTGCTCAGCGTGCTGGAATTGAGTGGGCCGAGGAAAGCCACGTAACCTTGCAATGCGGCAGACAAGAACCACACGCCGATGAGCGCGCAACTCAAAACAATTGCGACTTCTAGCAAAGGGCCTTGGCCAATCAACGCGGGGTTCAGCACGAAGAAGAAGGGGATCACGTAGATCACACCACCTAATTTCATCGCTTCAAAACCGGTACTAAACGCATTCGCGCCAGCCATCGACGCGGCAGCAAAAGCACCCAATGCGACGGGCGGCGTGATGAAGCTGACCATGCCCCAATAGAGAATGAACAAATGCACTGCGAGTTCGTTTAACCCTGCTTGCACAAGGGCAGGCGCAAGAACCACAGCCAAGAAAATGTAGCACGCGGTTACCGTCATCCCCATGCCGAAGATGAACGAAGTTACCGCGCCCATGATGAGCAACATGGTCAAGGAGCTGCCAGCCATATGCACTAATTCGTTGGCAAGCGGACCTGTAAGACCCGTCGCTTGGAACGCGCCGACGATCATGCCGATACCAAGAAGCACAGCGACCAATTCAGACAAAGTGCGCCCGACCGATACGATGATGTTGAGAAAACCCTGCCAAGAGACACGGTCGTTCTTGTTGAATTGATTCACCACGAGAAGCAAAGCGACGGCATAAAACGGCGCTGTCTTTTCCCAGCGAAACGCGACCATGAGAAAAATCAAAAGCGCAAAAACGGCGATGTAGAGCCAGCCTTCGCGCATTGTTTGCATCACAGCGGGGCGGTCAACTTTGGGCAAGCCTTTGAGGCCGCGACGGGCGGAATAGGCATCGATCTGCACGAAAAGCCCAAAGAAATACAGCAAGGACGGGATCGCTGCCGCGAGCATGATCTCCACGTAAGGGCGGCTTAGCCATGACGCGATTACAAAGGCTGTCGCGCCCATGATCGGGGGCATCAACACACCACCTGTTGAGGCACAGGCCTCTGTCGCGGCGGCGTAGCGCGCGGAAAACCCGGTCTTTTTCATTGCAGGGATAGAGACGGCCCCAGTGGTTAACACATTGGAAATCACTGAGCCGGACATCGACCCCATAAAGCCCGATGCGAAGATTGAGACCTTCGCAGCACCGCCACGATATCCGCCTACAAGTGCCATGGCGAGGTTGTTGAAAAACTTGCCGCCGCCTGTAAATTGCAAGACCGCACCGAACAAGATGAAGCCGATTACAAGGTTGCCAAAGGCGCGCATTGGAATGCCAAAGGACGCTTCGGAGGAGATCATGAAATAAGGGATCACATCGGTGAACGGCTGGGTAAATCCATTGAGCGGATCAGGCACATGTTCGGCGAATGTCGGGTAGAGCGAGAACAATAAGACGATGCAGAACAACACCAATCCACCCGCGCGGCGTGTACCCTCTAAAATCAATAAGTAAAGCGCGATTGAGGCCCAGACAGCGCGATCAGGTGCGGCGTATTCCCAGCCGCCATCAAGGCTTGCATCGGCAGTGAAAACGAAAAAGCCTGTTATAACGAGCGTCGCTGCGGCCAAAACCCAATCGTACCAAGGGACGTCTGGCGATGGTGGTCCGTATGCGCGAAAGGTGATGAAGGTGAGGCTGAGAAAAAGACCCGCGAGGACGTAGAGATACATGCCCTCCAGCAAGGAATATCCGCCAAGTCGTAGATTGAAGAGCTGATTGATCGCGACACCAATGGCGGCCAACGTGAACACGATAATCACCCAGCGCGACGCACCGGAAAAGGTCAACCGTTCCGCTTTGCGTTCCGCCTCAATGGCTGAACTGCCGCGATCGGTGGCACTGGTTTGCTCTGTCATGTTTTGCTCCAAGCAACTGTTGGACGAGGTCTTCAGACGGGCCAAACGGCCCGCCTGCTTCACATGAAAGATCGTTTAGAAAACGACTGCAAAACCGCCTGCTTTGAGCGCCTCACGACGCTTTGCTTCCCATGCTGCTTCCCAATCTGAGGGCGCTTCGGCCTTTAGCTCTTCCCAGGCTGCCATCAATGCAGCTTGGCGCGCAATCAGGTTGTCGTTGTGTGCTTGGGCTTCATCAGACCACACACCGATTTCGGTGTAATAGCGCACTGCACCTTCATGATAGGGGGCAACCCATTGGAAGTTCTGCTTATCCAGCGCCCAACCGTTGATGCCCGGCGCGTTGCCTTTAAAGGCGTCAAAATTTTCGTTCATCGCCTTGGTCATGTTGTAGGTTAGACCCTCGTCTTGAACCGCGTAGGTCATAAGGACCGGATAAGCGTAACCCGCTGTTGCAACGCCATCTGTGTCGTCGATGGTTGCGCCAACCTTGGCGATCATCGGCGTGAAGAACGGCGCGATGGCTTGCATGCGCGCGATGCCCTCGGCGTTATTCGCATCAATCGGCGGCCAGAACACACCGCGTGGACCAGAGGCTGCTTCGTATGCGCGACCAGAATTCGTTGAGGCGAACGCGGCATCGACAGAGCCGTCGATCATACCTGCCCAGCTATCGCCAAATCCGCCGAACTCGACTTTTTCAACGTCATCCCAAGTCAAGCCGCCATAGGCGAGATAAGCACCGTTGTTCACGTTAAGCGCTGGTGCGCCTTTGACCCAAGCGACACGCATGCCTTTGAGGTCTGAGTAAGTGAAGTCTTCGCATCCCGGCTTGCCTGCTTTTTCGCAAGCCTCTGCTGCGACGGCGAGGGATAGACCGACAGTTCCACCATTGTTTGCCGCAAGAACACGCACAGGCTGCGGACCCCAATTTTCAGCACCAAATTGAAACACGCCTTCTTGGGCCATGAATGATCCACCGACACCATTCGCCGAGAATTGCACTTTGCCCTGACGCAGTGGTTCTGTGCGGGCGATGTCGTTCTTACCCGGTAGCACGCGCAGGTTTACGCCGCTTGCTGTTTGTAAGGCCGCACCAATCGCAACCGATTGATTGTAACCCGCTGATCCAGTGCCATAGGCGGTCCAAGTCAGTTGTTTTGGCAGATCAGCCCCTTCGGCCGACACAGCCCCAGCCGCGATGGAAATCGCCGCTGCTAGTGAGAATATACGCATAAAATTCCTCCCATAATGACCTTGGGATTGCAGCATACGCACCCACTTGGCCTAAGGGGAATGAACAATGCGATTGCTGCGGGAGTCAATTCCGCTGTGCGGAAAAGATGCTTACGCTGCGTCACTTTTATTTACCCTCAGGGGTCTTGAATAAACGATCTTGGAGGGTGTGATGATACCTTAGTCCTCATTTGCCTCAGGTTGGCAAAGGCCTTGTTTGGCCAAGAAGCGGACAAATAACAACGTCAAACTTTCACGTCGCGACTTGTCTGGCCACACAGCATAGATGCCGAGTGGTCGTAGCGTCCAATCAGGGATAAGCCGTACCAATTCACCGGACGCTAAGCCGCGTTCCGCTAGGAACGATGGTAGTATAGTGGCACCCAAATTCTGTTTGGCGATGTGGTAGAGCGCATCAACACTATCGACCTCGATCTGGGCCTTTCCGGTAACTTTCTCTGTTTTTCCTGACGCAGATGTAAACTCTGTTGTATCGGCCCTTTGTTGATAACGGATCCAATCCCAATCTTCCAAATCAGCAGGACGCTTGGGCATTTTGCGTGCGCGCGCATAGTCTGTTCCTGCAACCAGATAGCATTCGCCATCGGCCAGTTTGCGCGACATCATTGAGCTGTCATCGAGCCATCCCACTCGGATATTCAAATCAAACCCATTCTCGATAAGCCCTAGGGGTTGATCGGAATAGGCGACAGAAAAAGCAACATGCGGATGCAAACGAGCAAATGTGGCGACTGCTGTGGACAGTGGGCCTGTGGACAAAAAGGCAGGTAAGGAAATGCGCAGGGCACCGACGGGCTCCAAAGACAATGCGTTGAGTTCATTCAATCCGGTTTCGGCGCTTCGGATCATTTCGACAACGCGCGCGTAAAAGATGCGACCTTCGTTGGTTAGCGAGATTTTGCGTGTCGTGCGATAGAGCAAAGTCACACCTAGATAGGCCTCAAGGTCGGACACTGTTTCGCTTATTCGGGATGGTGCTAGGCCAATGTCGTTTGCGGCTGCGCGGAATGACCCTTCATCGACGACCCTTGCGAAGATAGCCATTTGTCTAAGGTGATCAATCATTGTTCTGCCTTTCGGGCGCGTTTCTGTGACCACTTTTACTGATCCGGTGTGCGGAACTATGTCTTCTGAAATGAACGAATATGCAAGGCAATCTGGCAGCGCTACGTTCTTCTCAACAACTGGAGAACAAACAAGTGAAAGCCATCGCGTCCTTCCCAACCCACAGCGCAAACCGTTACCTTGCGCAGCTTTGTGATCACTTTGGCAGAAAGATCAAAGCGGAGCATGGCGACGCAAAGGGCAGTATCGAATTTTCGTTTGGTCGTTGCCAGCTGACAGCGAGCGATAGTGATCTCGAAATACTGGCCCAAGCTGATGATCAAACCCGACTCGATC
>Ga0206127_1002095_pt1 | contig 20428 bp, 24 predicted proteins | sample Helgoland_Spring_6_FD_148646 | JGI IMG/M metagenome (GOLD analysis project Ga0206127, IMG submission 148646) | Pelagic subsurface seawater microbial communities from Kabeltonne, Helgoland, North Sea - Helgoland_Spring_Bloom_20160419_1 | ecosystem: Environmental > Aquatic > Marine > Epipelagic ...
ATATGGAGTTGTTCTAGGGGTGACTGCGGCAAGCGCCGCGTCGGCAGCCATGGGTGGTTTCCTGCCGGAGCGAGGCACATTTGATGCGCTCATGCTCGCCACGGGGCAGTCCGCGGATGCGGGTAAATGACCTGATTGGATAGCCTCCCTGCGGCCAGGAATGCGGGTTGCCGTTTACATGGGTGTCGCGAGCGCAGATGAAATTGCACAAAGTTTGATCGATGCATCAGTCGCGCAACACATCGGGATCGACATCGTCTCGAATGCGCAACGAAGCAATCAAGTGGTCGTGCAGTGCTCCGCGAAGACCCTTGTTGAAACGATCCAACGCAACGCGATCGAAAACCCCGCAATCTTATTTTTTGACGTGGCCTTAGTCAGTCGCGGTGGGGCAGGTAAATATAGAATGCCAGCTTTAACACGTAGTGCGTTAAGGAGCTATTTTTCGACAAATATAGACTTCTGATCGCAGCCAAATATAGATTTTCAATACCTGCTTTTAAATTACGAATGGCTCTTATTGTTCGCCAAGACTTTTAGCTTTGAGTCTCCCCCTATTAAGTGCTCCTCCGCTTTCCTAACTATAGGGGCGGACCACTTAATGGGGGAGGCTCAAGGCGACGTGGATCTCGAAGCTAAACTGGATGAATGGGAACACTTCTACGACTTCGCTAGACCGCACGGCGCGTATAACGGCCAGGCCCCTTACTAAGCTCTCAGAGACAAGCTACAGTAAATTAGCAAGTGTCCCACAGTTTCATCGAGACTACAAAGAAGGTAATAATATGAAAGATTTAATAAATAGTTTTTTTGCCGCAGAATGGTTAGCAAATACAGTGACAAATATTGTGGTTGCTGCAGTTATACTTCTTCTCACCTTGTGGTGTTCGACGTGGATAAAAAAAAGGATCATTTATATTGGATATAAATATGAAAAATTAGATGACACGCTGTTTGTTTTCCTAAGCAAAATAGCGCAAGTTTTAATACTTATCTTTGGTGGCACAGTAATTTTGAACAAATTTGGTGTGCAGACTACTTCCATAATTGCGCTACTTGGAGCGGCAAGCTTGGCTGTTGGGTTAGCTCTCCAAGGTACGCTTTCGAACTTTGCAGCGGGTATAATGCTGATTGCTTTTCGCCCTTTTCAGAAGGGCGACTATGTTTCTGTAAATGGGAACGCCGGCACAGTTAAAGAAATATCAATCTTTACTACCGAGATAGCAACTCCTGATAATATCCAAGTTATTGTTCCTAATGGGCAAATTTGGGGCGCATCGATCTCAAATTATTCTGCCTATGACACTCGTCGCGTAGATTTAGTTTTTAGCATCTCTTATGGAAGTGATCTGCAAATTACAGAGGATATATTGGTCAATTTAATCTCCAATGATAAGCGCATCCATACCAACCCTGAACCATTGATAAAAGTTGGCAAACTCAACAACAGCTCAGTCGACTTTACCGTAAGAGTATGGTGCGATCGTAGCGATTATTGGCATATCAAATTTGACATGACGAGATCAGTCAAAGAAGCTTTTGATAAGGGCGGTGTCGACATACCTTATCCAACCACAACGATAATCAACGCGGATTAGGAAACGGTCTGTCCGTCGCCATTCGGATACGTCGCCCTATTGTGGCCGTTGCTTGCGGATCTCTTCATTTTCCGCCTCACTCTTTCAACGAAATTCCTTTCTGCGACACCACTCATTTTGTTGCAGGAACTCTGAGGGCTCAGTAGCCTTATTTTGTAAGGTTAATGCTAAGGGGTGGTGCCTATTGGCGGAGCCTTCCTCTCGTGGGGGCAATATTTAATACTGTAATTATCATTGATAACAATAGCATGAGAATTTTATGGATATTTTTATCCACCTAAATATACTGTCTGATGTCAGGGTTTTTGGGACCAATGGCGGCCTAAACTAAGAGCGAGTTTAGCTCATCTGGTTGGTTTGATTATGCAGCGTGCTGGCCGTGATGCAAGCGGCGCGCTTCGAGAGTTTTCCGTTTGATCTTTTCCCTTTGCTGTAGAATGGCTTTGTCGCGCCCGAAGTAGACGTCGGCGGGTGTGACGTTGTTGATGCTCTCATGATAGCGCTGATGATTGTAATGATCGACGAAGGCCTCAATCTGAGCTTCAAGATCACCTGGCAGGGAGTAGTTTTATAGTAGGATGCGGTTCTTTAAGGTTTGGTGCCATCGTTCTATCTTGCCTTGGGTTTGCGAATGATACGGCGCACCAAGAGAATGCTTCATGGCTTTGTCTTTTGACCATTCCGCCAAGTACCCTGAGACGTAACTGGACCCGTTGTCACTGAACAGACGTGGTTTATGGATGACATGCAGCTGATCGCAACCAGACGCTTGCAGTGCGAGATCCAGTGTGTCAGTCAGATCCTGCGCACGCATGTTCGTGCAGAGCCTCCAAGAGACGATGTAACGGCTGTAATCATCAAGGACGGTGCTGAGATAGAACCAGCCCAGCCAAGAACCTTGATGTCGGTGAAGTCGGTTTGCCAAAGCTGGTTGATCCCAGTTGTCTTGTCTTTGAACTCATTGGCTGCCTTGATGACGATGAACGCAGGGCTGGTGATCAGATCGTGGGCCTACAGCACGCGATACACTGCAGGATCTGAGACAAAGTAGCGTTCCTGATCCTTGAGCGTCACTGCCAATTCGCTCGGTGACAATTCTGTTTCCTGTACGGCGAAGTCGACAACCTTGCGCTTCACCTCGCCAGGCACGCGGATTCAAACGTGCTTTGGCAGCGCTGATTGATCCTGCAATCCAGCCTCGCCGCGTTGCAGATACCGATCATACCAACGATAGAACGTCGTCTGGGAAATGCCCAACTTGGTCAGCGTCAGACGTGCCGAAAGATGGCTTTCTTCGACCCGCCGGATGATCTCTAACTTCTCTGATGCGGGGTACCTCATTCGTGGTCGCCCCCATCGCCTGTCATGCTTTTTTGTGCAAGCGGAGTTCGAGCGTCTGTTCCGCGACGACCTCCTTGAGATCTTTTGTTTCGTGGTGTAGCTCCTTCACTTCGTCAGTGTTTGCAGCACGCGCGGCATCGCCAGCCAGCCGCTTCTTACCGGCTTCCATGAAGTCCTTTGACCATTTGTAATAGATGCCCTGGGATATGCCTTCACGGCGGCACAGCTCGGCAATACTGTCCTCACCACGCAATCCATCCAGCACGATCCTGATCTTCTCTTCGGTTGAATAGTGTTTGCGTGGCGCGCTTAATGTCTTTGACCATCTTCTCACCTGGGCTTTTCGTTGTCTTTCTCATCGTCCACTCCTCAGTGGTTACAATGAGTGACAAACCCTCTCTTAGCAAATGCCGCTATTTGGACCCATAAGCGCTGACGTCAGACAGTGACACTTAAAAATATGACCCCAACAAAGATGTTAAGTGTGATCAATGTCATAACGGTGGCCTTTGGAATGCTAAGATGCGAAAACGTCTGAGAATTGGTGTTTCATGGTGTATGTTTGTTTCATGGCTTTAATCTAGCTACGTTTGTATCCAACATCTTCGAGTGCTGCCCAGGTGATACTTGTGAGACGGATCACAACCTGAGTGTCGGTTATAAGGGAGGGTGAAGTAGGTAAAATGAACTTCCGAATGAGAATGTTTCATGACGCCAATGCCCCTCTGGCTGATGGCCTGCGGAGGAAAGAACTCCTGTCGATGAGCGATGAGGACTTTGAGAGCAAGCATGGTTTTATTCAATGGGCTTTTCCGACACAAGAAAGTAGCAATCAAGTTTCAAATGCTCCTGTTTTGGATTTGGAGACAGCCGTATGGTTGGCTGAAAAGCCAGAGGTCTCGGCTTTCTTAGAGGCTATGACGGTAAGGTTCTTGGAGTTTCTTTCCGTCAATGACCATTGGAAGCAACATTATAACCATAACCACTTGCGCATTAGCCGAGCAATCCTGAGTTTGAGAATATTACACAGTTGGGAACTGGCAGACTGGTTTTATAGTAAAGTCAAAGAGTTTTCTGGCGATAGCTTTCCTCTGATGGAAGCGGCCAACCGCTATTGGAGTTATTATGCCTCCCCAGTGCATGATCGTATTGCTGGATCGTTTGTAGGGCTGGCTATTGGCGATGCACTAGGTGCTCCCGTAGAGTTTGCTGATAGAGGGACCTTTGAGCTTGTAACAACATATAGATCAGGTGGTCGGTTTAATCTTCCCGCAGGTGCTTGGACTGACGACACCGCAATGGCTCTGTGCTTGGCTCAAAGTCTAATTGAGAAGAAAACTTTGGATAATGAGGACCTACTCAATCGGTTCTGCGACTGGGCTGAGAATGGTACGAATACCAGCACGGGTATTGCTGTAGGCATTGGCCAGAACACTTTAAGGGTCCTTGGTGATTTCCGTCGAAATGGGTATTTAGAAGCTCTGCCATTTGGCGCAAAGAACGATGGTAATGGCTCACTAATGCGACTTGCGCCTGTGGCTTGCTTTGCCAAGAATAATATTCGGGAAGCTTTAGTGTTGGCCAGCATTCAGTCCAAGGCGACACATGCCTCCCGCCACGCTGAACAATGCTGCCAAATCCTAACTGAATTGCTGTGTCTGCTACTCAATGGGAGGCCGCTTATGTCGGCTTTAGAGCAAATTCGCGCAAGCCAAGTGAACACTGAAATCAGTGCAATGATGCGCCGTAACATTGTTGAGGAAAGTGAAGCGGATATACAATCGGGCGGTTACGTTATTAACACCCTGCATGCGGCTCTTTGGTCTACTCTTACAACAGATAGCTTTGAGAAAGCAGTCTTAAGAGCTTGTAATTTGGGTGATGATGCAGACACGACAGCGGCTGTGGCAGGGCAGATAGTAGGTGCGATGTGCGGCTATTCCAAGATACCCCAAGACTTGAAAAATGGCTTAATGGATGAACGTAAGCTGTACGTGACATCGCAGTTTTTAAGCCAACGTGGTAGATAATTAGCGGCTAACGCCAGCCCATTGCTCATGGAGACTCCTGCGGACCGGTAGCGTTAGGTAGTCTCAAAGTAATTTTTTATCTTAAATATTCAGGAGAAAACCAAGCGAGACGGATTCGCCTCTGTATGATCTGGAGGGTCCTACGCCCTTTGACGTACCTCAAAGGCTGCCTGTATGCCTCTCCCATTACTATGATAACTAGAGATTTAGTGTTCGTAAGAGGCATCATGAAACATTAGTTCCACCACATCAACTTCGTATCTGAAGACGTAGATCGTTTACATGATTTCTACACGTAAGTTCTAGGTCTTGATGACATCCCTATCCAGTTATTCCCCAAACCTGATGCGACCAGTTCAAGCGGCTATGAAGGAAAGGTCAGATTTGCCACAGATGGCAAGATGCAAATGCACTTGGCGACCAAGGACCTGACTGTCATCGTCAAGAACGGTGAGGTCATCAATCCGATTGAGCGAGGTCATATAGCCTTTCGTACTGACGATATTGCGGTGTTCATGGAACTTCTGGATAGCAAGGGTGTCCATCACTCGGATTATGGCACAACCTTTGCCAAAGAGTGACATCAAGTATTTTTCCATGATCCCGAGGTTAACGTCATCGAGGTCCATCAATCAGTTGAGTAGTTTAGGTCAGGCTGTATTGCACACGTACACTTGATCCCAAGGCGTGAGTGATGGTGAGGCCCTTGACCCCACAGGTGAGGTGCGTGGGGTTATCCCAAGTAATCAAAGGTATTGAGCTGTTCTGCTCACAAACGGCACACTTTCAAGTACCCTCAGAGTCTCTCTTGCGTTCGTACTCATCTAAGTTGGCCTTCATCATAGCCTCGTGTCTTGTAGCCTGACGCATCAGGGCAAGACCTAAAATCCATCCTATGACTGATGCACCAATTCCGAAGAGTATTTCGTTACGCACTATCCAAGCGGGTTCTCCAAAACTGTGATCTAGGTATGCCGCCGAGAATGCAAATAAGGAAACAAACGTCATCAGGATAATCAAAAACACACCGTAGCCCATTTTGAACTTGGGGAATACGGCGGCTAACGCCACAAGGATCATCTTGATGACTATGCTCATGTATTGTGGCCTACTGTTTGATTTGAAAGCATGATAACCATCAGACTAATCAGGGCGTCAACAGCTGAACTCGGCGAACTTCCAAACTTAGCACCGAACAGAACCACAGAGACTGCCATGCGAGGTCACGCAGGTTTGTGAAAGCCAGTGAGCCAGGTGACACTGTCTGACGTCCGCAGTTGTTGGACAGATTTAAGGATTTAAAACTCAAGTGACAGGCTTTGAGACACGGTTACGTTGCCGCTGGCATCACTGCCAAACTGCATAGTGCGAAGATCTTCAGTGCATTTAGTATTTTATTTGCCCTGCTCTACTCGTGGCGCGGTGAAGTCAGCTGGCGCAACAGAAATAATTTTCCATTATTTGTTTAAGGCCACTTCTAGCAAGTCAGCCAACAAGTTATGCCGTGCACCATGATCCTCTGGAAAAGCTGGCATGGCTCTTAGCAAGTAGTTGTAGTCAATCGTCACCAAAAGCTGTGTAGCATACCAAGCACCAGCATCAGTGTAACTTTCTTCTTCAAGGAACTGCGCCTGAACGGCCCTCATTAGCTCAACGCATCGTTTGAAGATTTGCTTGGTGAGGTCATGAACTTCGAGACGTTGCTGAAAGTGTTCGTGCATGGCTCGGTTGGAGGACATGTGCATTTGAAGGACAGCCTCGAATTGTTGGGACATTTCACGCAGTGTAAAGTGCAAGCTAGGGTAATCTGATAGGTTATATTGCATCGATTGCATTATACCTGATACTTGATGGCAATACTTGCTGAAGAGCAGGATCACAGCTTGTTCTTTGCTGCCAAAGCGTTTCAGGAAAGATGCTCGTGTGAGGCCTGCTCGCTCTGCAACTTCATCAATAGAAGTATTGGTATATCCGTTCACTCTCAGCAATTCATCAAGAGCAGCAAGAAGCTTACGTTCTGTAGTGCGTGATCTGGACTGGACCGGGGGCGAGTAGGGCATGTGTGTATTGTGGCGGAAGTCAAAAGTGACTTCTAGTTACTTTTATCATGGAGTGCTCCACTCTGGCTCGTTACGCATGTGGATCAGCAGCGCACTAAAAAGGTTCAGGCGATGCTTGGTAGCATGAGGACGTCATACTTCTGATTTTAACGTTATTTTATAGTCGCTTAGCGTAAGAGTAAAGCGCATAAGTGGTCCCGTTTGAGGGGGAAAACCTACTTGTTACAACCTTTGGTTCTCACAGCATTAATCCGACTGAATTTTCAGCCGGGCTAGCTGTAGGTTTTAGAACTCAAGTGACAGGCTTTTGGACACGGTTGTGTTACCACTGGCATCACTGCCAAACTGTATCGCAAGCTTTCCTGCTCCGTTGAAGACATCACGAGAGTAAGACAATTCGAGCCCAAATCGTTCAGAGCCTTCTGTATTGGTCTCATCGTCCAGTGTGATCGCAACATAGCCACCATATCCACAGTCGCGTTCATCTCTTTCAACACCTTGTTCACAGTAAACCATCTCAACAACGACCTACGCTGCTTCAAGCGGATTCTTACTCTTGTAATTCGTTGGGGCCAAATTGCTCATGCTTTCAGTTACCACGCTGGACTCATACAGTGAATCCTATCAACCTATTTGCGCAACAAAGCTCAGTAGCGCAAACTAATATTTTAGTCTATCGTTACCTTATGCGTAAATTTATAAATTTTTTTTTCCCGAATAGCTATATTGGAGACTTTGGTCTTTGTCTCTTTCTTGCTCTGCTCATTTACATTTTAGGCTTCTTATTTGTTTTTCTTAGTGAGATTAGCTCTGGCGTCACTGGGGCTGGCATATTTACAGTTTATTATGTTGTTTTATTTCCGGTTTTTTTAATACCTGCAGCATTTCTACTTTTTATTTTCTTGGCTACTATCCGTTTTTATAAAAAGAAGAAAAACGGTTCCAATTAATCTTAGGAAGTTTTGATCCCGTGCGATATAATCTGTGTTTAGAATATTTTATCTAGCCAACCAAGCTATGAGCAAGGGCAGGGCGTTGCAAGCCGCTCTCCAACGCCTATCTCTCTCACCGAAAAACTGGACATCCTGTCCAACGGCTGCTGACGTCAGACAATTAAACGAAGGGTCCATGGAGTGTGCAACAAAGCCATTTTGTGTTAGTCACCATACCAGCGGCGATCGAACCCCATTCAGTTTTAGTGAACTGATTACCGGATTTGTGAAACATGCTTTAAAGCTTTGCACCCGGGAAATGACAGGCGACGCCATTGTCGAGTTTTGGTTGGTCGCGGCGGCAAATATCCTTGGCAGTGGAGCAACGATTTGCAAAGCGACACCCATCCGGCAAATTGACGGGGTCAGGCGGGTCACCCGAAATCAAAATGCGCCTGCTCTTGGCACGACGCGCTTTGTCAACAGAGGGTACGGCAGACAGCAGGGCTTGCGTATAAGGATGTTGCGGTACGTTGAAGATATCAAGGCGCGGGCCGTATTCGACGATTTTTCCCATATACATCACCGCAATGGAGTCACACATGTGCTGCACGACACCTAGGTCATGACTGATGAACAGATAAGTTAGGCCAAAGTCTTTCTGCAGCTTACGCAGCAAATTTAGGATTTGCGCTTGCACAGCGACATCAAGCGCAGAGACAGGTTCATCACAAATAATGACATCGGGCTGCGTCGCCAAAGCGCGCGCAATTCCAATACGTTGCCTTTGACCACCGGAAAATTGATGCGGGAACAAGCGTTGCTGTTCTGGCCGCAGACCTACGGCTTCAAACAGAAAATCGATGCGGTTGGATTTTTCCGTCTCGGTCATGTTGCCGAGACTATCCATCGGTTCACGCACAATATCGCTGGCACGCAAACGCGGGTTGAGCGATGAATATGGATCCTGAAAAATGAACTGCACCTTTGCCCGCGCTTGTCGCAAGTCTTCATCACTTAAGTGCAGAAGGTCGGTCCCATTAAGCTCCACCTTGCCTTGATAGCTTTTCACAAGGCGCGCAACAGCAAGCGCAGCGGTTGTCTTTCCCGAACCTGATTCACCAACGATCGCCAGCGTTTCTCCACGTTTTACGCTAAAATTCACATTATCGACTGCATGAAGGTATGCGTTCTTACCAAAACCGCGGCCGCGTTTCACGGCGAAACGGACGACGAGGTCTTCAACGTTTAAAAGGGTGTTATCGCTCATCTCACAACTCCTGCGCACGCCAGCAGGCGGATTGATGCTCTGGTCCGAACTCTATTTCTGGCGGGCGTGCCTCCAAGCATTGCGCTTGGGCCTGTTGGCAGCGAGACGCGAACAAACAGCTGTCTTTCCCAAAGTCGTTAAGCGCGGGAACAATGCCAGGTACCTCAACCAATTCTTCGCGGTCTTCTGTGAGCGTGGAGAGGATATGTGGCACGCAAGAAATCAGACCTGCCGTATAGGGGTGACGTGGATGCGTGATAACATCCTCGACTGGGCCAAGCTCAACTTTGCGACCCGCATACATCACAATCATGCGTTCGGCCATTTCAGCAACGGCCCCCATATCGTGTGTGATAAGAATAATAGAGCTGTCAGTTTGACGTCGCATGTCTTGCAACAAATCAAAAATCTGGGCTTGTACCGTAACATCCAGGGCTGTGGTTGGTTCATCTGCGATCAGTATTTTTGGCTGACAGGCAAGCGCAATTGCGATCATAACGCGCTGGCGTTGGCCCCCCGACATTTGGAACGGATAGTCGTTTACCCGTGCCTTCGCATTGGGGATACGCACCGCATCAAGCAGTTCAATCGCTTGGTTCCAAGCAGCTTTACGTGATAATTTTTGATGTGCGCGCAGCACTTCAGCAATTTGCTCACCAATCGTGAAGAGCGGATTAAGCGACGTCATCGGCTCTTGGAAGATCATCGAGATTTCATTTCCGCGTATTTCGCGCAAACGCGTTTCGGTTGCTGTGGTCAGCTCTTCGCCGTCAAACGTAATAGAGCCAGCTGCAACACTTCCGACACCTTCGGGCAAAAGCCCCATAAGCGCGAGTGCGGTCATTGACTTACCACAGCCCGATTCACCCACAAAACTCAGGCTTTCGCCGGCTTCAAGGTCAAACGAAAGATCATCAATGACGGGTGCGACCCCTGCGCGTGTTTTTATCTCGATCTGTAGGTTTTTGACACTGAGCAAAGCCATTAGCGCGACCTCAGTTTAGGGTTGAGCGCGTCATTGAGACCATCACCAACAAGGGAGATGCACAATACGGTCACAAAAATAGCGAGGCCGGGAATGGTGACAGTGTAGCTCGCATCAAGAATATATTGGCGGTTCGAGCCAATGACTTGCCCCCAACTGACGACGTTCGGATCAGTCAATCCAAGAAAGGACAGACCTGCTTCAAACAAGATTGCTGAGCCCACCATCAGCGCCGCTTGCACGATAATAGGTGGCAATGCGTTGGGCAGGATCACGCTAAACATTAATTTGCTGTTCGTGGCTCCGGATGCGCGTGAGGCCATGACATATTCTAACTCTCTTATGCGCAAAAACTCGGAACGTGTTACACGCGCAACCGCGGTCCAGCTGACTACACCGATGGCAAGTGTGATCATGGGCAGTGACGCGCCAAAGAGTGCGACAATCACCATGGAAAATAGCAGAGTTGGCAACACTTGGAAAAATTCAGTAATGCGCATCAATAGTTCTTCGACCCAGCCGAGGTAAAACCCAGCCAATGCCCCAACAGTCACACCAATCACGATAGAGACGCTCGCCGCGGCGAGGCCAATAACGATAGACACGCGCGAACCATGGATTAGTGCTGCCAAAAGGTCGCGTCCTAAATAATCAGTGCCTAGAAGGAACCCATCTACGCCTGGTGGTGAAAATGGTGCCCATACCATGTCAAAAGGGTCAGTTGGATAAATCCAAGGTCCCAAAATGGCGCAGAGCATAATGAGCCCGAGAACGATCAGCGCAAACATCGCAGCAATGTTGCCACGAAACATCTGCCAAGCCTCTGACAAGGGTGATCGTGCTAATAATAGTGTATCTTGCGGATCGATCAGGCTCATCCTTTGCCTCCTACACGCGGATCAATGAGCCGCAAAGCAAGGTCCGTCAGTAAGTTGCCAACAATAACGACCAATGCAGAAAAGAACAGAATGCCGAGGATGGTTGGCGTGTCGCGCGCAATGATGGATTGGAATGCTAAAGTTCCAAGACCCGGCCAGCTAAAGACCGCTTCAACCAAAACCGCGCCAGAAATCACCGCCGAAAACTGCAAACCCGCAAGGGTGATTACCGGGGACAGTGAATTTTTTAGTGCGTGTTTATAAACGACTTGATTGGTGGAGAGCCCTTTGGCTTTGGCCGTGCGCACAAAATCAGACCCGAGTGTTTCCATCATCGTGGCGCGTGCCAAACGCGAGTAGAGCGCAAGGAAAAGGGACCCGAGCGTGACAACGGGAAGCACCATATGGCGTGCAACATCGATAAAGTGGGCCCAGAATCCGCCCTCAATCGTAACATCTTGCATGCCTGCGACTGGAAACCATTGTACCTTCAGTGAAAAAGCGATGAGCAACAAAATACCGGTCCAGAATACAGGTGCTGCGTAGCCAAAGAGCGCAAGGAAAGTTACGAAATGGCTTAGGATACCGTTGGGCTTTCGTGCTGATATGACCCCCATAATCACACCAATAAACAGCGCCAGAAGTTGTGCAGTGATCACGAGAAGGAGCGTTGCGGGCAAACGCTGAAGGATTAATTCGGTCACGGGCTGATTATAAAAGAACGAAAAACCCAGATCAAACTGCAAGACACCGCCAATATAGCGTCCTAGCTGAATGTAGAAGGGTTGATCCAGCCCATAATCTGCGCGGATTTGATCGAGTAATTCCTGATCTGCACCGCCCATGCTTTGGCTTATCGTATCAGCAACGTCACCGGGCGCGAGATGCATCATTGAGAAGTTCAGAACTAAGACTGCAACTAACAAGATCACTGCATATCCTGCACGGATCGCGAAACTTTGCAAAACCTGCATGTTGGCCCCTGAATTTGAACGGAAAATTGTCAGCAGTTCGCTAGAAAGAGATCAGAGCGCAACGCAGGCTGCGCCCTGAAAGATGTTTTTACTCGTCGAGCCAAACAGTATCGATTGGCGTGGACGTACCCCAAATGCCCATCGGAGCATTCTTCACTTTGTCATTAAAGACCGTGTGATAGGGCAGAGTATTGGTGTGATACACTGGAAGCTCATCTGCGATGATTTCCTGAAACTCTGCATAAAGCGCTTTGCGCTTTTCAATATCTGTTTCAACAGCGGCCATCGCCATCAACTCATCTACACGCGCGTTGGAATAGCTTTGAGTGTTAGACCAAACACCTTTGAGGATATTCGTACTGTCGTAGGTGCGGTGCACACCAATAACCGGATCGCCCCAGTTAAAGACTGTGTCCCAAGACATATCAAAATCGCCTGTCCCCATCTTCTTTGCCCAAGTTGGGAAGTCAGCAGAGGCGCGCACTTCAACGTCAATGTTCACCTTTTTCAAAGCCGCTTTGACGTATTCAACCTGCGGCTTCACGCCGGGCCAGCCGAAATCGATGGTCAGCGACATGCGCGAGCCATCTTTGACAGGGAAACCTGCTTCATCGAGCAAGACTGCCGACTTTTCGAGATCAACATCATAACCATCTTGCGCCACATAAAAGGGGCTATCTGGGTGAATGCCCGATGTGCTGTCAGAAGCTGTGCCCTGCATAAGCGCTTTGTGGATGAAGTTTTTGTCCACCGCGTAAGCGATCGCCTTGCGCACGCGCACGTCAGACAACGGACCTTTCGCAGTGTTCATCGCGAGCCAGTCAATCGGACCGATCGCACCGTAGCCGTCTGGCGTCACCGTGAGAGTGTCCACTTTCTTCAAGCGATTGATGATCCGTGGGAGCGATTCAAAAGCGCCCATGTGGATTTCGCCGTTCTCGTACGCAATCGCGCGCGCTGCCGGATCGGTAATAATACGCATGACAACGCGATCAAGATAAGGACGACCTTCGATGAAGAAGTCGTCGAAACGCTCAAGGATGACGTGCTCACCATTCTTGAACTCAACGAGCTTGAACGGACCAGAGCCTACAACATTTTCGTTGTTGCGCGGGTGGGTTTTTACATCAGTGATTTCGCCATCGCCGTAGATATGCTTGGGGATGATCGACATAAGTTGACCAGACATCGCAAGCATCAACGCCGGGTGCGGCTTGCTGAGGTTCAAAACCGCCGTGTGCGCGTCAGGCGTATCGACGCTCTCGACTGGCGCAAACATGGATTTGAACGGATGGTTCGCTTTGATCACTTCGACAGAAAATGCAATGTCCTCTGATGTGATCGGCGCACCGTCGTGGAATTTGGCGTTTTTCACCAAGTTCAACGTTACCGTCAGACCATCGTCTGAAACATTCCAGCTTTCGGCAAGATAAGGCTGTGGTTCCCAGTTTTCATCATAGCGCATGGGCGAAGCGAAAAGCTGTGCGCCTGGATAGCCCGTGACGATCCCAGATTGAACCGCAGAGTTGAGATTACGGACGTTGCTACCAAGCACAGTGACAAGCGTGCCGCCTGTCTTGTGCCCGTCGGCAATCACGCCCGTCGCCATGACCGCGGATAGCGCGACGCTTGCGACAATGCCTTTGATTAAGTGTTTCATTTTAACTCCCTTGTTTATAGAACCTGTTGGCAGGCTTGCTTATTCTGGGATCAGCCTAAACGGCGAGTTCCCCTCAGAGCAACAAATTTCGGAATCTTTTTTGAGCGATGCAACAAACTTCATCGAATTGAGAAATTTGTTTGCACGCGAATAAATCCGGCTTACGCTGAAGAAAATAACCTACGTTACCTATGAGGAATTCCTATGAAGACGACTGTTTTCTCTGCGAGAAAAATTGTGACGATGAACCCTCAGAAACCGGAAGCGAGCCACGTAGCGATTCGTGAAGGGCGCATTTTGGCGGTTGGCTCCCTCGAAGAGATAGCAACATGGGGCGATTATGAACTCGATGAGCGCTTTGCAGACATGGTGCTTTTCCCCGGTCTCGTTGAAGGGCACGCGCACACAATGGAAGGCACGCTTTGGCGCTATGTCTATTGTGGTTATTTTGACCGCATGGATCCCTACGGAAAGACATGGAAGGGCAACAAAAGCATTGAAGATGTGTTGGCATCACTTTCGGCCGCTGAATCCTTGCTCGAAAATCCCGACGCGCCTCTTACAGGCTGGCAGCTTGATCCGATTTACCTTGATAACAAACCGATCACGCGCGCGCAGCTTGATAGCGTTTCTGCAACGCGACCAATTGGTGTGATGAATGCGTCCGGCCACATTCTTTATGTGAATACCAAAGCGCTGGAACTCGCCGGTTTGATGAAAAGCGGTGTAAATCACCCGGGTATTTCGCTTGGGAGTGACGGCATGCCGATGGGTGAGCTGAAAGGTCCAGATGCCATGACACCTGTGGGTGAGCATGTGGGTCTGAACCGCTCCATGACCGATAGTGATGAGCGGGGTCTGCGTGATTTCGCGCGACTTTGCGTGCGCACAGGTGTGACCACAGTCACCGACCTTGCGGCGCGTTTAGAGCCAGATGCCGTAGAAACCATGTTGCGCGTTACGGGCGAGCCGAACTTTCCAGCCTGCGTAGTGCCATTGCGATTTTTCCTTGGCTTACCGCCAAAGGAATTGATCCCAGAGGTCGCGCGTCTCAAGAAACTCTCAACCGATCGCTTATCACTGGGTAGAATAAAGGTAGTCGCAGACGGATCAATCCAAGGTTTCTCTGCTCGGATGCGCTGGCCCGGATATCACAACGGCGCGCCTAACGGTTTGTGGTATATCTCGCCCGAGCAGATGCAGGAAATCTATGAACTTGCCCTTGCTGAAGGCATTCAGGTGCACACGCACACCAACGGTGATCAAGCAACACAGCTTGCCATTGAGAAGCTGGAACTTGCATTGAAAAAAGTTCCCTCAAATGACCATCGTTTTGTTTTGCAACACTGTCAGCTCGCAGATCGCGCCCAATTCAAGAAAATGGCGGCGCTGAAGATGAGCGTGAACTTGTTTGCGAACCATCATTTCTATTGGGGCGATGAGCATTACCGCCTCACAGTTGGTCCGGATCGCGCGCTGCGCATGAACGCAACACGCACGGCGCTTGATTGTGGTGTGCCGATGACAATTCATTCGGATGCACCGGTTACGCCGCTTGGTCCGTTGTTCACAGCTTGGTGCGCTGTGAACCGATTGACCGCGTCAGGCCGCACGCAAGGCGAGCATGAGAAAATCACTGTGGATGAAGCCCTTTGGGCGGTCACAATGGGCGCTGCGCATACGTTGCATATGGATGGTCAAATCGGTTCCATCGAGGTTGGTAAGCGCGCTGACTTCGCCGTTTTGGAAAGTGATCCCCGTGAAGCCGAGCCTGAAAAGCTGAAAGACGTTGAAGTGTGGGGCACTATTCAAGGGGGACGCGTGTTCGCCGCTGCTAATGCCTGAGTCATTACCCGTTACTATTATTGGTGGTTACTTGGGTGCGGGTAAAACGACGCTGGTGAACCATTTGTTGCGCACATCGAACGGGCGCAAACTTGCAGTATTGGTCAATGAGTTTGGCGCACTCCCGATTGATGAGGACTTGATCGAAGCGCAGGGCGACGATTTGATTTCCATCGCGGGTGGCTGCATTTGCTGCTCTTTTGGTTCAGACCTGAGCGCTGCTTTGATGAACCTCTCAGAATTTAGCGTACGCCCAGATCAAGTGGTGATTGAATGCTCTGGCGTGGCAATTCCTTCGGCGATTGTTGCTTCTGTCAGCTTACTTGAGGGTTTTAAACCGGATGGCACGGTTGTGATGGTCGATGCAGAAACGATCCAAGACGCGGCGATAGATGAATACATCGGCGACACGATCACACGGCAATTGGCGGACTCTGATTTGACCCTGATCAATAAAGTCGACCTTGTGGACGCCGCACATGTTGAGCGGCTCGAAACATGGCTACCTACGCTGGCTCCGAATGCACGGTCTTTAGTCGCAGCGCATGGAAAAGCACCAATTGATATGGTGCTTGGCCTCGGTGTAAACCCTCGCGAAAGCCATAAAATGGGTCACGCGGATGGGTTGTTTGAGAGCATTTCGCTGGCATGTCATAACCCTTTGAACGGCGTAACCCTCGCAATTAAACTGACGCATGACAGAATGCATATCGCACGCGCAAAGGGATTTTTTGTAGATGAAACAGGCGCTTTGAAGGCGTTGCATATTGTGGGACGACGGTTTGAGATTACGAATGCACCTGCGAATGCGCCTTTAGGAATTGTTTGTATTGGGCTCAAAGGGCAGTTTGACGGCGATCTGATCCGCGCGACTGCCAAAGAGGCCCTATGACCAATCCGCTTTACGATACTCTTTTGCTTCGAATCAGGGCAAACAAACGAACTAATGCAGCGCGGGCCTGTCAGACAACCCGCTCAAAGGTATCGAAATGAACCTTGTCGCAGCGCTGTTGGCCCTCATTGCAGGCGCGTTCTTTGCGCTTACTGTTTTTGCGCAGCAACGCGGCCTTGCTGACACTGATGGCCTCACCGGTGCGCGGTATTCGATTGGAACAATGACTATATGTTTATGGTTAGTGTCCCCTTTTTTTATTGATTATGGATGGTTCAGCGATCCAATCGTATGGATATTCGTGATCACTGGCATCCTCTTTCCCGCAACTAGCCAAACAATGCAAATTTTCTCCGTGCAAAGATTGGGTCCAACCCTCACGTCAGCTCTGGGTGGTCTTGCGCCAGTATTTGCGGTCATCCCCGCTATATTTATATTGGGTGAAGTGTTTAACTTTCAGGCCGGTCTGGGCCTTGGGTTAATTGTTTTTGCAATGATCTATTCAACGATTGGAACGCAGAAAATACCCCGCAATTGGCCTATTTGGGTTTTGGCTTTACCCCTCGGAGCCTCCTTAGCGCGTGGGATAACTCAACCTTTCACCAAACTTGGAATGCTCGAAATTCCAAGCCCGATCTTTGCAACCATGGTACAAGCGAGCGTATCGCTCGTTGTAATCTTCTTGGTGTCGTCCCTGCCAGCGAACCGCAAAGCACGCCGGATCGCGACAAAAGGTAGAAAATGGTTCTGCGTCACTGGCCTATTGATAACTTGCGGGATCCTGTCGCTGAATTGGGCGATTTCTTTGGGTGACGTCTTGCTTGTCGCACCAATAGCGTCGCTTGTTCCGCTTTGGGCACTCACCTTTAATGTATTGTTATTTCGAGTGGAGACCGTCGGTTTGCGTCACCTTGGTGTTTCGGTGCTCGTTGTTTTGGGTGTGTCTTTGATCACTTTGCGTTAGCGTAAAAATGCGTGCAAAATTTGGGTAACTTTCCCAAGGCAGGACTTTTGGTGGACAGATGGGGCAAATGAAAAAAACCAAAGGTCAAATCCCCCAGTGTCTTGGTTCCCTAAAACTGTGCCATTATTTGTTGACCATTGGAGTTTTGAAGAATGGCACCTAAACGGTATTTAGATGAGGGTGCACTGAAGATATTGCGCGAGATCGACGTGCATTTGTACGATGATTTGGATGTTGTGAGCGCGTGCTGCAAAGCAGTCATTTCTGACAAGACCTACTATTATTGGCGCAAGAAGTTCGGGGAGATGGGACGACCTCAGCTTTCTAAGATGAAGGCGCTGAAGAAGGAGAACGAGCGGTTGAAAAAGATTGTCGCCGACCTTCAGCTCGATAAGCTAATCCTCAGGAAAGCCTTGATTATTTAAAGCCCAAGGTCTGACGGTTGATGGGTTGCCTCGGACTGTGATCCATACCCGTAAAAAGCTGGACACTTTGGAGAGGCGCACTTGTACAGTTTTGGGCGTGTCGCGTTCTAGCTTGCATTGCGAAGCGAGCTTAAGATGATGGCACATTGCGCTTGGCAATGATCCATTTGGCAAAGAAATATGGGCGGTACGGGTATTGTAAAATAGCCGAGCTTCTGCGGATCGAAGGCTGGCGTGTTAATCACAAGAAAGTTGAGCGTTTGTGGTGCGAAGAAGGGCTGAAGCTGCTTGAACGACATAAAAAGCGGCGGCGGCTTTACGACAAAGACAGCTCAGTCACCCGCCTACGCCCCACAGATCCCAATCACGTTTGGGCAATTGATTTTGTCCATGACAAGCGGCGCAACAGGCGCAGCTATAAAATGCGGACCGTTTTGGATGAGTTTACCCGTCAAGCGCTTTGTATTGAGGTGCAAGGCAAGATAAAATAAGATTTTGTTTTGGAGATCATGCATCGCCTGTTGATGAAGTATGGGAAACCCGAATTTATTCGATCAGACAACTGCGGCGAGTTTGTTGCTAAACACCTTCAGGACTGGTCAGAAAGGTTGGTGTCAAACCGATCCAAATCCATCCGGGAAGCCCTTGAAAAAACGGCTACAACGAACGATTTAACGGCATTCTTCGCCATGAAGTCCTATACGTCAAGTGGTTCCACAGCGTTAAACAGGCTCAGCTTATGATTAATACTTGGCTCAAGGAATACAATTACATTAGGCCCCGCCATGCGCTCGGTATGCGACCTCCTTCGCCAGAAGCCTTATTAGAGAAACAACAAATTAGTGGTGATGATTCAAGGCCCCCAGTTTCTGGGGGATGTCGTGAACAACTTATACTGGCTGACGGAGGCGTAAATGGAGCGTCTCCGACCTTATTTTCTAAAGAGCCGAGGTTGTGCTCGGGTGGATGACAGGCGTTTGTTGAGTGGCATTATTTTCATTAATTGCAATGGGTGAAGTTGGTGTGATGCGCCTTCTGGGTATGGGCCGCCGAAGACGCTATATAATTGCTGGAAGCGTTGGAGTGATATGGGCGTATTTGCCCAGATCTTGATGGGGCTGGCCGAGCAAGCTCCCGACAACAAAACTATCTCAATTAACGCCGCCTACCTCAAGACATATCGTACAGCCTCAAGCCTGAGGTCAGTGGGGATCGAGGCGTTCGCCGATCACTAAAACCATCAGCGCCTCCACGAGAGCATCAACAACCTTACGCCGTCTGACGTCTACATCTGCCGTGACAAAGCCATTCTACAATAACGAGAAAGGATCAAACGAAAAACACTCGAAGCGCGTCGCTTGCATCACAGGCAGCGCGCCGCATAATCTAACCAACCAGAAGAGCCAAACTCTCTCTGTTTACGCCGCTCTTGGTTCCAAAAATTCTGACGACGGACAATGGTGACATGTCTAATGCTATCGGCAAGAGGTTTAGTAGGCTTAAGAAGTAGTAGGGGTATGGTGAGGCCTACGTTTTCCACTCGTTCCGTAAAGGCTTTGCCACTTAGCTAGAGAACGCCAACGTAAACGTATCCGCTAGACTTATGGGGCATGAAGTGGGTGGTATGTTCTTTTGGACCTATTCAGACGGTCTGGCGCTGGAGGGCCTTAGGGAAGCAATTTCTCACGTCGATCGGACCTGTTATTGAATCTCTCAATGTTAAGGCAGAACCAACCTATCTATCTTTTTGACTTGAAAAGAGAAACTGCGTGTGTCTGAGGGCTGTTCTTTAGCTGCTCCCATTGTCAGAAGTCGAGAACGCCTGCTGCACCCTGTAGGTCAGTTGCGATGCCTTCCAAGACAACACCCGTACCATTCAAAATTCCACCTGTGGTGCCACAACCAGTTAACGCAACTAGGAGCACTAACGTTGAGAGAGATTTAATCATGTTGGCTTCGCCGAATTTGTTCTTTTCCTGTTCGTAACTGAAAGTGTGCGTGCCTGTCAAATGATCTGGTTGGCTCTGTTGGAAAGTTCAGAAATTAGTGGTTGTGGTTTATTTCAATTTCTTCGCGAGGGTACTTAAGGCTTGTCTGACGTCAGCGCCTATGGGTCCAAATAGCGTTATTTGCTAAGAGAGTGTTTCTGGCTCATCGTAATCCCTGAGGAGTGGACGATGAGAGAGACTGTTCGATGGTATTTCGTTTATCTGGGAGCGTCCAATGGCGCCCGGTTTGCTGATCATCGCTGCGATCTTAATCGTCTTGCCTAGCTTCAGAGCACGTCGTGCAGGGCTACGCGCGGAAGGTGTCGCAGATGGAGATTGATTGATCTCCTCCTCTTATCAGCTAGTTAGAAGCAATCATAGGCATGTTAAAGGCAAGGAATAACCTAGCTTTCTTGATTGTTGTTCATAACAAAAGTTTCATGCGCTTGGAGTAAGGGGCCGATTTTCTGGCTGCGGTGTGACATGCGAAACTGCACTTCTACTACAGCCATTATAACGTGAGTGCACGTTGCACAAAAACGATATCACACTTAGGGCTCTTCGCAGTTAGTAGATCGGTTACAGC
>Ga0206127_1002107_pt1 | contig 20342 bp, 21 predicted proteins | sample Helgoland_Spring_6_FD_148646 | JGI IMG/M metagenome (GOLD analysis project Ga0206127, IMG submission 148646) | Pelagic subsurface seawater microbial communities from Kabeltonne, Helgoland, North Sea - Helgoland_Spring_Bloom_20160419_1 | ecosystem: Environmental > Aquatic > Marine > Epipelagic ...
CCATCTCCATTGAGATCAAGGTTAAACTTTTGTTCATCTTCCCATAACTTAGCTTTAATACTCGAGACTAAGTTGCCTGACGTATCAACCTTCCAGACATCATATTTGTTACTAGAGGGATTTGTCCAAAGCACCTCATAGCCTTCGCTTTCATTTGCTATTACTTGGGTAGCGCTCCAGCCCACAACAGAGGCTGGACCACTTGAGGCACCTGCGTTTGTTAAACCAATGGGGTCATTATTGCCGTCAACGATGTAGTATTGTGGCGCGCCATTGTATGTGTTGTCGCCATGTTTAAGATGAACATTACCGATTGCTTCTACTAGCTGTAAACCGGTGTCACCATCTCCATTGAGATCAAGGTTAAACTTTTGTTCATCTTCCCATAACTTAGCTTTAATACTCGAGACTAAGTTGCCTGACGTATCAACCTTCCAGACATCATATTTGTTACTAGAGGGATTTGTCCAAAGCACCTCATAGCCTTCGCTTTCATTTGCTATTACTTGGGTAGCGCTCCAGCCCACAACAGAGGCTGGACCACTTGAGGCACCTGCGTTTGTTAAACCAATGGGGTCATTATTGCCGTCAACGATGTAGTATTGTGGCGCGCCATTGTATGTGTTGTCGCCATGTTTAAGATGAACATTACCGATTGCTTCTACTAGCTGTAAACCGGTGTCACCATCTCCATTGAGATCAAGGTTAAACTTTTGTTCATCTTCCCATAACTTAGCTTTAATACTCGAGACTAAGTTGCCTGACGTATCAACCTTCCAGACATCATATTTTACATTTTCATGCTCTAATAGCAGCTCATAGTGGTTCCCATTTTTCTGAACTTGGGTAGCATTCAAACCACCATTGGAATTGGGGTCTATTGTAACATTATCTCTTTTTAAGATGATGCTATCGCCGCCATATCCATCATCGATGTGATGTTGGTTGCCGCTGATGTCAAGCAAGTCAGTAGGACTTGCTCCTGGGGTTATTCCATTAACATCTGGATCAAAGCCGAAGAGTGATTCATATTGTGATCCAGGTCGTTGATGAATAAGACCTGGAACGTGAGGATGTAATATATTATCAGTTTGTCCGTGGTATGCGCCGGTTTCGTCGAAGAAAAATCCCCATATATTATAATTTACAAAGGGATTACTATCCCAATTTGGTGTTACATCATTCCGAGAAGCCAGAACTAGAAAAGCTGCATCAGGAGGAGTAATGTGAGGTTCTTTTATTTTATCTTGATAATACCAAACGAACGGACTTTCCTCAACATGTGTTGGAGTGTATGTGTGGGTACTTCCAGTTTGTGAAACAACTCCGGTAAAGTCGTTGAACATAGTTCGACCATTCAAATTCAACTTAATACTGTTACCACCAGAATCTAAGACATAAAATGTGTCGCCACCCCTGGCGAGGCTATAATAGCCATTGGTATTGGCTTCTATGGTGGTTAGTTTAGTAGCATTAGGATTAATAATATGATATTCATTGTTACTCTTTGAGAGCCAATAGTCACCATTTTCTTCGATGCTTATTAGTTGATCATCGCTCATATTATTAATTCCAATTACTTATATTTTGTAGTGGGCTTGGAAAACTGGTCTGAATTTTGTGCAATGCATATCTGTTAGAAGCTTTGGCTAAATTTAATCATAGCATCACCAACCGCCTTCATCTGAGGGTAATTGGTTAGAAGCTGATCAAGAAAGGGTATGTACAAATGCTAATTAGTATAGGCCACACGTTCATTACGTTATGTGGTGATCCCTAAATCTATTATAAGCTCAGCGAAATTAGCACGCCAATTAGGGCGGGAGATGCCAAAGACCTGTTCTGTGGTCTGGCAACCCAACTGCGAATTCAGTGGTCGGGCGGCGGTAGTGGGATAATCCCGCGTAGCGATTGGGGAAACCTGCGTTGACTGACCCGCTTGTGCAAAAATCTCACGGGCGAACGAGCACCAGCTAACGTCTGGCGCACCGCTGAAATGATAGGTGCCGGTTTTGTCCGGATCGTCGCACAGCTGCTGCGCGATCGACAGGCAAGCCGCGGCAATTTCGTGGGCGGGGGTGGGCCCACCTATCTGGTTATCAACAACGCTGAGCTCGTCATGGCTGTCTGACAGACGCAACATAGTTTTGACGAAATTGCTGCCATGAGCAGAAAAAACCCAAGATGTGCGCAGAATTGTGTGGGTACATCCTGCGGCGCGGATGCCGACTTCGCCCGCCAGTTTGGACCGGCCATAAGCGGTTTGCGGTTCAGTTTTATCATCAGGTACCCAAGCACGCTTACCGTTGCCTGCAAAGACATAGTCGGTAGAGATATGTACCAAAGGGATATTCAGCGCCGCGCAGGCTTGGGCCATAGCCGCGGGTGCATCGCCATTAATCACCGTGGCTAGATTTTCTTCCTCTTCGGCGCGGTCCACGGCCGTGTAGGCGGCTGCATTAATCACGGCGAATGGCCGGTTGGCGTTGATGGCGGCAGCGCAGGCAGACGGATTCGACAGATCCACCATATCGCGACCGAGCGCTACGACTTCGGCGAAGGCTCGAAGTTCAGTTGCAACTTGACCGGTGCTGCCAAAGACTAGAATATGCCTCATTGTGCAGTTTTCTGGTCCATGCCGAGCCGCTGACCAACTCCCTTGCGTGCCAACAGCGGGCGCCACCAGTCCTCGTTTGCCAGATACCAGCGAACGGTGCGCTCCAGTCCTTCTTCAACTGTGACCGAGGGGCGCCACCCCAATTCGTCACGGATGCGGCTGGGGTCTATCGCATAACGCGCGTCATGGCCGGGCCGGTCGGTTACAAATGTTATCAGATCAGCATAACTGCCCAAGTCACGCGGCTGCAGCCTATCAAGGATGCCGCAGATGGTTTGCACCAGTTCCAGGTTGGTGCGCTCGTTCTCGCCACCGATGTTGAAGCTGCGCCCCAGCTGGCCTTGTGTTGCCACCAGCAGCAGCGCGTCAGCGTGATCCTCAACGTAGAGCCAATCGCGTTTATTGCTGCCATCGCCGTAAATCGGCAGTGGCTTTCCGGCCAGTGCGTTTAGGATGACAACTGGGATGAGTTTTTCCGGGAAGTGATAGGGGCCATAATTGTTGGAGCAATTGCTGAGCACCACAGGCAAGCCATAGGTTTCATGCCAGGCGCGCACTAGATGGTCAGACGAGGCCTTGGAGGCAGAATAGGGCGAGCGCGGGTCGTAGGGCGTGTCCTCGGTGAAAATGATCTCTGGATCGGAGGGTAGTGATCCAAAGACCTCGTCTGTCGAGATGTGGTGAAAGCGAAAGCCTCCAGGACGGCCCTGTTCCACCCAGTATCTGCGCGCTGCCTCCAGCATATTGAAGGTACCAGTAATATTGGTCTCAATGAAATCGCCCGGCCCGTCGATGGACCGATCAACATGGCTTTCGGCAGCCAGGTGCATGACGATATCGGGCTGATGCGTGGCAAACACACGCTCAAGTGCGACCCGGTCGCGAATGTTGGCTTGCTCGAATGTATAGAGTAGGCTTTTAGAGACCTGTGCCACATTGGTGAGACATGCGGCATAGGTCAGTGCGTCAAGGTTCACCACTTGATGGCCGCGTCCCACCGCAAGACGCACCACAGCCGAGCCGATGAAGCCTGCGCCGCCTGTCACTAGAAGCTTCATAGGTCTAACCACTAAATTCAAACGGGCTGTCAAGATCGGCGAGCTGGGGTGCAACCGCGTCTTTGTCGCTCAGAATGGCATCGCCCATGACAGGCCAGTCGATGCCGATAATCGGATCATTCCATTGCAACGCGCCCTCGGTCTCGGGTGCGTAATAGTCGCTGCACTTGTAGATGATCTCGCTGTTGGGTTCCAAGGTGGCGAACCCGTGCGCGAAGCCAACTGGGATGAACAGTTGCGCGCCATTGTTGGCGCTCAGCTCATACCCGACCCATTGGCCATAGGTTGGGCTCCCGCGCCGAATATCAACAGTCACATCAAAAATCGCACCGCGCCCACAGCGCACCAACTTTGCCTGCGCGTGCGGTGGCGACTGAAAATGTAAGCCCCGCACCGTTCCAACCGCCGCTGAGAGAGAGTGGTTGTCTTGGACAAACTCAACATCAACGCCTAATCCTGCAAACACCCGGCGGCTGTATGTCTCGGCGAAAAAACCGCGGTGATCACCAAATCTAGATGGCGTAATTTGTACCACGCCCGCAATGGCGGCATGATTAACGTCTATGTTGGGCATTAATACCTCACTGTCCAAATCCTGAGGCGCCCGCACTCGAAAATGGTGGCGTAGGCGCTCATCGTATTGTTTGTCATCTAAAGAAAAAAAACCGCATTACGCTACGGAGATGGTTGAAGAAGCTTCGACTGAAAAGCTTTCGATTGTCTCGCGCAGCATTATGTATCATTCTGACATTGGCAAAATACCTGACGCGGGCACCCAGAGTTTCTGCGCGACGGCAAAGGTCGACGTCTTCCATATACATGAAATAGCGGTCATCGAATCCGCCAAGTTTTCTGAAAAGCCCGGCTTTTATCGCCAGAAAGGCCCCGGACGCCCAATCCGCGGTTTCAAGTTTTTCAAGCTGGCCTTCACTATAGCGGCTTGGCCCAGACATGCCGAAAAACGACAGCATGAGAAAAAGGAGCCACACCCTTGGCCGCACATTTTGGTCAAACCGGTCCGTTTTATTGTTCCAAAGCATTGGCGCCGCAAGCTCTGCGCCCTCGGCCTCCGCCAGGGTTAACAACTTGCGAACTTGCTCAGGTGTGGCGATAATGTCGGGGTTGCAGATGACAAACCAATCATCGGGATCAGGCTGCGCCAGTTCGAACGTCTTGTTATGGTTGCTCCCGAACCCAGCTTTACGGAGATTGAGGCTGTAGCTGACCTCGTCTGGCACCAGGCGGTCGCGATCGGGGATGTTTTCACAGACGAATATTCGGAAATTGCCTGACGCCGCCAATAGGCCGTTTTCCATAAGCATGTGCTGGTGCCCATGTGAAACGATTGAAATGTAGGTATTCATATTTTCTCAATATGGATAAGATCCTGCGGCCGATCTTCCTGCGCAATAGGCTTAGGGTCGACCATCCGTTCATCAGAACACTCGACAAGGATCACTTGGGTGGGCATCCCCAAGTCGATCGCAAGAGACTCCCAGCGGCGTGCGGTCGTTTCCCAGTCGTCAAGGTCCTGGTATGCGGCCAGGGCATTTTCGTTCAATGTGGACGGTCCGCTTTCGATCGTGCGGAGCAGAGCATCGGCCAGACTGTCTGGGTCTCCAACAGGGACTGTCTCACCGAACTTGCCTACAAAGTCGCCTGTCCCATGCGGTTGCGTTGTGATGATGTTTTTTCCCATTCCAGCTGCTTCGTAGACTGCCAGCGGGATTTCAGATGGTACAACCAGAAACGGCAACGCAATCGCCAACGCGTTGTCGATATGCGTTTGTAGGGCCATTGGCTCAAGAGATGACCACACGAAGATCAGCTTGTCGTGCGACCAGCGCCGCTCGACATCAGCCTTGATCTTTTCCGTGTCCAGATGCGTATCGGACCTGAACAAACACAGCAATGGCGGCACATCTGGGCTCTCGGCAATCTTCAGATAGGCGTCCAGGAGGACGAAGGCCCCGCGTATGGGCAGAGGGGGACCCATGAACAGGAAGAAGGGCGCTTTGGCATGAAGTTCGAGGTAATTATCTTTTTCACCCCGAGGGGACGCAAGCACCGGATCGCGCCCCGGGGCAATGGTCATCACAGGCTGCGTGATCTGGCGGGCGAGCTTGTCACGAGAGTAGTCCGAATTGGCGATGACGGCCCGCACGCCGAGATCATCGAGTGCGCGCCGCACCAGAGGCTTGGGAAATACCGCTTGCGCAATATAGGCAAGCAGATCGGCAAGTGGCATTTTACTGATGGCGCGAAGCAGATGCCTGATTTCGAACACGCTTCCGGGTAGGTAAGCAATCCGGATGCCGGCCATGCCTGCCAGCAATTTCCGCATCATCCAGTTTTGCGACCAACTCACGGGAATGAACATGGCGTCGAAATCGGCATCGCCAATCAAGCCGTGCAGGGTCTCCCGCATGTCCGCGATATCTTTGCGTTGGATCATGATAATGCCGTGCTCCACTTCGCTTCCCATGGGTCTGCCGGTGTCCGCAATCGACAACACCACGACCTCGTGCCCTTTGGACCGCAGTCCTGCAGCAACCTCCAGCACCGTACGCCATGGCATCAAGCGGGTGTTGTGCGCCATCAATCCGAAACTGGCCATGAGAATCCTTGCCATGCTTTGCGATCACTCTTTGCCGACGTGCTCGGAGATTATCCCTTGTAGGTTTTCTATCATGATACTTAACTGAAAGTCTGCTTCGAACCGTGCACGCGCAGATTGTCCGAACCGCGCCCGCAAATCAGGTGAGCCAATCAATTGGGACATTCCATCTTCAGCCGTCGCAATATCCAAATCGGGAACCAAGAACCCTTCTTGCCCATGTCTCACGGATTCCGAGTTGCCCCCAACGTCTGTAACCACTAGTGGCAGGCCCGCGCGCATCGCTTCTAGGATCGAAATTGAGTGACTTTCTTGTCGGGACGTCATGGCAAAGATATCAGCACTGGGCAAAAGCTCTGCAATGTCGCTTCGGTTTCCGAGAAACGTTACATTGTTCGAAATTCCAAGATCCATGACCAAAGATTTCAGCTCGTGCTCCAGTGGGCCACTGCCCACAATTTGAAGCTCAGCCTTTTCATATTTCTGTGCAGCCATTGCAAAAGCGTGCAATAGAACGTCGATACCTTTCGCCGCAGCTAAACGTGAAACGGTTATGACCTTTACAGAATCTTCCTGGCCGTTTGCGTAAGTAGGTTCTTTTATTTCGGTGAGGGAGGCGGAAAAGGCGATCGCGTTATGCAAGACTCTCAATTTCTCCGGTGGAACTCCTTTGCCTTTTAGAACCGCAGCGCTGTGGTGTGATACAGCTATCACCGCATTGGCGTGACGCTTGAAGAACCGCCTCTCCAGACGATCGAATACGGCGGCCTTGAAGCGTTCTACCATGGTGTGGGGAAAATATGTGCCGTGATAGGTCGACACGATGGGCAGGCTGGCTGGCAAGAGCCGACGCAGGAGATAGCCCAAAATAGTCGCGTTAAACCCGTTCAGAAAAATGATGTCTGACCCGTTTTCCTGAATATGCTGTGCCGTCTCACGTGCGGCGCGAAACAGCTGTGACGTTCCATGTGGAACAATGTTGAACGAGGTGCCCGCCTTCGGTGTTTTTTTTGGGCCCTTAGCCGGTGGGTGCACAATCACCACGTGCGAACGCACGCGGTCCGGCAAGAATTCGTCCGCCTGAAGGTAACTGTCCAGAACACTGTCGACACCGCCACCAAGATACCCCCAGATGATATGCGAGACACGAATGACATTACTCATTTTATCAACTTTCCACTTTTTCCAGGTGGTCAAGGATTGCCTGTGCAACCGCTTGACCAAACGACTGTAGGTGGCCGCCTGCCTCTCCGCCATTGGCGGACAGGGCCTGCGCAATGGCCGCGGCAAATTCGGGATAGGTCTGGGCGTTCAACGCCCTGCCACTGGCCGTCAGGTGATGCACCAGTTCAACCTGATCATCAAGGGATTCCGCCAGATCCCGCAACCTTGGCACCAGGACCAGTGGCCGGCCCAAGGTCAACGCGTCAAGGCTGCTGCCATAGCCGCCCTGCGCCACCACAACATCAGCTTTCGCCATCAGATCGAGAATGTCTTGATAGGATGTATAGTCGAAGGACAGGCACCCTTCGGGTGCGCGGGATGATCCATGTTGAACCACGATCTCGTGGCCCTCTTCTCGAGCCAGCTTTTCGAGAAATTCGGCTAGTCGCTCGAACGGGTAGGGATTGGTGCCGAAAAGTGCGAGGATCATGGAGTTATGTCCAAATTATGATCGAACAGGGAAGTTCGATTTGTGGGATTGAGCTGGTATCACAGCTGGCGGACAGCGCTCTGCGCATGTTTTGCCTCGTGGGCTTTGTGGCCTGTACTTTGACGGCACCGAACGGCAACTTGCCCGAATGATGTGTTCGGAAAAGTGTCAAAGAATGCTGGCCACAACCGCTTTGGGATAGAAGGACCGCAAGCCGTCGCTCTGAACGATGAACAGCGAGCTGAACGGATAGAGGATCCGGCCTGTCATGGAGGGCGTTGAGATCCGCGCGCCAGTTTCCACGTAAATGCACACCGCGCCGGCCATCTTCGCCAACAGGAAAAACGGCACGGTCATGCCTGCCCCTGTCGAAATCACCACATCTGGCTTGTGGCGCTGGGCATAGCGGAACGCTTGGCCCAGATTCCGAAGAAACCCAAAAATGGACCGATGTGGATCGCGGATTGGCATGAATGAAATATCACTCCCAGTGTTGCGTTCTGCCGCGCCTGTTTCCGTGATGACGGCGCTCAGCGTCGGCAGGAACCGTGCGATGGTGACCAGCTCGGTCAAATGACCGCCGCCCGAAGATATGCCAATTATACGCACAGCTTGAGAACCTCTCTCGCGCTTTCATCTGGTACCATCCGATCAGTGTGAAGCCCGGCGACAGAATAGAGCCGCCGCATTAGCGTATATATCCGCACCTTCTCGGGATAGGACTTGTCCCAAACGATATCTGGTCTGCGCTTCTCGACAACGTCTTGAGAGCAGATCAGGAACACGCACAAATTCCGGGCTTGATGCGATTTGAGAATGGGGTGGAACAGACAAAGAACAAGCCGGGTCTGCTTGGTCGAAAGCACCAGATCGGCCACAATATCAAACAGAAAGCGGTCAATGATGGTGACATCGTAAGGTTTAACGCGCTCAATGATCCACCACGTTGGCAAAATGAAAACCATGCAGTCAAACCATGCAAGACCAATATAGATATGTGACCATGGTGCCTTGTAGTTATGGTAACCGAGCGGCCCGATGGGGGTCTGTTCATAATAGCTGAACCCAAGGAGCCGTGCGATTAGGTTGAAGGTGCGCGCCAGAACGAAACCAAATCGACGCCAACTCACATGCACTGGTTTGCGATCCCCCAACCCGGTGGAAAGCGCTTTGACGATGGAAGACTTCCCGCTTCCGTCGGGTCCGCTGAGAACGATTTTCATGGAAGCGCCGTGTTCTTCTTGAGCGCGAGGATAGGATCTTGCGCGCCAGGATATTTCGTACACATTTCTTGCGATGAAAACAGCAATGCAGGAATTTCATCCTCTCGCATTTTGTCCAGAAACTCAGCCTTAGCGAAGCAGTACACGTCAATCGGAATAAAATTCAGATTTGCCCACATCCGGATGTAAGTCGCATAGCAGTATGCCAAAAGCGAAGGCAAGGCCCCTGGCCGATGTTGAAATCTCAAATCCAGATCCGACGTTGATTTCATTACTTGACGGCTGAAGCTGCCATAGACCAGGATTTCAATTATGCCAAAGCGCGGTGCCGTAGTTTGCATTCTGGTCAAGGTAATACGCACTTTTTCGCGGGTGAGTCCGACATCGGAGATCACGTAACGCATCATCACGGGAAGCTGCCCAGTGGTCACGAAATTGAGCGCATGCCCGACAATGAGTGCGATCACCATATGTAGGCCAGCAATGTTCATAAGCAGCGCCAAAACCAACGTAAGGCTGATTTTGAACCAACACTCGCCAGGTGTCATGTAGCGCATACCCTGAAAGACAAAATACGATAGAACCGTAACCATCGGATGGTTTCTCAGAGTATTGCCGTTTTGATATTTGTTTTTAGCCATCTCGTTTTTCATTCTGATTGCCGTCTCACGCGAGTCCAAACGCGCGAAACCGGACATCGATATATATGGGGAACACGAGTGTCGGGACATCTGCCTTCATGCGATCTAAGGCTTCAGAGCACTCTAGGCCCTTGCGTGTCGTCTTTACACGATCTTGTTGCGCCACCGTGTCCGTTCCTTTTCCAGGTACTCGGAAATAACAATTGTCGCCGGTAGCAAGTTTGGCCACAAATGCATATTGGTGTGAAAGCCGTTCAGCAGAAAAAAGATCGTCACAATCCCAAAAATTCCAAATTTGTGCAACTGACACAGAAGGAAAAGATACAGAAGTGAACCGACTATGCCGCCGTCGAAAAAATATACCAGAAGATCATTGTGTGGAACCTCCAGATTTATTTGTGACATATGCTCGAATGTTGATCCGTATCCTGCCCCCAATAGAAATTCAAAAATAGATAAGCTGTCCAAGGAATTCAGAAGGTGCGTGATGCTTTCTCCACGCCCGCTGAAGAGTTGGTTTGGATCAACGCCATCTTGGGGTAAAAACCGATTTATCAAGTTCTTGCCAAAATACAGAAGGGCAGTCACCGAAACTGCAATCACGCCAACGGCTGCAAAAATAAATTTTCGAGTGGAGTTATTTCTGTACGCAAACATCAAGTATAGACAAGAGAACCCCATGCTAATCAGGGCGCCACGCGACTGAATGACCAGGATAAATACCAGGCCAAAGATGACGAAAGTTGCGCCAAAGATTTTGGAGCGAGTCCTATTTTCCCCCTGATGTAAGAAAAGAAAGTACGACCCCAACACAACCAGAAGTGAAGACAACAAAGCCGATGTTGTCGAGGAGCTGAGAATTTTCAAGCGCCCATGGAAGGTGGCAATGGCACTCAAGTAACCAAATAACAGAATGGCGAGAAGCGTGCCAAACAGCAACAGGACATAGCGGTTCTGAAATATGACACCGTCGCTCACACGGAACCGGAAGGATACCGTAATTGCGACAACAATAAGGAAAAACGCTTGGCCGTTGGCAATACTGCTCCCTTCATGCATGCTACTGATCAAAATTATGCCCAGCGTGCCCAGGATTAGGAGCAATCCGTTGGCCGTGATCGCGAATTTCTGGACGAGCAGTAAGCCAGCAAAGGCCGCCATAGTCTGCAAGAACAAGCCCGCCGCCCCCATGTCACGGAAGAGCGGGAGCGGTGCAGTCCCAAAAGCGATCAGAACGAAGCTTGCTGTCATTCTTAACATGGGCGAGGTGTCTCGTTTATTTGCCTGTCGGTCGCTGTGCGTCAGCGCGCTGTCCCGTGGAGAGTTGATTATAAAGCCTGTTGTATGCTTCGCAAACCAATGCCACGCTGTGGCGTTCGAGTTCAGCCTTGGAGACGCTTAGAACTTTGGCTTTTTCAGTTTGTATTTCGAGGAGCCAGCGGATACCATCAGCGAGAGCATCAACCCCAGCTCCAACGATTTTTCCGTTTTTTCGGTCAACAATCAACTCTGCCACGTCTCCGACATTGGTGGTGACTACCGGAACGCCGCACGCCAGGGTTTCTTTCACTACCGTGGGCGACGCTTCGAACACGGAAGACAAGATCATACCCTTGGACGCGTTAAGCACCTTCGAAATGTTTTCTCCAGCTTCTAGGCCGTGGAAGATCACGCTGTCCATGAGCCCCATCTCTTCTGCTTGGGCTTTCATATCTTCTTCCAACTCGCCGTGTCCCACCAAGACCAGGACGGTATTTTGCCGCGACCCTTCGTCGGACATGATGTGGCGCCAAGCATCCAGTAGCAGGCCTACATTCTTTTCCGGTGCCAGTCGCCCGATGAAGGTCACGTATTCCCGGCCTTCACCGTAACGGGCCTGCAAATAGTCTGACTCCTCAGGTTTGAATCGGGACAGGTCGATCATGGATGGAATGATGTCCACACGATCCGCCATCTGTTCCAAGGTACGGCTGTGAAAGCGGTTCATGAATGCGAGGGTGTCTTGGCTGACGGGCACGAAATAATCCAGTCGCGGCAAGACATATGCCTCTATTGCTCGGACGATTGGCTGAAAAATGCCGTGCGCCAGCGCGCCGAAGCGTTTTTGAAAGCCCCAGAATGTCCAGCCATGCAAGGAGCAGACGACTTTTGTTTTGCGAGCAAACCAAATGAATGGAAGTGCGAAATACAACCTATGAACGTGGACAACGGTATTTGGTGGAAATGTATTTTTGATACAGTAGAGGAAGAGACCCAAGAAGAAAACTGGGAATGACTGACCAGCCCGGCAGACCGGAATAAATTCCACTCTGCCCTTCGACTCCACTTCTTTGCCTGCGCCGACAAATAGAATATCTGTGTTGTATTTGCTCATGCCACTAACGAGGTTTTGCAAGTACCTGATCCCCCCACCTCCGCTGTCGTGGAAGGGATTGGTCTGGTAGACCATCACGACTTTTGTCTTTTCTTTCTGTTCAGCCGATTCCATCGTTGTGTAGTCCTTCTATTATGTGCCTTGTCATTTCGGAAGTGTCTTCACTGGAGCAGTCATCCGACACAATGATCTCAAGGTTGGCATAGGTTTGAGACATGGCCGACGTCACAGCGTCCAGGATTGTGGTCCTCTGGTTGAAAATGAAGATCGCCAGCTTCACCAATGGCTGTTTGGTATCGTCGGTCATACTTGCGTGTCTCGCTGCATCATCTTACGCCTTGTGGTTTTTTTTGGCGCTCCGTCCCTAGAGGCGCCGGAGCGGTTTGCCCAGTGGGGCAGCCGTCCAGCTGCAAAACCTTGGAAATCGCCAAACATTTGTACATTCGCAGGCCATCTGACTTTTGCCTTCGCAGTAACCGAGACCGAAGGTCCTACGAGGTTCCGTTTATCGGCCAACCTATATAGGCGTAGGCCCGCGTGAGGCGTTGAGAAAGACGCCCTTCGGGACCAATTTTAATCAGCACGACGCGCAGGCTGAACACTCCAGTCGCCAAGGATAAAACTGGCGTCGCTAGAGCTGCGGTGATCGGAGACGACAAGGCAAGGAGCAGAAGCGCGAGTGCAAGCCCAGTGTATATTGCCAGCAGAACCAAGGAGAGGCGCTGCCATCGAAAGCCGTGGATGCGGCGTACAATGCCCCAAGCGACCAAAAAATGAACTGCATAGCCAAGCAGAAAGGCAACCGCCGTGACCTCCAAACCGAGGCTGGGAAGAAGCGCCAGCACCAAGACCAGAAAAACTGCGTTAAAGGTGAGTTCCAGAAAAAGGTAAGCCTTAGCATTTGCAGCGGCCACGATCGAGTAGCTCAGCGACCAGCTTGCAAGTTTTAACACGTTGCCGACTGTCTGCCATTGCAACAGCGTCGCGGCGGGACTTAGCTCGTGAGAATACAGTAGTACAATAACGCAGGGTGCCCATCCGATTAGGAACAACAGAATCGGCCCTCCAATAGCAATGCAGAGCTGTGCCTGGTCGTTCATCAGCCTGATCGCAGCTGTCCGGTCCCGAATTACTTCGGTCAGTCGCGGATAATAGTCTGCGCCCATAGCGTTCAGCATGAAGCCAACATAAATTGTGGTAATTCCCCATGCGGCAGCAAATTGGCCGGCAGCGTCCAGACCCATTTCCTGCGTGATGCGTGCACGCACTATAAGCAGAGTTGCCGTGGTTGCCAGCGCTGCCAGCATAAAGCTGACGCCGAGCCACGCCATTGGTTTCCAAGTGTCCCAAATAACTTTTGGCATCATTTGGTTGAATTGGGCTTTTGGCAGTTGGCGCGTGAAATAGCCCGCGATCAGAACTCCGGCCAATGGCTGGACTAGCACCAGCCAGATCAACCCCACCTCACCAAAATTCCATATTGCCCAAAGCCCGACTATGGTGGCGACAAAGGCACTAATAACCGTCACCTTGCCAAGCTCGTCTATACATCGCAGCCCCTGCAACACTGCTATATGAGCACCAGAAATTAGACCCAGCAGGACTGCAATGCCCAAGAGGCCCACCTCGACTGCTCGGGACCCGTTGCCGAAAAGCCAAATAGAGATTGACACGCGCATCATCCAGACTGCCAACAATGCAAGCGTGCCTTGGATCATGTGGGCGACAACAAGCACATAACGAATGCGGTTTACTTTCGAGACGTCCTCGCGTGCACGTGCGATCTCGCGCACGCCGCTCGAATCAATACCCAGTCCGGCGATTTGACCCACCATGTCCTTCAAATTGGTGTAAATGCTCAAAATACCGATACCTGGCGCTCCTACAAACAGGGTGAGCATTTTCATCCTGAATATAGAGATGAGAATGTTAATGCCTTGTGCCGAGCCGATAATCAGCATGGACCGGATCAGGCCGCGCGATCCCGCTGATCTGCTCATAGATTAGCTACCCGCCTTATGTTGCTATGCGCAAAGGAATTAGGGCGTACGTGCGCCTTAGATAAAGTGAGCTTTTGATTGTCCAAACCACTTGTAAAATCAGTCTGGAGCTCATCTTCAACCGTAGAAGGGCCATGATGAAGGGATGTGACCATCAAAGTACTCATTATATCAATTCGTCCGAGATATAGAACGCTACACTCGAAAAAGATTGGATATCTTCTAAGATTGGCTGCTCCGATTTCCGTGCAATTGGGCTTTGATTCAGCAGACGGGGACCGTTTTGGGCTCGTAGCGTCAGAATTTTCAGCCCTGAGGCCCCCAACCTCTAATTTTGGTTAAACTCGTCCTCAAACCATCAGCGTTCACTGTGACATTTCCGGATTATGTTGCAGCAGGCGAAGCACCCGAAAATGAGTGCCTTCCTGTAGTTTGGCACGCTTACTGGTCATTGATGTGTGATCCTTTTTCTCAGGCTACCGCACAAGGACTGCCTGAGGGTGCCTTGGGGTATGCAGAAGTTGACTGGTCGCAAATTAATGTAATCGTTCAGGTTGAGCGATAGCATTATGCTGCGGCCGGTCTCTGTCGAAATCCATTACGCCATAGCACTCAGTATTGGCCATTTAGTAAGTAAAAATAATTGAACCGCTGGTGGTCTTATCCGCTTCTTGCAGGAGCTTGGGCAGGACGTGTCCACAAAAGATATTATCCGCCCAGCACCATTATCGCTGGCGCTTTGGCCAGAAAATGTTTTGCCAGAATAAAGGCTTGCGCCAGACCCTCGGGGCTGGGTTGCACTTCATACTGCAGCGAAATACCCCACTGAATACCATCACGCAAGACGCGTTGAAACTGGCCTGCATCATTGGGGGGTGGTGATAACCATGACCTCACGGATACCAGCCATCATCAGCACGGTTAGGGGGTTAATAGACCATCGGCTTGTCGTAGATCGGCAGCAGCTGTTTCGACACCTCCATATTAACTGGATATAGCCGTTTTCCTGAGCCACCAGCAAGAATGATACCTTTTCGTTGCGTCATTCACAAAGATCCAAAATAATTTCTGTTAAATTTTTCTTATCGTTTCACTTGCCCTGGGCACCCGCAGGATTTCCTTCATTCACCATATGCCACGCCCAATCTTTTTAAGCTACGGAACGGTCGGGTAGTAGATAACAAAAAAGAATAAGTCATGTTATCAGAAAGGATAGGTTGTGCCGCCATAGCGTATTTGTTTTGGGATCATGGGGTCAAATCGAAGAACGCAGCTTTTGATTACTGGGCAACATTCCGAAGGCTTTGAATGCTAATAGCCAGATCTGTCGTGTCGCCCTCAAGGGCATGGCATTTAAGTTTGTTGAGTTGCGTTTCTAGCATGTTTTGTCCCAACAACACTGCGTGTGGCAGCGAACAGCCCCAATTTGAAATTTTCTGAATGAACTATATCTCGCACTGCGCAACGGATCTTGCCAGCTCAGTCTTGACCTGGTCGCTGCATCTGTTGCACCACACTTCACTTTGTCGCCGAAAGTGAAAACTCTATGCGACGCGTTCAAAGTTGAGTGGGGTGTGATGCGCAAGCTGATCCTCCCCCTTTGAATTGGTCCACCCCTATATTTAAGAACTGGAGGATCAAATATGGGAAAGAATCGACACAAACCCCAAGAGATTGTAACGAAGCTAAGCCAGGTTGAGGTTTTGGTTTGACAAGGAATGGCGCGTATTGATGCTATCCGTCAAATCAGCATCACAGAACAAACGTACTATCGCTGGCGCAAGCAATACGGTGGCATGGGAACGGATCAGCTGAAAGAGTTGAAACGGCTCCAGAAGGAAAACGAGCGGCTCAGGCGCGCTGTCTCTGACCTGACGCTGGACAAGTTAATTCTGACGGAGGCGTCCAGGGGAAACTAATCAGTCCCGCACGTCGTCGGCAATGTATTGATCTAGTTTGCGACAAGCTTGGCCATCCGCGTAAAGCGCAAGCTGAACTCCACAGACGCTGTCGATGCCCTGACGGATTTGTTTATCTTGTGCGGTGTGGCTGCATTCATTCGCTTAGACAGCGGTCTTGAGTTTATAGCTGAAATCGTTCGCAACTGGATCGCAGCTGTTGGGGCAAAGACTGCTTGCATCGAACAAGGCTCACCTTGGGAAAACGGCTATTGTGAAGGCTTCACGCAAGACTGCGCGATGAACTTCTAAACGTAAAAGTTTTTTACACTTTAAAAGAAGCGCAAATCACAATCGGGAAATGGAGAAAACACTACAACACCAAGAGACCACATAGTGCTTTGGGCTACGGCCCACAAGCTCCACAGTCCATCATTACGATGGACGAAAGGGCGCTTGTGTATTTAGCGTTCAACATGGACCAATCAAGGGGGGCCGATCAACCATGGTTCCTGGTACAGCTGAAGCCGGACTGTGTACCGATCGCGCACAGAAGCCCCAGTCGACAAAGTTTTTTGGCGTTTTTACCAGTGGAAAAGGAACGCGTCAGCACAACGGTAAGTTTGTGACAACCAATCGGTGGTTCTGTTCCGGCAATCTGTTTGTGGCCTTCGGCAAGGTTCGAGCCAGCGCTTCAATCCTGGTCTGTTACAAAGGGAAGGGCGGTATGTCCAACGCCTGATAGATCCTGACAGACAGCTAGCGCTTGTATTCATCATCCATAGTAAGCTTGATGGCCTTGACTATAGTCGAGACTGACGCGCTGTCATCCCCGAATGGCTCGTCACAATAGGTGACCTGGATGCCCGCATGCTTGCAGATATCTTCGTAATACGCTCCTTCGCTAGGGCCCAGAAACCGCCCCCAGCGGCTGATGTCATAGACCAGGATCAGGTTGAAATCAGCTCGTCTGGAGTCCACATCGCTGAGCAGTTTTGAAAGCCCGTGCGCCCGAAGATAAACAGGCCACTCTTGCCTTCGTCACAATAGGTTTTGACGATCCCAACGCCGCGCTTTCTGGCGTAGTCAAGGACCCTGTCCGACTGGGTGCCGGTCGAACCTTGCTGTTGCTCTGCCGCCGTGCGCACATAAAGCTTCGCCCTAAACTCTCTGACCTCACCACTTCCGTCCAACTCAGCCTCCGTTGTTCAATTCGGTTCGGCTGGATGTTTGCGTGGGTGGCGGTCGGTATCAAGTTGATATTTCTCAATGGTTGCATTCTATTAATTACTTGATGGTTGCTTTGCTGACATGAAGACACCACCCGAGTGGCGCGCGATGTTCCGCTTGTCTTTGTTCGACTTTGAGCGATATGTACGTGCTGAGTTTCAAAAAGGCGCAAAATGACGGTTCACGACCCTAGCACAACATGGTTTTTAGCGCAGCTGAAGCCGAACTGCGCCCAGATCGCTGATAAGAACCTCAAGCGGCAGGGCTTCAAGACGTTCCTGCCCTTCGAAGAGGAAACGCGCCAGCGCAAAGGCAAGTTCATCAGCGCGATGCGGCCGCTATTCCCGGGCTACATCTTCGTGGCCCTTAATGTGACGCGCGGCCTTTGGGGTAGCGTCAACTCGACCTACGGCATCACGCGGCTGGTCAGCTTTGGCAAAGACCCGGCGCCGGTGCCTCTTGATCTCGTGTCCCAGATCATGCAGCGCTGCGACGCTGATGGCAAAGTGCTGTCGCCCAAGTTGCTGAAACCTGGCGAACAGGTCGCATTGAACACAGGGCCGTTCGCCAACTTCGTGGCCGAGGTGGAGAAGATTTCAGCCGATCGGCGGGTCTGGGTGTTGATGGAGATTATGGGCGGCAAGATTCGGGTTGCGGTTGGGGCGGACCAGCTGCGTGCCGTTTGACAGTGTATTGAGCTGCACGGGGTCCACAGGTTATCAATCGCCAAACATTCAAAAGATCGAGTGGGGAATAAATGAAAATTCTGGTAACCGGTGGAGCAGGCTATATCGGCAGCCATACGCTGTTGCAGCTTCTTCACGAGCGGCATGAAGTCCTCGTTTTTGACAATTACTCGAACAGCTCCCCTGAAGCGCTGAAACGCGTGAAGCAACTTGCAAATGCTGACTTTGAAATATGTGAAGGTGATATTCAGGATGCGGCCCGCTTGGGAGAGGCTTTTGACGATTTTAAGCCTGAAGCGGTCATCCATTTTGCAGGTTTGAAGGCTGTAGGGGAATCCAACGAAAAGCCTCTGGAGTATTATGCGCAAAACGTTTCTGGTTCGATTGAGCTCTTGAAGGCCATGCAGCGACACGACTGTCGCCGGATCGTGTTTTCATCCTCGGCGACGGTCTATGGCGAGGCGCTATATCTACCTTACGACGAACAACATCCGCTGCAACCGACGAATCCATATGGACGCACAAAGTATTTTATTGAGGAAATCATTCGTGATTGGGCGGCCTCGGAGAAAGATTCAAGTGCTGTTTTGCTCCGTTATTTTAACCCAGTGGGCGCTGATCCGTCTGGTCGCATTGGTGAAGACCCAAATGGCTTTCCGAACAATCTGCTTCCATATATCTCGCAGGTGGCAGTCGAGCGATTGCAGTACCTGAATGTGTTTGGCGCTGATTATGACACGCGAGATGGAACTGGAGAACGCGATTACATCCATGTCGAGGACCTCGCTCGAGCCCATTTGGCGGCCATCGAGTTTGCTTCGGCCTCCATTGGGTGTGAAGCCATCAATGTCGGGACTGGGCGTGGTGCCACAGTGATTGAAATGGTAAAAGCTTTTGAGAACGCCTCAGGACGGGCAGTGCCTTATCAAATTAGTTCTCGACGGGATGGCGACGTGGCGCGCAGTCTTGCTGATGTAAGCAAGGCAGAACAGCTCTTGAGGTGGAAGGCCAAGCTCGACGTTGATGATATGTGCAAAACAACTTGGCATTGGCAATCCACCAATCCGAACGGTTACGAGCAAACATAATTGGCAAATATCAACATGAAACCCGATCGCGAGGTGGTCATTCCATTCGCCAGTTCTGATGTCCGCTTGCTACAGGCAATAGGTTCGTCGCTCCCATCATTCATGTGGCGCAGTTGGACAGGGAGGTCTGAGCCTCAGCGCCCCGTCAACCTATAGGCAAAGCATCCGACTCATTCTTTGATGGCAATATTCAGATCTTCCAGAGTGGAGGAACAATCCCATCCGATGCCGCCCGCGACAGCCCTTGTTCTGTAATCTACGGGGTAGTGAAGAGAGTCTTCCCAGCTGGTGGCCTCGAAGCTTGCCATAGCCTGCCCCATGTGGAACGCGCTGGTGACCAAAACCCAGGTCTCGTCCGAAGTAGGGGCGGCGGCTTCAAAGGAGAGTGCGGCATTCTTAGCTGTATTGCTGGATTGATCACCCCAAGTGATCCGATCAGGATCTATGCCAAGCAAGACGAAGACATTCACCACCACACTTGGGATGGCCGGACGACCGATCACCGTTTCGCGCAAGCGCCCGCTGCCCTCAGAAAACACCAGCTGAGCGTTGGGATGCTGAATGGCGAGTGCAGCAGTGGCTGTCAGGCGCTTGGCCGCCTCATTCAGCTGTGCAACCTTCGGATTGGAACTTAGTATTTCATACTCTAGGACAGTTATTTAAACCTATATTTCTGAGCTAAAAAATAGTTTTAGTTTGCCTTCATTGCCTTCATTGCCTTCAATATTTGTCTTGTGGTGATTACTAAAAATCTTTGAAGATCATGTGCCAGATTAAATATAATAAGTGTTCATTTTAAAATTTTCCTTTTATGAAAATTTGTCTTAATGTTGATTATTGGTGTACAGTTAATTTGCAGAATACCTCCTGCGAATCTTGCATGGTTAAAAGGGGCTTCCCTGTGTGTAAAAGTTTACAACTCTCTAAAGCGTTTTGGATCATGATAAGTATAGTTTATTCTTATCTTTTATTCGTATTGTATGTGTTTTTGATCTCACCTGGAGATATATTTAACCCCGAGATTGCCACACAATATCATTTTGCTATGAAGCTCACTGCTGTTCGTTTGGTGGTTATAGTTTTTGGGTTAATTGCGTATCCGGTAATTCTAAGCAGGTTCTTAAAACATGCCAAGTACGTAACAGTGGCATTAACTGCATGGGCTTTCATCATGTACATTGAAGATTACTTCGTTTTTTACAGATTAATTGAATATCCCCACGGGGGTTTAATTGACACAGTACACTTGCTTCGTC
>Ga0206127_1002119_pt1 | contig 20258 bp, 24 predicted proteins | sample Helgoland_Spring_6_FD_148646 | JGI IMG/M metagenome (GOLD analysis project Ga0206127, IMG submission 148646) | Pelagic subsurface seawater microbial communities from Kabeltonne, Helgoland, North Sea - Helgoland_Spring_Bloom_20160419_1 | ecosystem: Environmental > Aquatic > Marine > Epipelagic ...
GAGAACTGGTCATTAGCTGAAGACAATGGTATAATTAGGAGTAATAACTAGTTTTCCTACATTACCAGTACCTAATTCAAATTAACAATATAGGAGTTGCAATCGACAAACAAACATGATATACTATACTTATGTACTTTAGTTTATAACCTTTAAAGATATATCTTAAACGTATCATAAAGTATACAATGTATACTATAGTATACAATAGAGTACATAAAACTAATCTTTTTAACAATGAGGCAATTAGTATGGCAGTATTAGAAGGTAACGTAGCGTTCGCAAACCTTGACGAACACGAAGAATATCAGGGTCAATCAACTGGGAAATACTCATTGGTATTGTCGCTAGAACCTGCTGACGCAGATACCCTAGCCAATAAGGGTGTCAAACTACGCGAGTATGAGGGAACTCAGCAACGCAAGTTTAGCACTAAATATGATGTACCCATGTTTGATGCAGATGGTAAGGACTTTGTAGGTCGATTAACCAGAGGTTCTAAAGTACGTGTTAAGTACGCAGAAGGTAAACCTCACCCAGTACATGGTACATCTACATACTTGTCAGCCATTAAGGTGCTAGAACTAGCGGAAGCTACCGAGGGAGGCTCGGACTTCTAATGACTGACTCGCATTTTGTTAAACATGAGCCATGCCCATCGTGTGGCTCAAAGAACAATCTCGCGAGGTACTCCGATGGGCACGCCGTCTGTTTTACAGGCGGTTGTGACCACTACGAGAGAGGCAACGGTGAGATTGTACAGAGTAAACCTAAAGCGAACAGGATATTAGAGATGACAGGTGTTATAGCATCAATACCAGACAGACGTATCACAGAGGCAACTTGTAAGAAGTTTGGTGTCACTGTTGAGTACGATACAGAAGGGACTATAAGCAAGCACCACTACCCATACTATGACAAGGACACAGGCGCACAGATAGGTACTAAGTCTCGCATAGTAGACAACAAAGCATTCTATGCAAGCGGTACGTTTGACAATGCAGGTCTGTTTGGTCAGCAAGCATTCAAAGGTGGTGGTAAATACATAACAGTAGTAGAGGGAGAAGCTGATGCCTTAGCGGTGTCGGAAATGTTTGACGGTAAGTGGTCGGTTGTGTCAATACGGTCAGGCGCATCAGGAGCAGTGAAGGACATCAAGCAGAACTTGGAGTGGCTTGAATCATTTGAGAACGTAGTCATCTGTTTCGACAGTGACAATGCGGGTCAGGAAGCATCTCGCGCGGTGTTAGATTTATTTACACCCAACAAAGCGAAGAACGTAAAGTTACCTGTCAAGGACGCAGGTGAAATGCTGAAGGAACGTAACGTACAGGGGTTCATCAGGGAGTGGTGGAACGCTAAGACGTATCAACCAGACGGTATCATTGCAGGACTTGATACTTGGGAGTCGATTGTAGCGCAGGAAGATGTACAGTCCATACCGTATCCGTGGTCATGCTTGAATGATATGACGTATGGTTTCAGGGAGAAGGAACTTGTAACAATAACCAGTGGTTCTGGTATGGGTAAATCACAGATTGTCAGAGAGTTGGAACACTACTTACTAGGTGCAACAGATGACAACATTGGTATACTCGCATTGGAAGAGGACATACCTAAAACTGCTCTAGGGATTATGAGCATCGAGGCAAACCAGACTCTACATCTGAGCCGCGAGTTTAGCAGGGAAGATAAGAAGGTATTCTGGGATAAGACATTAGGCACAGGACGTATCTATATGTTTGACCACTGGGGTTCTACCAATGAAGATAACCTACTAAGTCGCATTAGGTATATGGCTAAAGGTCTTGACTGTAAATGGATTATCCTAGACCACTTGAGTATTGTTGTTAGTGACCAAGAGAACGGTGACGAACGTAAAGCCATCGACAGCATCATGACCAAGCTACGTCAGTTGGTACAGGAGACAGGTGTTGGTTTATTCTTGGTGTCACACTTACGCAGACCATCAGGTAAGGCACATGAGGACGGTGGACAGATTAGCTTGGCTGAGTTACGAGGTTCAGCGGCAATCGCACAGCTATCCGACATGGTGATTGGTTTGGAACGTGACCAACAGAACCCAGATGCACAGGTAAGGAACACCACTACGGTTAGGATACTTAAGAACCGATACGCAGGACTTACAGGGGCGGCTTGCTACCTCTACTATGATAAAGATACTGGTCGTATGATTGAAACTACGTGCCCAGTTAACGATGACAGTCAGGAGTTCTAAGTGAAGCAAGTTGTTTTTGATATAGAAGCTAACGGTCTACAGCCTACAAAGGTCTGGGTAATCGTTGCTTGCGACCTATCAAACCAAGAGACAGTTGAGTTCTCAGGTGATACGTTGCAGGACTTCAATGCTTATATCAAAGATGCTGAGGTCATTGGTCATAACATCATTGGCTATGACGTACCAGTTCTTGAACGCTTACTAGGCACAGACTTTAGTAGTTGTAAGATTACAGATACATTAGTATTGTCAAGACTTACTGAACCATCGCGTGAAGGTGGTCATTCGTTAGATAACTGGGGACAGCGGTTAGGTTTCCCTAAAGGAGAACATAGTGATTGGAATACATTTTCTCAGGATATGGTGGACTATTGCAAGCAAGATGTACTGGTTAATGTCAAAGTGTACCACGCGCTACGAGGTGTACTGGCAGGTTTTGGAAGCGAAAGCATTAGCCTTGAGCATCAAGTACAAAGCATTATCACAAAGCAGACAGACAACGGTTGGTTATTAGACCAAGAACACGCTTTCATATTGCTTGCTAAACTTAAGGAAAAGAAGTACGACCTTGAAGATAAGGTACATGAAACATTTAAACCGTTACCTACATTCATTAAGGAGATAACACCTAAGTACAAGAAGGACGGCACGATGTCCGTAGTTGGTCTTAAGTTTCTGGGGGACAGTTGGTCAGACTACATAGCACCATTTAGTCGTGTTGATTACCCAGAGTTTAACTTAGGCTCAAGACAGCAGATAGGTAGATACTTACAATACTTTGGTTGGAAGCCAGAGAAGTTTACAGAGAAGGGACACGTTATTGTAGACGAAGCTATCTTATCTAAGGTCACTGGTATACCCGAAGCTAATATGATTGCTGAATACCTAATGGTTCAGAAGCGTATTGCACAGGTACAGAGTTGGCTAGATGCTATCAAAGATGATGGTCGTGTACATGGATATGTAAATGCTAACGGTGCAGTAACGGGACGTATGACACACTCTAGTCCTAACGTAGCACAGGTGCCTAGTTCAGGCGCACCATACGGAGCAGATTGTAGAGCCTGTTGGACTACACCTAAAGGCTACAAGATTGTCGGTATGGACGCATCGGGACTTGAGTTACGAATGCTTGCACATTATATGAACGATGAGGGATATACAAATGAAATACTCACTGGAGACATTCATACAGCAAACCAACTTGCTAGCGGTGTTGACACACGAAGTCAGGCAAAGACTTTCATATATGCGTTCTTGTATGGAGCAGGGGACGCAAAAATCGGAAGTATCGTTGGAGGAACTGCTGTTGATGGTAGAAGACTTAAGAAGAAGTTCCTCACAAACACGCCATCTCTTAGAGAGTTACGAGAAAGAGTTAGCGTGGCATCTGGAAGAGGTTATGTTCACGGATTGGACAGGCGCAGAGTCGCAGTACGCTCAGAACACTCAGCATTAAACACGCTGTTACAGTCAGCAGGTGCAATCGTTATGAAGAAGGCACTATGTTTACTGGACGAGTACGCTAAGGCTTGGAACTTAGATTATAAATTTATAGGAAATATACATGATGAAATTCAAACAGAAGTTAAAGAAAGTGAAGCAGATGTTTTCGGACGCTTGGCAGTGTCTTGTATTGAAGCCGCGGGCATTCATTATAAACTTAATTGTCCCCTTGCAGGTGAGTACCAAGTCGGAGACAACTGGTCGGAAACGCATTAGGAATTGTAATCACTGTGGCGTGGTGTTAGTAGAGGGAGACAACTGGGCGAAGAGTACCGTGGCTAAGAAGAACTATATATGTAAGAAGTGTAACTCAACCAACACCCAGAGAAACCTCAAGAAGCGTAAAGGGAGAAACGCATGAAGCCATGTAAAGCAGATAGGAAGAAGTTTGACTTAGACCTACAGTACGGAGAAGTCAGAGAGGATAAGGTAGCTGAGATGCTACAGGACAAGAAGATTGAGGTTAAGTCTGAGAAGGACTTATGGCAGAAGACAGGTAACATCTGCATTGAGTATCAATCTTGGGGCAAGCCATCAGGCATTGAGGCTACCGAGTCAGACTACTGGTTTCATAACCTCTGCATAGGTGACGATGAGTACTGTACCTTAGTGTTCAAGACTCCAGTCCTAAAGAAGATTGTTAATAAGTTAGATACGTTCAGGAGTGTATCGGGAGGAGACCATAACGCAAGTCGTATGCACTTGGTCAACCTACGTAAGTTATTCTCAAGCGATGTCATTAAGGCATTCAAGGATATAGACGATGAGTAAAACAATACATACACTAGTCAATGATATATACCGATTGATGGAGACAAAAGAGGCAGAGGAATCCGTAGACGTAGAGGCTGAGATAGAACTGTTCGGTGAGAACATGAAGACTCTAATGCGTACAGAGTTTGGACGTAAGCGTACAACGGATAGAAGAACATTGCGCCTGTCAAACATTGGTCGTGACGATAGGGTCTTATGGAATGTTGTTAATGGTACTGAGAAGGAAGAGATTAAACCTGCTACCTACATTAAGTTTATGTACGGTCACTTGATTGAAGAGATGTTATTGTTTATGACACGTATGGCAGGACATGAAGTATCAGATGAACAACGTGTATGTGAAGTAGAGGGTATCAAGGGACACATGGACTGTAAGATTGACGGGCTTGTTGTTGATGTTAAGTCAGCCAGTTCCTTCGGGTTCAAGAAGTTCAAGGACGGTACACTTGCTATGGACGATGCCTTTGGTTATGTTGACCAGATTAAAGCATACGCCCATGCCTGTGGTGAGACTGAGTTCGGTTGGTTAGCTATGGACAAAGCCAATGGTCATCTCGCGGTACTTAAGTACGACCTAGAGGATACCCAAGCCCCTATACACGAACACATCAAGGGAGACATTAGAGAGCGTATTAAGCACGTTAAGGAGATGGTCAAGGGAGATGAGCCTACTGAGTTATGTACCAAGACAGTACCAGATGGTAAGTCGGGTAACATGAAGCTAGGCATCAAGTGTTCCTACTGTCAGTACAAGAAGCATTGCTATCCAGAACTGAGAGCCTTTGCCTATTCGTATGGTCCGAAGTTCCTTAGCGAAGTAGTCAACGAGCCTAGAGTACAGGAGATTAGCCTTGAGCAAATATAAACCACGGAAGACTAACGGTAAGTTCAGGTCAGCGTTGGAGAAGGAGTTTTCAAAGGAGGTTAAACGTAAAGGCTTTGACTATGAACCATACGGTATGCCCTACACAGTGTTCAGAACCTATATGCCAGACTTTGTACATGAACCAAGTAAGACAGTAGTGGAAGTAAAAGGTTTCTTTCGTGTAGGTGACACCTTGAAATACAAGTCAATTCGTGATACAATAATAGAAGATGGTTACGAATTAGTATTCTTACTGTCTAACGAACATAAGAAGGTACGGAAGGGCGGTAAGATTACAATGGGTCAATGGTGTGTTAAGGAAGGTATGAAGCACTACACACTCAGCACTGCTCAAGAACTTGTCAAATACGTAGAAGGGAAGATGAAGTAATGTCACATACATTAGAGGAACTCAAGGAAGCAGTAGCAAGGGACTACGATGCGGTGTTAGTAGTTGAGGCTTTAGACATCTCAGTTGAGGACTTGCTAGAGGCTTTCGAGGATAGATTAATTAGGAATAGAGACTTATTTACGGAGGATGATTATGAGCATTAATGATGCAAGTCCTGCAGACTGGGACGCGCTTAGGGATAAACACCCTGCTTTAGTTAAGAAGTACGAAGACTTTGCTCTAAAGAATGAAGATGTAGTCAACAGTCCTAGTCACTACAACTACGGTAAGGTTGAATGTATTGAAGCTATAGAAGAGTCTATGACACCAGACGCATTCAAGGGTTATCTCAAGGGCAATACCATGAAGTACCTATGGCGTTATGAACGCAAAGGTAAGGGACTAGAGGACTTGAAGAAAGCACAATGGTATCTGGACAAACTTATATTGGAGGTGGAGGAATGAGGGGACAGACACAGTACGGTAAGGGTTCAGCCCAGAGACCTACCAAAGATGCTGAACAGTTTGCGGATAACTGGGACGCTATCTTTAAGAAACAAAAACCTAAAGAACAGAAACCAAAGGATAAGGAAGAGAAGAAATGAATCAGTACCAAGAGTTTATACATAAGTCCCGCTATGCACGTTGGCTACCTGAGGAAGGCAGACGAGAGCGATGGGATGAGACAGTCAACCGATACGTAGACTTCTGGAAGGAACGTGGTCAGATAAACGAGAAGACAGCCTTACAGTTGTTCAACGCTATCCATAACCTAGAAGTAATGCCCAGTATGCGTTGTATGATGACAGCAGGGGAAGCATTGGACAAGGACAACGTAGCAGGGTTTAACTGTAGTTATCTACACATTGACTCACCACGTAGCTTTGATGAACTTATGTACGTACTTATGTGTGGTACTGGAGTAGGCTTTAGTGTTGAACGTAACTTCATTACCAAGCTACCTGTCATCGCTGAGTCATTCCATGAGACTGACAGTACCATTGTAGTAGCCGACAGTAAGATTGGATGGGCTAGTGCATTCCGTGAGTTGATTGCTATGCTGTATGCAGGTAAGATACCTAAGTGGGATATGCACAAGGTACGCCCATCAGGTGCTAGACTTAAGACATTCGGTGGTCGTGCTAGTGGTGCAGAGCCTCTTGAGGATTTGTTTAACTTCTGTGTGGGTATATTCCAGAAGGCATCAGGACGTAAGCTAACGAGCATTGAGTGTCACGATGTTGTATGTAAGATTGCAGACATTGTAGTTGTCGGTGGTGTACGTAGGTCAGCATTGATTAGTTTGTCAAACCTATCCGACCCACGTATGGCTAAGGCTAAGTCTGGTCAGTGGTGGATGGATGAAGGTCAACGTAGACTAGCTAACAACAGCGTAGCTTACACAGAGAAGCCAGACTTTGAGTCATTCCTTACTGAGATGCACACCATGTATGACAGTAAGGCAGGAGAGCGTGGTATCTTTAGTCGTGTGGCGGCACAGAAGATAGCCGCTAAGAACGGACGGAGAGACCCTGAGCAGGACTTTGGAACTAACCCTTGCTCTGAGATTATCCTACGCAGTAATCAGTTCTGTAACCTATCTGAGGTCGTTATACGCGCACAGGACGATTTAGTTAGTCTTAAAAAGAAAGTTGAAGTAGCTTCCATTATTGGAACCCTACAGGCTACCTTGACTGACTTCCGCTACCTACGCAACGTATGGAAAAAGAATACAGAAGAAGAAGCACTATTAGGTGTCAGTTTAACGGGTATATGTGACCACTATTTACTGGGTAAAGATTCACCAGACCTAGATAAGTGGTTAGAGGAGATGAAGGATGTTGCAGTTAAAACTAATAAAGAATGGGCTGACAAACTTGGCATTAATCAGTCTGCGGCTATTACTTGTGTTAAGCCAAGCGGTACTGTGTCTCAGCTTGTTGATTCTGCTAGTGGCATACATCCCCGTTTTTCTAAACATTACATTCGTAGAGTACGTTCAGACAAGAAAGACCCGCTTGCTCAGTACATGACAGCCGCAGGTTTCCCTGTGGAAGATGACGTAATGAGTAAGTCTTCGTTAGTCTTTGGCTTTCCAATCAAGTCACCTGAGAGTAGTACCACAGTAAAGCAGGTAGGTGCTATGGAACAGCTAAGAGTTTGGAAGAAGTATCAAGACCACTGGTGTGAACATAAGCCAAGTATCACTGTTTATTATACAGATAGTGAGTTCCTGCAAATAGCACAGTGGATATGGGATAACTTTGATTCGGTCAGTGGTATTAGTTTGTTGCCAGTTAGTGACCATGTGTATCAGCAAGCCCCATATGAGGACATAACCGCTGAGAAGTATGAGGAGTTACTAGCGGCTATGCCAGTTGATATTAAATGGGAAGACCTAGAACACTTTGAGAAGGAGGACAACACTACAGGTTCTCAGGAACTAGCGTGTGTCGGAGGAGCGTGTGAAATAGCATAGGTAAAACTAAGGGGGCGCAATGCCCCCTTTTGTTATTATCTAAATTGATTACGTATTTCCGCTTGTTCCTCATCACTCAAAGCATCCATAACGTCACTTACAATAAGTAAACCTGCTTTCTCTCTTGCATCGTCTGATTTAAACTTAGCTTTATTGAAGGCTAGTAGACGATTAACAGCTTTAGGGTTGCTAGATGCTTTAGCTAAGAATATTGGAGTACCCATCACAGCCATTGCAGTCCCGACCGCTAAAGGTGCGCCACCCACAGCGGTAGCAGTACCTACAGCCGCCATTCCTGCAATACTTTGATACTCTTTGTTTCTTAAAAATAGAGTACCTAAGTTACCCTCTGGTTTCTTACTAGCCTCAGCCATTACATTAAATAACTGTCTTACTCTACCATAGTCCTCACCCATGATTGCTTTTAGTCTGGACTGTTCTTTAGGCTTAGAGAATCTAGCGGCTAAGTCTGCATACTTACTAATGTCAAAATCAGCAGAGTTTATGTCAGGAACTAAGTTCTTTATAAACGACTGTCTTATAGCCTGTTTAGCTTCCTTAGCCGTTGCGTAAGGTATTTCAGCAGGTAGTTCTTTAGTCTTAGCCAGTTGTTTATAAGCATTGTCTACACTTTTAAACATACTACTTATTTTACTCACGTTCGTCTGTGTAGTAAGAAGATTACCTAAGACATCATAGTTACCCTTCTCTGCGTTTTTAATTACATTTTTATTTATCTCAGGAAGCAAACCCTTCATGCCCTCAGAGTAATCTTTCTTAAGCAGAGAGTAAGACTCAGCCGCTTTAGGGTCTACACTATCCAAGACATCCCCTATTCCTGTTTTAATACGGTCTTGAAGCTCGCCTAACTGCTGACTAGCCGTTGAGTTATAGTTAGGTGATTTGATGTCCCCGAACTTCTTCATTTGTTGTGTCAACATTTTGTCAACATCAAGTAAATGATTAGCAGACATTGTGGGTAATTGCAAGATACCCTGTAACTGCTTGTTTATGAAACCACTAGCGTCATCCTCTAAAGTAGAAACTCTTTTAGATATTTGCTTTTCGACAATCTTACCTGTTTTTTCATCTAAAACTCGTTTTGTTCCTTTAGTCACTACTTTATTTTCATTTAAGAAACGCAATAGACTGTTTTTAACAGGAGAGGTATTTACTTTCTTATTAGACACACCTGTCTTAATAGCGTCTAAACCATCACCATACGCATCACTAAGAGCCATACGACCCGCTGTAATAACGTCTAAGACAGCCGAACCTAATTCCTTAGGGGAAGCACCAGTCCGTATCACAGAACTCGCTGTAATGTCATTGAGAGCCGCCTGAGTTGCTTTGTTTACTTTGTCAGCATTCCCTATGGCTATCTTACCTGAACCTAGACCTGCTTCACCTAGCTTCTCAGCGAATACCTCTAAAGAACTAGCTTGTCCTGTTTGAAAACGTGACAAACTCCCTCCGCCTTTCTGAAGTATTTGTTGTGTAGCTTGTAAAGACTCAGGAGAACCTGCTTCCAGTCCTTGCTTAGGTATAGCCGTTATCTGTTCAGCAATCTCTTTCGGTGTAAATCCTAACGCTTTCTTCGCGGCAACAAAGGCAGGTTTAGCCACTTTCCATGCACCTAATGTCGCTATGTCAAAACCTACGGACATTAAAGCCTTGTCTACCGCTTCATTATAATCTAACTCTTCTTTGTCAGTTATTACGTCAGAGGCTAAACTACCACCAAACGTACCAAAAGCCCCAAGACCTATACCACCAACTATACGACCCGCAGGACCTAGAGGCGCACCTAGTTGCTGTCCCTTTAATGCCCCTGCAAGACCTAGAGGTAAGTCCATGTTAGATTTTACATAGTTATATATGTCTTTGTAGAAAGGTAAGTCCTCTTGTTCTACAGTAGGAGTAGGTTCTTGTGTTTTAAACGCATCTGCACTAATTAGACCATTTCTAATTGCTTTATCTTTTATTTCTTCTTTAGAAACACCAATAGGTGCGTCAATCTCTTGACCATTAGGCAGTATTACTATTTGTCTTTGAGTCATTGTTATAAATCCTCGAAACGAACTTTAGCTTTTTGTCCTTCTTCTTCAGTAGCAACAGGAAACATTTGTTTGAGAGTAGCTTCAAACCCATCAGCGTCATCTGCTCTTAAATATAAAGAACCTCTCATTATACTATCATCTACTTCTTTTAGTAGCTGTTCTAGTATTCCTATGTTAGCTACGTTTCCTTTTTCTAAACCTGCGTATATCTTGGCAACTCTTTTAGTTTCTGAGTCGGAAATAATACCACCAAAGAAAGGTTTAAGAGAAGACATCATCTCCCTACCTAATAGAATTTCTAACTGAGCTTTATTTCCTGATTTAACACCAAAAAAGTTTTCTAAACCAGTAGCCACTAAATTAATAGGACCACCTGTGTCTACTTTCTTCAGTAACTTCACAGCTTTTTCTAAATTCTGTCTTGACGCATTTGCCGCGGGTAAAGCACTTATAGCTGTAGCCTTGTTTTGTTGAAAACCTTTTTCTCTTTCTGTTAAACCCGCTTGCTTTACGTCTTTTTCTAAGTCTTCTACAGCGGTTAAACCAAACTCTCCACCAGTAATCTGAACTTCACCTACGGGTTGTTGACTCTTAGTTGCACCTATAGGTGAGTAAGAAACATCAGTTTTTCCTGTGTTAGGGTTAAAAACACTAGTAGCTGTAAAGTTGTCTTTGTTTGCATCCTGAATAGTAAACGTAGTTCCTTTCTGAGCATTAGCGTCTTGCTTATCCTTCAGGAAATCATTAAAGTTTTCAGGAGTAACAATACCCTGTGCCGCTAGTTTATCTAAACCAGAATCAGGATATTTATTTGACAAGAAAGTAGAGAAGGCTGTCATTCTACTTTGTTCTTTAGCTTTATCTTCTCGCATCTTCTGACCTTGTGCCTGTACCAACTGTTGTTGTACTGTAGGACCTAGACCAAGCATACCACGTAACCCACCGCCCATACGTTGTGCCGCTTGTGCGCCCATTTGCATTCTTTGTTGGTCAGGAGTCAACTGAGTCATAGGGTCAATGCCTTGACTAGAAATGCCTGTAAGTAATCCTGCTATATCTCTGTTAGCCATTCTCATTGTCTCCTATTTGTTCAGTACGTCAAACATATCCATTAAGTCTTCTTCGGTTTTATCTATTTCTTTTTGTTGGTCAGTTCTGTTATCAAACAAACCACCAAATAAACCGCCCAGACTATCTAATAAAGAACTACCCCCACTAGTATCTACGCCATAAAGCTGACCTAAGATTTGTTCTTGTGTTGTAGGTTGTCTACCAAATAGAGAATCAGATAATGACTGCATTTGTTGTAACTGTAAACGGTTAGCTAAGTCTTCACCACCTATCAAGGCTTCAACACCTGACTGACCTAACTGACCAAACAGTTGTGCGCCAGTGCGTCTACCAATGTCAGCTAGTCCCGCTACGTTTGTACCCGCACCTAACGCACTCAGGGCTTGCTGTTGTGGCATATAACCTAGACCCATCAAACCACTAGCTGAAGACAACGCTTGCGCTTGTTCTGCCATAGATTGTGTCCTAGCACCTAAGTTTGCTCTAGCCATAGCCTCTTGTCTAGCAGTCTCTTGTGCTAACAACTCTGGTGAAGAACCACCATATGCCGCTGACTGTAAGCCCATACGACCTTGAGATAACATACGCTCTTCTAAGGCTAAACGCTGACGTTCTTCTTCAGGGCGTTGTACGGCTCTCATTTGCTCATACAGGTCAGCTTGCGCTGTACTAGGGTCTACCCCTACCTGACCAAACAAACCTTGTGCCTGACCCATTAGTTGCGTCTGTAGAGCCTGTTGCTCAGGAGACAAGCCAATGTCTATACCACCAGTAGGTGTAGTAGTTGTTTGCCCTAAGCCTGTAGTAACAGTAAAGGGTTGGAACGTAGCTTTACCTGCGGCATCTTCAGCAAGACCCATAGATTCTGTGTAACCACGTTGTCCTATGTCTCTAGCACCTTGAATGCCTTCTTGCCCCATGTAGTATCCTGCACCTGCTTGTAGGAAATCTTCAAACGCACCCATTAGAATGTACCTCCGTCAATAGTGAAAGTACCCGCTAAAGTACCTGCTAGTGTTGTTGTGCCTGAAACAGATAAAGTACCTGATGCTGTAGCATTTACAAAAGTAGTAGTTCCCAGAAAACTAGGGGAAGCTAGGTTAGCTTTATCTTCTATTGCCGAACGTATTGCTAAAAACTCTGTGTCAAAATCAACACCCTTAATAAGTTTATTAGGGTTTCCTGACGCAAGACCGTCTTTAACACTAAAGTCCGTTGTTATAACATAGTTACTCATTTATAAGGTTCTCCCTAATAATACTTTTAAATCAATTCGTTGTATGGAATAAGGACTTCCATCTATAGTTGCATTCAATCCCATCGTTAAAACTCTACCGTTACCTGTACCATTGGCGTGTGGTGTCTGTATGTACACACCAGAGGCATATTCCGTTCCTACGTATCCTGTTTGTCCTGCTGCCGCAGTAAACTCACCTATGTTAAACTCACCTTCATTAGGCTCTAACGCGGGAGGAGTAATAGAAAAGTTACCTTCCGTATTAGGGTTATAATCATAATACCATCTTAATATAGAGTCTTCACCTAAGTTACCCGCTACTGATACTTCCAGTTGTTTTAAAAACTTAATGTTTGCAGGTTTACCAAAGTCCATTGAATTACTTTCGTACTTCATTATGTACGTTTTACGTTCAAGGGCGGCAGGGGCTATAACACTACCGCCAATTGCTCTTGAAGCATCATTGTATCCTGTATATTTGTAAACACCAAATAGTTTACCAAACAAAATGTCACCGTTACGTCTACGTAGTAAACATTTAGGATTTATATCAGACCAAGTAGTTACCCTAGCTGAACCGTCTGGCAAGAAACTTCTCATGTCAAAACAATAAGCTAAGTTTTCGTCAGGTAATGACAATACATAGAAGGCTTCCTCAGGACTATACACAGACTTAATAGGACCTGAGTGTCTTCCTACCTCAAGTATTAACTCATCTCTAATGTTTTTACTGATGTCTCGCATAGGTGCAGACTTTTCTTGTATAACACGCCCTAACGTCCTTACACCATCTTTAGACAAAAATATAATGTCACTACCTGTATTTTGCACAGAGTCTCTCTCAATGCAACCTACGCCCTCAATAACATCTTGTAAAATCATAGTAGCAGGACTTTCAGCACCAGAGTAAATTAAGATACAATCTTTACAGAATATAATCAAGAAACCGTTGTGTGCCGCCAGTGCAGTTACTTCATCAAACCCACTAGGAAATACTGTACGTAAGTCTAAAGAACCTGATGTTCCACCATTCCAATGACCGCCAAGTAGCGTGTCAGACCAATATACTGTGTGTTTATTTTCAGCAACATCAGCCGCCCACAGTTTACCGTATGCGGCTATAATCTCATTGGCTTGTGGTGCTGTGCCATTTGTGTGTTGCGCGTTTGAAAAAGCTACTAAATCACCACTACCCTCATATATTAAAGGTTCGTGTCCACGTTGAAAAAAGTATGCTTTATTAGCAAGACTAGCCATCTTCCAGTTGTTAGCTGTTGGACTGTAAGTTGCAGGTCTTACATTATCAGGGTTTTCAATATCTTTATAAATATATCTATGACTTGGACCACTACCGCTTGCTTCTCCTCCCGCAAAGAAAATAGTAGACACCCCTAAATTATCCACAAACTCGTCTATAAATTCTACAGGGTTTGTATATAAAAAACTTGAAGCAGGTACATCAAGCGTATAGCTTTCAGTTAGTAAAACACTTCCTTTACGAGAACCAATACGACCAAACTTGTCAATGACACAGTTGTTAGCCGTAGCCGCAAAAGAAGTATCAATAGCCGTAGGCGAATCCTGATTGTTAATACCAGAAAACGCAGGTGCTACAATAGATACTGCTTGTAGTTGTTGAGCCATTAGCAAGCCGTCCATACAGTTTCAGAAGGGAATCGTGCCGCATCCATAGCTATAGCGTCAGCTAATGTAGCGTCAGCAATAGCAAACAGTTCCTGTGCCGATGTACCACCTGTCTCACCACGTTCACGGGAAGCAAGAGCAACAGCATATTGAATCACTGGTGCTGATGGTACTCCAAGTACTGTAGCATCAGCAGTAAATGGTGCTGTTCTATCCACCATGTTAAAACGTAATGTATATACACCGTCAGGAATAGGAAATACATCTACAGTTAAATAACCATCGCTATTAAAACCATTCCAAGCATAGTAGTTAGGTGCGCCTTTAGGTGGTTCAGAGTTTAAGAAAACACTGTTCATATAAGAAGAAGTAGCTTGTCGCATAAAGAAGTTAGACGTATCGTTAATTACATCTAGCGTCTTACTGGCTGTACCTGTACCGTTTATATTATAACTAAATGTATTAGCTACTGTGTTGACAGTAAACGTGTTACGTAGCGAAGACCAGTCCCACGAATCCTCTACGATACGTTTAGCATCATTAACAAAGTCACCGATAAGTTTAGTATAGCCGTCAGCACTGCCTACAGCAGTAGTTACTTCGTTTTCTCTTAGTCTTCTTAGTACACTATTTACTAGTTGTAAGTAAGTCATTATCCATACCTTCTTGTGTTTGTCGGACTAAGCATTCTTTGTGTAGACTTAATCTCTGTGTCAAATTTAAATAACTCTTTGTCAAACAGTCCTTCGACCTGTGAAGGTTTCCTAGCCCCTGACATCATGCCTCTTGTGTCTCCTAATCCACTTACTGCTGTTTCTAACGCGTCGCCTAAAGGACTGTCCACAGCGTCTATAATCTCATCCACTACGTCTACGATAGGCTCTCCTACAGTTTCTATAGCTTCCTTCAAAGGAGTTGACAAATCTTCTATCGGTGCTGTTACACTCTCTACGCTTTCTTTAATAGGCTGTAATAAAGTATCATCTATTCCACGACCTAAGTCTCTAATGTCACCTATGACACCTGTGTCTGGTAACTCAAACTCAGGCAAGTCTACACCTAAAGCATCTAACGCTTCACCGCCGAACTCTTTAAGTAATGCCTCTTTGCCGCTACCGCCTTTTAGTAGTGTTCCCTGTACATTACCTAAACCTTCAGTAAATGTATTAGGGTCTAGTCCAAACAAATCAGCATCAATACCCACGTTTGCTAGGGTGTCTTCAATTAAATTAACAGGAATGTCAGCAGTAAAACCTGATACAACATCACCTACTACATCTCCTACGTATCCTTTAGCCGCTCCTTCAATAATATCTCCAATGTCACCACCTCTAGCCGCAGACATCAAAGCCGCGCCTTGTGGTCCGCCGTATATAGACATAGCTAAATTCACTAAAGGATTAGACAATATCTTATCAGACATCTGCATTTCAGGTTCTCTGTACTGATATTGATTGTACTGCCCTACTTCACCACCTGTTGTTTGCCAATCAAAACCCTGAGCCGGCATATTAGAATTAAAATCTATGTGTGTGCCTGTGCCTGTGTTTAAATAAACATCAGAACCACCAATAGTTTCTCCTTCTCCATATACTTTTCTACTTAAACTAATATCGTTAGCTTTTAAGTAATCATTCATTACGTCTGATTGACGTTCTACTGCATAACGTAAAAAGTTATTAGGGTCTTTAATGAAACCACCGTCTTCAGTCAATAGTTTGTACGTACTACCTTTATTAAAATCTAAAGGTCCTACATCAATAAATTCCTGTATTTCGTTATATGCGTCAGAACTTTTTTCGTATTCTTGTTGATAGTTTTTAAGTGATTTAATATATACTTCATCTGCAAAACTTTTAGCTTCACTGAAAGAACGCGGAGTGTTGTATTCATATCCTGTGTTTTGTCTACCTACAGGATTTCCAACACCGTCATTCATAACGTGTTCAATTCTAAACTCTAGTTTTGACATTATCTATCCCTCTGTACTTTCTTAGTCTTCTCTACAGTTCTCATTGCACCTAAACCAAGCATACCCATTAGTACTGGCATCATAGTAGCCATATCTAAAACAGGGATTTCAATGGTAGAATCGGCAAGAGCAAGCGTAAAATTTGCCATCGGGATAAGAATGTACTGACTCGCAAGTCCAATACAACAAGTCCAACCAACAGCAGGTCTCCAACCCGACACAAACAGGCTTCTGTGTGCCGCTTCTGTCTTATTAACTTCAAGTTGCGCTTTCGCAAGTTCCTGCGCGTGTTTTTCAGCCATTGTCGAAAGTTCAAAGGCGATAGCATTCTTCTTGTCTTTATCCTCTATGAATTTGTCAAGTAAACCTGAAACAGGTCCGATTAGTTGTTGTATCATAAATGCCTCACTTAAGGGGATTAGACAAGTAATCCATACCTTGCCATAAATCCTCTACCTCTTTAGTCAATGTCTTTATCTTACCATCAACATCGCCAATGTTTTCTATTATAATCTCAGCCTTAGCTACTGTGCCTTTCATAGCCTCTATCTCATTAGCTAGCTTAGAAACGTCTGTATTGAGTTCTAACAGCTTTTCTTGCTGACTTAGTAGGGTATCTAACCTTGTTCCTAAAGTCCCTAGATTCTCACGTATGGGGCTTATATTAGGTATCTTCTTAGACTCCAACGCTTCTAGTCTTGAGTACAAACTAGATGCAGTCCAGACTGTCCCACCGATGCTAGTACCTATGGTCATCACAATGGCAATCCACACACCTTTGAATGACGTACCATTAATGTTTAGTTCTGACTTCTCTAGGCTCATAGTTCTACGCAGTTAGTTTCATTCATAAAGCAATCATAACTCTGAGCCGTAGGACCAGTCAAATAATACTCCGACTCGCTACCTAAGGTTAGTACTTCAGCTTCAGTCACATACAAGTCTAAACCGTAGTTCTGACCGTTAAGATAAACTGCTGTGAGGTTTCTAGTAGTATTATAACCCATAGCCACCCATTGAGCATTAGCATCATAAAAGATGTTAGTTTGCTCTGCTGTAGTGTTAGCGTTTTCTATGCCTTGCTCTAAGAACTCTACAGCTTCTTTGTTACCCGCTACCGCTAGGAATGCACTAGCGTTATTAGCGTGTGTCTCTATGTCATCCATACTGGTGTTGTACGTATCTACTTCTTCCTGAGTGATTGTCAACACTTCTATGTTGTTTTCTACAAAAGTCTGTACTTCAGCTTCCTCTTGAGGACTAGCGGCTGACTCTGCTACTTCCGCTACTTCTTGTACAGCAATCATGTCAACTACTACTTCAGTAAATACACCAATGGCTTCATCCATCATGTCCAACTCAGTGTATGCTTTTTCCTCAAGTACAGTCTGTAAGTCACCGAAGGCTTTGTAGTTAGACATACCAGACAATGCGTTGTTGTACGCCTGTAGCTGTTCTGCACTGATGTGCGCTGTGCTTGACATAGTACCATCAGACAACCCTGAGCCTGTATAAGAGTACTCTTGTGCCGCACCTACAAGTTTAATACCTCTGTCTATCTGGTCAACAATAGCGTTGGAGGTGTCAATAAGGCTGTCTAACTCACTGCTGTGTGCTACGGAACTTAGCACTAACAGAGATAATATCATCTTCTTCATCTGTGTCCTCTCCTCCAATGTTTAGTATAGTGTTGTACCATTCGGTGTTGCCTGTGTAGTCAGGTATATATACTTCTGGTTGTCTCTTCATTATTAATACTGCACGTTTACCGACAACTAACTTACCGTTGCTCAGTATGGGGCAAGGTGTTCCTGACAAGAACATACTCTTCCATACTTCCACTGCTTCACACATACGGGCTACTGCCGCTACTTTCATTCCTAAGTCTGATAACAACTTAGCGTCCCTTCTACGGTCACAGTTAGGGTCTACTTCATAACTACCGCTTGACAACCCTATTCCTACTGTTTGCAATGAACCGCCTGAACCCTTAAGGCAAGTGTCCATACCGTTGGACATATAGCTAGGACTAATGGCAGAGCCTACTGGTATCTCGCTACTGCTTCCTGCACCATTGTATGTGTTACTTGTTGACGTATCCGTTGTGTTATTATTACTGTTTGTTGTGCTGTTGTCCCCATGAAACGTATTCAGAGAACCTTCCTGTGCATTATCAGCCAGTGTAACCCAACTGAACAACATTAACAAACAAAATAGTCTCATTACTTACGTAAGTTCTGTACTGTAGGTGATTCCCATATACGTAAACCTAGCCATATAATAGTAAACAGACTGGCTACAGGAGGCAACCAAGCCGCTAAAGACATAAGTCCTGTTGATGCCGCTAGTACGTCTACGGCTTCTTTTGCTTCGTTAGTCATGGTTATTTCCTTATGCGTTTTCTAAAGTTGTAATACGGGCAGTTAAAGCATCTATTAGTTCTTTTTGGTCTTGTATAGTTTTAAGCATAGGTACAATAAGTTTCTTGTAATGTACACCCGCCAAATCAGTACCGTTGTAAAATACTAACTCATCATTAACAGTCTCTACGTCTTCAGCAATTAAACCATAGTCAAGTTCAGAACTATATGTATCAGCGTATGATTCTGTTATAGTTCCGTCTTCATTTATTGTTTCTTCTCTGTCTTTATAGTTAAAAGAAACAGGGTCTAAAGTATATATCCAAGATACGTCTGTTAAGTCTGCAATGTTTGCTTTACTTTCTCTAACCGATGAAATATAACCTAGTTGACCATCACTTTTTATATGCACATCACGAGTACTTCCTGTTAGTGCATCATAAAAAACATCAGGAAAAAGCACTTTACCATCGTAAGTAAAATGAGCCACTAAGTTATCAGTAGAAGATACGCTTCCGTTTTGTGTATATATCTTCCAACTTGAAAATGCTGTTGATGTCCAATAACTGTGTGTACTACACTCAATAGAGCCTATGTTATCCCATTGAGCCGATGAAGTTTGTCCGTTTACTTGTATTCTAGCAAGAACGTCCGTACCACTAATATTGTCTGTATGGTCAAGTATTAAAGTAGGCTCACTCTTTTCAATGGTCAAGTTATTAGTTAAACTAGATGAAGCATCAAACTTTTCAAACTCTAAGTCTACTACAGATGAGCCGCCTGAACCACCAACAAATAGTTTCTTGTCAGCAATGTTTACAGCAAGTTCACCTTGAGCAAGACTGCTAGGAGTTCCTGACGATGTTTTATTTTTTGTAATGATTGTAGCCATAGTGTTTACCTATTGTTTACCACGGTGTCCCTACTGTTACAGACGGACTAGCTTGTTCCGCTAGGTCTGCGTCTAGTGAAGCCTCAAGTGCTTCTGTGTCTAATGCTTCCTGTACCCATGCGATTACATTAGCTTCAGTTAAAGCATCATAGGCTGTATAACCATCTGCGTCTGCGTCAGGAGTAAAGCCTACAGTACCGTATGAAGTAGCTACGTTCTCACCAGAGGCTTTGTTTACTTGCCAATGGGCTACGATAACGCCACCGTCTGTGTTGCTTTCTAAAGTTGAGATTGTAAAGTTCATTTATTTATTCTCCAGTTGTGCAACTCGGTTGCGTAATGTTTGTACTTCTTTAATTAACATAGGTACTAACTTGCTGTAGTCAACACCCATCATATCTTCTGAATCTTCTGGTTGATGTACTGCTTCAGGTGCAACAGTTGCTAACTCCTGTGCAATTACACCGTAGTCCTGATGTGAGCCATCAGCCTTCCAGTCAAACTGTCTAATTTGTATAGCATCAACCTTGCTACCTGCATCAGTAGAGTCTGTAATGTTTTCCTTAAGGCGTTCATCGGATGAGGTGTTATAATTAATACCTGTTGTACCGTTTTGTGTAATTGTTCCTATCGTATTAGTCCCGTGTCTAAACGCGGCATAATAATTACCATTAGCAACAGAAGAAGCATGACCTACGTTTATATAATCCACCGTGCCAGTTTGAACGGTAACCCCACCGTTAAAGGCATATTGGTCAGTAGTACCCA
>Ga0206127_1002124_pt1 | contig 20233 bp, 16 predicted proteins | sample Helgoland_Spring_6_FD_148646 | JGI IMG/M metagenome (GOLD analysis project Ga0206127, IMG submission 148646) | Pelagic subsurface seawater microbial communities from Kabeltonne, Helgoland, North Sea - Helgoland_Spring_Bloom_20160419_1 | ecosystem: Environmental > Aquatic > Marine > Epipelagic ...
AACGTTTGGCCAGGGTTGCGACGACGGACAATTTATTGGGGAAGTAGCGATACAGCGTCTGAATACCGATGCCAGCCCGCTCTGCAAGCAGGTTGGTAGAAAAACCATCCCAGCCGGTTTCTTCTAAAACCACGCCTGCTGTCTCGAGAATATGGTCAAAGGTTTTGGCTGACCGCTCCTGAACAGGCCTCCGCCTAATTTCCAGTTCACTCATCAAAAATAGCTCTAATGCAATTAAAGAGAAGTATTTACTTCTTTTATTAGATTTGCAAACGCTCTTGTGATGTCAATAACGTCATCTGAGCGGATGCGGCTTCCATTTTGCAATCGACCGTACCTAGATATTCCTTGCCGATGTCGGGCAATCGACCGAGTATACTGCCGCCGCGACGACCGCCTGAGTTTAAGCCTGAAATTGAGCTGCGTTCGTGCTGAAGCAGCCGCTTGCCGACAGTCCAGCCACGGTTCAGTTCACCAACAAGATTGTCTTTCTCGCACCTGGCGTCATCGAAGAAGGTTTCGCAAAATGGCGAGTACCCTGATATCAGCTTGATGGGTTTGACGGTCACACCGGGCTGCTCCATATCGATCAGGACAAAGCTGATACCTTCGTGTTTGGGGGCCTGCGGTTCAGTGCGCACCAGCGTGAATATCCAGTCGGCGTACTGTGCCCCCGATGTCCAGATTTTCTGTCCGTTGACAACGAAGTGATCGCCTTTGTCCTCACATTTTGTCTGAAGGCTCGCAAGATCAGAACCGGCCCCTGGCTCACTGTACCCTTGGCACCAGCGGATTTCTCCAGAAACAATCTTGGGAAGATGCCTGAGTTTTTGTTCTTCGGTACCGTAATCAAGCAGGGTGGGTCCAATCATTGAAAACCCCATTCCAGCAATGGGTGCACGGGCGTTAATGCGCCCCATTTCTTCCTGGAGTACAAGGAATTCCTGCTTGGAGAGCCACCGCCTCCATATTCAGTTGGCCACCTTGGTGCGGTCCAGCCGCGGGCCGCCATACGATCAAGCCACAGTTTCTGGTCGGGTTCATATTCCTGGCGCTTGCCACCACCAATAATCTGATCTTCCGCAGCCGGCTCCCTCATGGATGTCGGGCAGTTCTCTTCGAGCCATGCCCTCGTTTTTTCTCGAAATGTTTCAAGCGACATCAAGACCTCCTTGCAACATAAAGTAATCTCTGATCGGGAAAATCATCGGGTTCAAGTCGAGCCTTCTTATATGAGAGCGTCGACTATGCCAGAGAGGTTAGTGATTCACGTGTCACCTAACTGACAGGAGATTTTGGGCTGCCGAGAGTAAGAGGAACTTTTATACCGTAAGTTTTGTCTTTTTAGACGCTACTTACCACACCGCTTCCACCAGGATGTACAAGTGAGATTGCGCGATTTTTAAGTCTGTCTCGGTTGCGCTGCGAGGAAATTTTCGCCCTTGTTTCAGGGATTTAACGGTCGCGGAGTTCTTAAATAGTCTGGATGAGCCCGCTGGCCACGGCGGTGCCAACTCGGCCTGACCTGCTATATAAGATGTTCGAGACGGTCGTAATCCCATCCTTCTGACTAATTAACGACGGCCGCATGCCCAACCACTCGCCGGTGAATGGACGCTCCCAATACGAAGTCGAATCGACGTTGATGCTTAGAGCGGGGATAGCATGATCACCTAAAGCCAATGCTTGTTTTCGCGCTGCTTCCATCCGTAACCCTGAGCCTAGCGTCATGTCCATCATAGCTACCGCCATTTGGAATGGTGAGGTGGGCTCACCGGCAACTAGGCCTAGCTCCATTCTCATCCAGACATACCGTCCCGTATCGTCGACGCCGGGTCGAGTATCGAGCCGCTCGTGAAAGAAAATAGACGGCTTGCTGTTCTCTTTCCCTCGAGCCGTCTCCCTAGTGGCGTAGGGCAGAGGGTATTCGGAGTTTCCCCTGTAGGGACTATCGTATTGCCGAGTGCGAAGCAGCAAACCGCTCGCGCGCGCTACGGGCGCCTCTCCGTTTACAGGTCGCAGTGTGCTCGTAATGGCGGCGATACGGTTGCCTAGGCGCTCGAACTGGGTTTCAGCCACTAAGGTTGCCATAGGTACAGCCTTGAACAGGTCCATGGTCAGCCGGGCCACGTGCATATCGGTCTGGACAGCAGCTTTTTCGATTTCACGACCGAAGAGCCCCATTACCGGGCCACCGTGTTGCATCGTCTCCGACCATGGGCTTCGGGCGTGCGGGGTCGGTCGGTAGGTGTTCGCGCCCTCAAGTGCATAGAGAAATTGTTTTTCCTTATTCTTCATCGACGTGACCGCTACGAATATGATTCCGGCCGCCACATTGCCAGAAAAAAATCCGGCCAACCTGTCATCTGGCTGACAAGCTTGGTTGGTAGATAGCGAGGCAGAAGGGCTGCGACCAGGTTTTGTCACCTTCCCGTCACCTCGCTGAAAGGTGACTTAACGACATATCAGACTTACCTCACCGCAGTCTGAGGAAGGTGCCTCAGAAGCGTATGCATCGTTCCAAACTTCACGATCATGTCGCTGCAGTCCAGGAATCAAACCAACCGTCTTAAGAATTCTTTACGTAAGGAACACTTCCTTTCTTCTAGGATGGGTCAAGCAAGGGATAGTTGAAAACGGTGGAATTTCCCGCCACTCAAGCTGCCGTTATCAAGGCGCTAACGATTAGCGCACCTTGTCCATAAGACTAGAAACCAATCTCCGTGATGAACGGAGTAGCAGCAGGAGAAGAATGATGAGAAAAGCACTGTTTACAGCGTTGGGGTTTAATTTATTTGTGGAGGGGCTGACGTCGCTCAGATTAATTACTCTGCCCAGGCGATTAGATGACTTCGACCCTACTACTCACGGTGGATTGGTTCTTTACGGATTCGCAGCTCTCGCTGCTGCGCTAAGCATTTTCTGGTTCAGAAAGTACGGCGACAACGAGTCAAGTTTAGCTATGGGACTGGGTCTTCTCTCAACGTTCCATGTTTGCATGGTGATCGCCTGCCTTATGATTTCTATGCCACCCGGTGTGGTTGGACACGGACTTCTTGCAGTAGCGTTTGTGTATCTGTTCATTAAGCGACGAGCATGTCTGCCGGTGGCGGCTCAATAGGAACCAAGTGCCAGGTTGGTTGTAGAGCTATTATCGAGACAGTAGCGATTATGCAGTGTTAAGTACGGAAAGCCCCTATGAGACTGGAATGGTTGAAGGGGCTGGCGCTCAAGGAATGAGCGATACCCTTCAACTCACTAGATACAAATTAGCGGTGCGCCCTCGAGCCCTAGACCTACCTCGCTAGCGAGATAGGTCCTGATATCAACTTCGGTCTATTGCTCTTTAACAACTCGATGCAGTGGTACTAAGTTATAGAGGAACTGCGGGCGATGAACGCACCCTTTATCGAGAAAACGCGTGTTCTCACCATTTGGGTGTTGCGGTCTAATGAAGCCTGATGCTTAGTATGATGAAGGGCGAAATCGTTCACTTTCTCGTCAACCAATCAGAATGAGTATCTGAAGCGCAAACCAGAGTACCTACGAGCATTTCTTGGTAGGAGCTGCATGTAGGCAGTATCTCCGAGGTAAAGTGCAGACAGATCAATTATTGCGGCCGCATAGTCCTGATTGAAAACGTTGTTAACAAACAACGTCATCTGGTACCTGCCAGAGGAATTCTCTAGTATGCCCGCGCTAAGGTTGAGAATTCCGTAGCCGTTCTGAATAGCGCCCGGGTTCTGTTTTAAATCGAAGTTAACTTCATCCTGCCATTGGTAATTGATGTTTACGAAACTATCGAAGGGAAGGCTTTCATGTGGGCGAAAGTACTGGACGCCGAGCGTGACTTTCCAGTCTGGTGAGTTGTTGAGAGGTTTGCCGCTTAAATCTTGCGCAAATCTGTTTGGACCTGGTGCCAAGGGCAGACAACCCTGCAATAGAGTCTGGTTGCGGTAGCAGTCGGCGTTCGGATAGTCCTGTATATTGGCCTCGATCCGAGCGATGCTACTAGTTAATCTAAGGTCTCGCCCAATCAAAACATTGGCGTCTATCTCGATACCTTTAGTTTCCAATTGGCCCACGTTCGTAACGACTAGAACGACTTCATCATCGATTACCTCTGTATTCTGAGCCTGATAATCCTCGTACTCGGTGTAAAACCCGACCAGGTCCAGTTGCAATCTGCGATCAAACATCATGCCTTTTATACCAACCTCAAACGATCTGGAGCTCTCAGCTCCTACTGGATTGTCGGCCGTTCTTTGGTTGAATGATTGAGAGATATCGTAGCCTTGGCCCTTGTAACCGTTGGCTGCAGAAGCAAAGATCATAGTGCCGTTGTTGAGGAAATGTTGCAGTGAGAGCTTTCCCAGCCAGCGGTCTTCGGAGTCTTGACCCAGGTATCTCTCACCAGTCTGCAGATCGCTGAAATTGACCGATATTTGTTCGTCGTTGTATCGGGCACCCAGTGTTAATTGGGTCGTTTCAAGAAGTCTCCACGTAACCTGTCCGAAAAACGCCTTGCTCTCTGTATCGGATTCAGCGAGATATGCAGCTGGAGTAAAATTCCTCTCCGCTCGCTGAGTAGTGTCTGCACTGGCGTAGTAGAGCCCTAGCATGTAATCAAAGCGAGTGCCCACTGGCGAGCTTAGGCGTAATTCTTGGGTGATGAATTTGCTATCCGTCTTTGAGTTCGAAACGAGTCCACTAGAGCGTTCGCTGACAGGTATGTCACGCAGTAGAAAAGAGGGTAATCGAAGCAATAGGGGGTCGGGTGAAAAGTCTAGATCAGACCTCGTGTCATTTTCCCAGTCGTTATAGGAGGAGATCGAAGTTAAATCGAAATCTCCAAGCGACCAGGTGATACGCAAATTTGCACCGCTGTCCACTGCGAGAGATTCGGGTTCTATGTCGATTTCTGAATCGCCATTACCCTCGCCCTGTCTTGTGATCGTGCGGGGATTCGTTTCGGTAACGGGGGCAATTCCAAGTAGCCGTGTCGATGAATCCAGTTCTCGGTGTGACAGGCTGCAACAATTGTTTTCGTCTTTGTAATGATGTCCGGTAAATAGGACGTCCAGTGCATCGGAGCTCTGCCAAGCGAGTTTTGCTCTTACGCCCTCTTCATCGCTTCCATTAATTCGTTCGCCAGTGAATAGATTCTCCGCCCAGCCATCGTAATTTCTGGAATATGCGGCCACCCTGTAACCAAAGGCCTGCGTTATGGGTCCGCTAAGAACAGCTGATAGCCTCTGTTCACCGTCATCAGTGAGTGTAGTTCCAATATAGCCCTCAAACTCCTCAGTGGGAGACTTAGTAATGATGTTGAGGAGGCCGGCAGAAGCGTTTTTACCAAATAGTGTTGACTGTGGACCGCGCAAAACCTCGACTTGATCGATGTCGAGGAGGTTGGTCAATGCCTGCCCAGGTTGTGCTTGTGCTACTCCATCAATAACTGCTGCTACGCTAGATTCAAGTCCCACGCTGATGACATTAGTACCAATTCCACGAACTCTGAATGCGGCACTATTTGGTGTCGGGCCTCGTCCATAGGTCAAAGAGGCAGATGCTCTAGTTAGATCGGCCGTCTCACGGATGCCGCTTGTTTCGATAGTCTCCGCAGTGAGCGCGGTAACCGCTACAGGTACATCCTGCAACCGCTGTTCGCGCTTTTGGGCGGTAACAACCACTTCCTCGATAACCATATCCTCAGCCAATGTCCCGCTGTTGAAGACGGCCAACGCCAAGATCGCGGTCATTACTGTTGTCTTTTTCATAACGAAGCCTTGCGAGTAGGGCGTTGCACTTTGCCAAAGAAGTTATTGACCCACCTGTCACTTAAGTGACAGGTGGGCCTGTGGTAATTCTGTTTAACTCCGTTCGGCTCAAGATTTTGGGCCAAGGCATCCCATCTGTAGTCAAAAATATGCTCGAAAATAGGCTTTGCTTATGCTTCTGATACGGGTCTTAGCTTTAACTCTTTTGTCGTCGTTAACTCTGTTACCAACGATCAGCAAGGCAGACAATGTGGCACCCGTTATCTCTTTGATTGGGCTTGAGCGTGTCTGGCATGCGGTTGGAACGAAATACTCGGACTTGGGAGCAACAGCGATCGATGATATCGACGGTGACATAAGCGACAGAATCACTTCGACCGGTACTGTAGACGTTAATACACTGGGCGATTACACGATTGTCTATTCGGTATCGGATGAGGCTGGTAATCGAGCGGAAGAGGTAATGCGCACTGTGACTGTGACGGAAGACCTTCAGGTAATCTCCTTTTCCTCCACCGATGAGATTATTGATGCTGGTGGGTCGCGAGCGTACGAGCTGATCTATAGAACTGAACCGGTGGCCAAACAATCGCAGGGGTTCGCTCTAATTTTTTATCATGACACGAAGAAGACGGAGCTAGTCTTTCAGTTGGCAGAGGGAATTTTAGTCGACGGATGTGACGTAGAGTTACGCGGGCCGCTATCACAGATGGATCTTCAGGACACAGATAGTGACTCCGCTACCAACGCTGCGTTCGCTCTGGGACTGATTTCAGAGGAAGAAGGGGAATTTCCCTGTGGTTTTGATGGCGAAATCACTTTCGGTACCTTGACGATTTCCGCTGTGGATGCCGATTATTTTGGACCGATAGACCTCAACCTGCAGATAGGCTCTTCGCCGGGATACGCTCCCGTGCAGAAGCTACCCTCTTTGAGTTTCTTGGGAGATACAGACGGGGATGGTGTGCGTGACGACCTTGACGCGTTTGTTTTAGATCCGAATGAGGTGCTGGATACCGATGGCGATGGCATTGGTGACAATGCCGACAAAGATGACGATGGAGATGGCGTCGAGGATGCTCAAGATGCATTTCCATTGGATAGTAGTGAGAGTTTTGACACTGACACCGATGGTATTGGCAACAACTCTGACCCAGATGATGATGGTGATGGCGTAATTGATTCTCTCGACGCATTTCCACTCGACTTTAGCGAAAGCGAAGACTCAGACTCTGATGGCGTGGGGGATAATTCTGACGCTTTTCCGAACGACCCCCTCGAAAGCCGAGACACAGACCTCGATGGGATTGGTAACAATGCCGACAAAGATGACGATGGAGATGGTTTCAGTGACGAACAAGAAGCTATCGATGGTACTAACCCCGTAAGCCCGTTTTCCTGTAGAGCGGGTTGTTTCAGCTTTGATGTGGATGAAAGCTTACAAGCGCAAGCCTTAACCGATGGTTTGTTGGTAATTAGGCACTTATTCGGGTTCAGTGGGGTTTCTTTAACCTCGGGGGCTCTTTCGGATGACGCGGTTAGAGACTCCCCAGAGGCCATCGCAGACTATTTGACAGAGGCTGACCCTCAACTTGACATAGATGGTGATGGGTTATCGCAGCCTCTTACAGACGGGTTGCTGTTGATTCGATATCTTTTCGGATTTTCAGGTGAGTCCCTGATATCAGGTGCGATAGGTGAGCAAGCAGAACGGAATACATCTGAGGAAATTGAACGATACATATCAGATCGAATGCCACTTCAGTAGGTATCCAACGCGTAAGTTGCTTGGTGTGCTGTGGTGCGGAAACCAGTAGCTCTCTTACTGATCAATCTTATCCGGTAATGCTAAAGGCACCTCAGGCCAGAGAGAGTGACACGAAGGAGCAATAGAGTGTCGTTTCGTATTTGAGGGAAGTTAGTTAGCTCTCTTGAGAGCGAACCCATTGGGCCTTGTTTCAGAGATTCCAACTCTGTATCGTGCCTCCTGTGACTGATCCCGAAAAAGCAAAATCCTCACTGAAAAAGCTTAGGTGGGCTAAGAAGGTAAGTGATCAAGCGCTGGACCGTATGTTGGCGGATGGCAAGGTTAGATCATTTGCTAAAAATAGTTTCATTATGCGTTACCGAGACCGCGATCGCGGTTTGTTTGGTCTGCTAACTGGGCGCGTGCGCCTTTCCATCCCAGCGGAATCTGGTGATGAATTCATATTATGGGATTTGACCAACGGGCTTTGGTTCGGCACCACAACGCTAATAGATAACACGCCGACAAGCTATGATGCGCGGGCCTTAGTTGATTCTGAGATCATTGAAATCCCACGTTCATCTGTGACGAAGGTGGCTGAAACGTTCCCTGAGATATACAAATATCTCTTTGCCGATCAGGCTTTATACACACGTATGATGTATGGATGGATCTCCAGCATGCTCTTCCATCCTTTAAAATCCCGCCTGGCTTTTCGTTTGCTCGTGCTGATAGAGGTTCTAGGCGGTAGAGAAGGTTCTTCTGGTCGCCTGGAAACACCCATGTCCCAAAGCGACTTCGCCAAGATGATCAACGGCTCTAGACAGCAGGTAAACAAGGTCTTTCGCCAATGGGATGACGAGGGGATCGTCCATTTTGTTAATGGTCAATACCATGTGCCTTCGATTGAAAGGCTCGTCCTTGAAGCTAGATCAACAGATCCCTAGTTGTAGGGATGCTTATCTACTACTCGATAGCTGTCTCCTCAAGCTGGTTTCTCGAAGTCAAAGATGGCCTTAAATTTCTAGTTACCGTACTGACAAAATCAGTGATTTCGTGATTAACAAGGCGGGCAGTTTTTTGCTTTTCTGTCACCTAGGTGACACCTGAAGTTCTACTTTTTTTGTTCTACTTATTCGAGGTCATTGAAACGGCTCGGGTTCCCTGCCTGAACCACAGCTTTTTCAATAGCGCCAGTAATAGGTATTGAGATGTAGAGGTAGGGCAGCCATCATGAAAAAACTGTTAGTAGAGTTTGGTGTTGCATCAGCGTTCTTGTTCACATCGCATGTGGCGATTGCAGGCACATTGAGCGGTATCGTAAGAGACAGTAGTGGGCAGACTCTTCAGGGTGTAATGATCAGGCTGACAGATCCTCTGTCTGGCATATCTGAGTCTGTCTTCTCAAATCGGCATGGTGAGTATGTTCTGAGTACGACCTTATCGGGTGAACTTACTCTCCGCGCGCGAATTCCTTATCACAAAGATGTAAGCATGACTGTCGATTTAGTCGAGACAGCCAAAGTGCATAGGGATGTCTCGATGGAGCTCATGACCGATGAGACCGAGATTTCTGACAGTTTACCCGCGGCTTACCACTTCGGTAGCCTAGATTTCGAAACTGGCGAGGATGCTGTATTTAGCCGGTATCAGTTTCAACGCGATTGTTTGTCCTGTCATCAGATGGGCAATTTTCTCACTCGGTTTCCGCGTACGCCTGAACAATGGGAAACCACGATCGAGCGGATGCATCGGTATGTTGGAAGTAATTTTGACGAGGATCTCCGCAAGAGACGTTCACATATCTTGTCCGAAGGTTTTAATGGCGAACCATTAACTGTGCGGCCCCAATTTCCGCTCGACGAATCGCTAAGCCGCACAAAAATTTACGAGTATCGTATGGAGCGGGGCGTCATCCCTCATGATGCGATCGTCAATCCAAACGATGGGCTGATCTATACGGTCGATCAGGGGGCTGACCATATGGCCATAACAGATCCAGCCACAGGTAAAACTGAATACGAAAGTCAGGAAGGCGGTACTTTCTGGTTACCCTTCTGGAAGACCAAAACGATGGAGTGGCCATTTAAGCGCTATGGTCCTCACTCATTAGCCATGGGGTTGGATGGCAAGTACTACACCACTAATGCGTTTGCTAACAGTATCGGTGTTTTCAATCCAGAAAGCCGAGAATGGGAACCGTCCATTTTTGCAGGGCTTCGAGCGATCTACCCTCATACGGTACGAATAGATAAAAGCGGGTTTGTCTGGTTCACCATTGCTGGCCGCGAACGAGTAGGTCGCGTTGATCCCGTCACTAAAGAAAGCACCTTGATCGAATTACCAGACGTAGAGTCGGGCGGTCTTGCAGGGGGAACCCAGCCCTATGGGATCGACATTAACCCAGCTGATGGCTCTATTTGGTATAGCCGACTTTTTGGAGACAAGATCGGGAGGATCGATCCCGATACGCTCAGCGTCAAGGAGTTTGATTCTCCTGTGAGAGGTCCACGCCGAATGCGCTTCGATCAACAAGACGGCACTCTGTGGCTAACGGGTTACTCGGAGGGGAAGTTGGCTCGGATCACAACCAGCAGTGATGGATTTGAAAGCAAAGTCTACTCGCTACCGGAATTTGAAGAAGGCTATGGCCCAGCTCCATATGCTCTGGGCGTTCATCCTCAAACTGGAGACGTTTGGCTTAATGAAAATATGACCGACCGCTTTTTTCGTTTCATCCCTGATGAGGAGCGCTTCGCAGTTTATCCCGCCCCATTGACGGGGACATATACACGAGACTTTAGCTTCACTGAGGACGGAAAGGCGTGCACCTCTAATAATCCGCTCCCTATGGTCGCCCTTGAGGGTGGAGTAGGAGAAATAATTTGTATTGAAATTATGAAGGATGCTCCTTCAGCCATATCAGGTCTGGCTGACGCGGTGGTCTCCTCTGAGTACGAGCCTTAAGGAAACAAAATGAAAGTTCTTTTATCGGGTGTATTAATCACATTGGCGCTATTTGGTGGAGTGTCCGCCTACGCTGGCTCGATGGAGGAGCAAAGCGAGCTAAATGAAATCTCCACAACTGCGCTGGAGGAATTCTTTCTGGAGACAAAAGCAAGGCTAGACCTTAATGACCAACAAGTGGAGGCGGTTAGACCTATCTTGCAGTCCAGTTTCCAAGCCAGGAAAGTCATCCTCGAAACGCACGGTATCGATCTCGAGAGCCGAAAGCCTCCGGCCCAGAAGCTTGGGTTTCGCGAGATGAGGTCAATGGCGAGAGAGCTAGATAAGGTGCGCTCAGATACCTCAACACAACTGCGTTCCATTCTCACGAAAGAGCAAATGAACGAGTACGTGCGGATGCAGAATGAGCGAAAGAGCGAAATGCGACAAAGACTTCGTGCCCGTCTCTAGCAGTCGCTTGCTTTGGATGAATTCGTTCAATTGATTTGAAAGGACCAGATTGATGGTGAGAACACCCTCTGGACTCTGTAGTGGTCCTCTAACAGCCTGGTTCGCAAAGATGAGCTGGCGCCGCTGAATACGAATGTAGGAGTTCTTTCTAATGAAGAAGATTTGGCTAATCGTCCTTGCCGTGACTGGGCTACTCATCCTGCTTGTTGCTGGTTTCGTCGTCCGGGACGGAGCGACGGTCACCCCAGTTGGGGAAGGCACGATCACGCTGGAAGCAGGAACGTTCGAAGCATTCCCGTTACCGCAGTTTGCGGCAAAGCACATATCTGAGGATTACAAAAGTTATTTCGTTGAAGTAGAGCCAGGGATAAAAGTGCATGTCTTGGAAGTCGGGTCAGGCTTCCCTGTCTTTGTTCAACACGGTAATCCCACGTCTGGATTTCTCTATCGGAAGGTTGCCGAGGAACTGCCAAAGGATCGGGTCCGTTTAATCATGCCAACCATGGTGGGTCTAGGTTTTTCGAGCAAGGTTCCTGCTAGCTCTCATACGGTTGCTAATCATATGCGCTGGATAAATACCGTGCTAAACCAGTTGCAGCTAAGTGAATTAGTGTATTCGGGACAGGATTGGGGTGGTCCAGTTGGTATGGGTGCTCTCTCGCTTTCTCCTGGATTGATTAAAGGGGCCGTTATGCTCAACACGGGGTTTGGAGCTCCAACTCGAGCTGCGAATCTTTCTATTCCACACGCTGTAGTCAAGATCCCATTGCTGGGTGAGCTGTTGCTAGAGGTTTTCTTTCCAATATTTGATGGCATGGGTAGGTTGCAGGGTGATCCAGACCAGTATACGGCCGATGTTGCGGAGCTTTATGGAAAACCTGTTGTGGATAGCGGTAATGCAAAAGCGCCCTTGGCAATGATGCGCATGGTTCCAGATGGCCCCGACCACCCTAGTTCGCCAGCAATGAGAGCGGTTGCTAACTATGTTGAGAGTCTGGATATTCCGGCCGAAATCGTTTGGGGTATGAGAGACCCGATCTTGGCACTAGGCCTTCCGGGGATGAAGCGATTTTTTCCGGATGCGCCTGTTACTGAAACGCAAGGGGGCCACTTTTTGCAAGAAGAGGTGCCCGCTGAAATCGCTGTTGCTCTGTTGCGAGTCGTTGACCAGGTTCAGGCTTCGAGAAGGGACAGCCAGTGAGTGAGAAGCTTGTAGGTCACAGCTGGTGAGAGGCCCTCAACATTTCACTGTGTTTATCATGAGCCTTGCATTGGTCTCTTGTTCAGATCAGTCCTCAGAGCAGTCCATATATCTGCCTAAAGACCTACATTCGAGTAAGCGTGAGATTGCGATTACTGCCGAGTACGACGCTCAGGTGCAGGAAGATAGCGCTACCGGATGGCTCATGGGGGAAAAACTCTTTCAGGCAGAAACTGAGCTTCTGATACGTGGAGAACAATCTGGCCCAGCTTCGAATATCGTCCCGACTAAACTGCCCTCGTCACGCAAGGCATTCTTTGGCGACTTGCATGTGCATACCGCCTACTCCCTGGATGGCTACCCCGTAGGCACACTCGCGACACCTTATGATGCCTATCGCTATGCGAAGGGTGAGCCTATTTTGCACCCTGCTGGTTTCGAAATGCAGCTTTCACGACCGCTGGATTTCTATGCTGTGACGGATCATGCGATGTTTTTAGGGGTAGTGCAGGCGGCAGCCGATACAACGACAGAATTTTCAAAAAATGAAGTTGCTCAGCCGCTGCATGACCTAAACGCAGCTGAAAATATGAACGCTAGTACGTTTGGTCTAGTAAGACGGTTTTGGGCGTTTGCTTCGTTCATACCAGACTCTATTAGGCAGATAACCGAGGGGCAATTGGATCCAAACGAAGTGCTTGAGGTCGTTCGGACTGCCTGGATCGACACTATTGAAGCTGCAGACTCATTTAATGATCCAGGAAACTTTACTACCTTCGCTGGCTATGAATACACCTCTTCAACAGAAGATAGTGGCAATCTCCACAGAAACGTTATTTTCGAAGGGACAGACCGACTGCCTCGCGAGCCATTTTCCCGCTTTCATTCGGTTAATCCTGAGGATCTTTGGCAGTGGATGGATGAACTCAGGAATAAGGGAGTAGAGAGTTTAGCGATACCTCACAACTCTAATGGATCAAACGGTCAGATGTTTAAACTCGAGGATTGGGCCGGTAATCCGCTAGACGACGACTACGCAAAACAGCGTATGCGAAATGAGCCTATCGTTGAAATTACTCAGATAAAGGGTACATCTGAAACGCATCCTGCTCTGTCGACCCGGGATGAGTGGGCGGGGTTTGAAATTATGCCTTTTCGAGTTGGGGCTAATGCTCTGAGTAAGATCGAAGGATCTTATGTGCGGGACGCGTTGTTGAACGGCTTAACCTTGGAAAAAAAGGGTAGTTTGAACCCTTTTAAGTTCGGTTTTATTGGCTCAAGTGATACCCACACGGGTGCGAGCGAGGTTGAGGAGTCAAGCTTCAGTTCGAAGCTCGGTCTGATGTCAGGCACGCCTGAGCAAAGAGGTTCGCTGCCTCGAACAGGTATCGGGGCAGAAATTGGCTACCAGGTTATGAAAGCGATGGGTCGCGGCGGTTCGCAAATTAGAATCGGCGGCGATATTTATGCGGCTGGTTGGACACCCACATTCGGTGCTTCGGGATTGGCAGCTGCTTGGGCGGAAGAAAATACGAGGTCTTCGCTGTACAGGGCGTTTCGAAGAAAAGAAGTATTTGCGACTTCAGGGCCACGCATAAGGATTCGTCTATTTGGAGGCTATGACTTTGACGAGGATATGCTGACAGAAGCCGATGGAATTGAGCGAGCCTACGCTCAGGGCGTCAGTATGGGGGGTGAGCTTTCCCCTATAACTTCGGCTAATGGCAAATTGATCAACAATTCATCCACGCCGGAATTTATTGTTATGGCGTCAGCAGATCCAGAAAGCGCTCCGTTGCAGCGCTTACAAATCGTGAAAGGCTGGGTTGACGAAAGAGGAACTCACGAGAGAGTGATCGATGTCGCCTGCGCGGGCGATGTGCAGGTGAATCCAGAGACTGATCGTTGCCCACACAACGCTGCAAAGGTCGATATCAGTGATTGCTCCATCAGCGCTAGAACAGGCTCCGCTCAACTATTCGCGTTATGGCGAGACCCTGACTTTCAGCCTGAACAACGTGCCTTTTACTACGCCCGTGCTATTGAGAACCCAACTTGTCGTTGGTCGACCTGGGATGCGGTTCGCGCTGGTGTGGAACCACGTCCTGATCTGCCTCGAACTGTTCAGGAACGCGCTTGGTCATCACCTATCCATTACCTGCCCTAACCATGTCTGTCCTTTCTGGTATGCAACCGAATAAATCCTCTTTGAGATAACCAGGCGAGATTTTATATGAAGGTGCTTCTTGTCGATGATGATGAAGAATTTTCCCTTGGGCTTTCACGATTGCTGAAGAAACTGGACATAGATACAGTCTGCTCACACCGCACATCGAATGCAGAAGAACAACTGAAGCAGTCCGACTTTGACGTGGTGTTACTTGACGTCATGCTGCCCGAGGGGAATGGATTTGCGTTTCTACCAACCATCCGCAGGTTTAGTGATGTCCCGGTAATAATGTTAACTGCGCTTGATGAGGAGGAAGAATTAGTACTTGGCTTGGACCTGGGAGCAGATGATTACGTTACGAAGCCCTTTAGTGTTAAGGAGCTGATTGCACGAATGCGAGCGGCTCACAGGAGACATAGTGTAAGAGGTAATCAGGTCGAGCTTATTGTTGGTGATCTTGAATTGTTGCCTAGCTCACTAAGTGCTCGAGTTCAGAATAGAGACGTTGAATTAACGTCAATTGAGGTAGGTCTGCTTCAGCTCTTGGTGAAGGCAAGGGGCCGATACGTGCACCGCGATGTTCTTTACAAACGGGTGTTGCAGCGTGAGGGCACACCAGAGGACCGAAGTTTAGATGTTCACATCAGCAACCTGAGGCGAAAACTGGGTCCGCACCCTTCGAAAGGGAATAGAATCAAGGCTGTCAGGGGGTTGGGTTATACCCTAGCAAGATGATGCGTCGCTTAGTATGGACGTTCTGGTTAGCCCTGATCCTATCGGTAGTTGGTACTTTTGTTGTCAGTGCCTTCCTAATCAAACAATGGAATAAGTTTGTATCCTATTCTGAAATAATCGAGCCAACGAACTATCCTTTTCGAATCCTTTCGAAGGAAATTGAAGCCGCACTTAATCAAAAGCGCGGTTTAGAATCGATTCTTCTCAATCATCCGATTACAGAGCTGGGTGAGGTCTACTTGATAGACTCCTCGGGTGCTGATGTGTTGGGCCGAAATTTGCCGGTCAGAATCTCGCAAGCAGAGTTCTCTGTTGATGCGATAGAAATTTCCAACCAATCTTCCAATCACCCTCCAGTATTTGTACGCGGAATAAAGTCAGACCTCGGCGAGACCTTCTCGTTAGTCTTGCGTTTTGACCCAGCTTCTTACCCCTTTTGGAATCTCTTTAGGGGCCTTGGACTTTACTGGGTTTTGTTTGCAGCGCTCGTTGTTTCGAGTCTTATATCTTGGTGGTTTGCGATAAAAATCACTCACCCGATTCAATACCTTGCTTTAGCTAGCGGTAGGCAGGGTGAGGGCGATTTAGTCTCGCGCTTTGACAGCAAAATTCTCCAAAGACGGGATGAGTTAGGTGAATTAGCCCGACAGTTGCAAGCTTCAGACGCAAAAATCCGAAGTCTTTTGAATAAGCAGAAAAAATTTTTGAGAGATGTATCTCATGAAGTAAGGACTCCGCTAGCTAGACTGCAGGTGGCCGCCGCAACCTTAGAACTAGACTCAAGCGATAGCCAGGCGTTAAGTCAGATTGAGTACGAAGTCCAGACCATAGATCAACTTGTCCAAGATTTACTGCATTTGTCTCATTTCGATCGGCCTTCGATGTCTCACAAGGTAGAGGGAATCAATATCGTCAGCCTTCTAGACGAATTTGCGGATCGATCTCGAATCCTAACTCAGCAAAAGAAGCTAACGATTGCGTTAAAACATACCGTTCAGCGAGGTCAGCGACTAGTCGGAGTACGTTTTCTGTTAGATAGGGCCCTAGATAATCTAATGACCAATGCTATCCGTCATTCGCCTGAAAGGGGCAAGATCCGAGTTAGCTGTGAAGTAAGCGAGGAATATTGCTGCTTGGGCGTGTTGGATGAGGGAGAGGGGATTGACACTGAAAGTATGGGAGATATCTTCGAACCATTTGTGCGGCTGGACTCGTCACGGAGCCGACAAACCGGTGGTTTTGGCCTCGGCCTCTCTTTGGTGAAACGTATCGCAGAGGTGCACGAGGGTACCGTGGTTGCTTCAAATGAATCTAACGGCTTCTTTATCAGCTTAGTTTTACCATTGGGGAAAAACAAAACTCTGCAAGCCAGTAGTTCCCTTTGAGTTTGGTTGAGCCTCTTGGCTGCAGTTGAATCTTGAGCTCGCAACTACCAATTTTCGAATCCGCAGAAAAGACGGCTACTCAGGGATTGAACCTAATTGTGAAGGGGAACCGGGAGGTACTTCACAAGTCACCAGACGCAGCCGGACAGGAATAGCTATGCAAGGCCACGTTGAGTAACGCTTCAGTGCATGCTCCAGCAAAAAAATAGACTCATATTTCTCGCTTGATACAGATTTAGGGGTGATGTTAGGTCGGTGGCGATGCTTGTTCTTTTAAGATTTGTAAAGGCGACACTAAAGAAAAGAGTTCCTCTCGAACGAAAGTTATCGCTTCTTGCGCGAGCCGCTTTAGCTATTGGATTTTTATTTAGAGCTGGTAACCATCACCCTGGTTGCAGGATTAAGATCCTCGCGCGGATCGGTTACCAAGTCCGCTGGGAATTCTACGCGAACCACTTGATTGGGCGTGTCCAGACAAAGCTCATGATTGTTGTCACCGTCGCCAAGATCGCCTAGTGCAAACGGGTGGATTATGTCGTCGGTACCGTCAGGATTAACAGTCATGACTTTATATGCTTTGCGCTCGACATCATCCACTTCACCACCACCTGGCTTAGTAACCCCGCCGTTCCAAACAACCCGGATCACTTGGCCCGTTGCGTCGGGACAGCCATTGCCACCGCCGAAACGACGGGCACTGGCTTGCTTTCCGAGCTCCCACTCTTCTTTGTCGACAGATTCTGCCAAGACTAGGCTCGGTCCTTTGGCCAACTCGGTAACCCCTACTTGGCTCCCCTTATAGTTGATCGTATGGTCCATAGAGAACAGATTGCCAATGACTTCAACGTTGGCGGGTTCGTTGTCAATTGAGCCAAAGTCCCCGATCATCAATATCGTACGCAATTCTCCGATATCATCTGCTGGTGCCGGTGTTACGCAATCAGGTCCAACTTTCGCTCCATTTTCTAGCGTCACCTGAAAATCCCCAGCCTCTAACGTAGCGATATCCACCTGCTCTGAAAAGATCACAGGCATTCCATCTCCACCCACTCCCAAAGAGCCGCACAACCTGTAAGTAGCAAAGGTCGGAATACTATCGTCTAGACCATAGAAGGCTGAGATGAGGCCATCACTTTTATTGCCCGCTTTCGGATAAGCGACTGCATCTGTTAAGTCCGACGCTTCGGTATTAGCCAGGTTTTGGAGAGGGTCAGAGCAACCGCTTGCAAGACCAAAGGTCGTCAGGACGATCATGGCAAATGCATTTTTCCATGAAGGGAAACTGCTTTTAATCGAAAAGACTGCAGTCAGTATTTCTCTTGCAAAGGTAATGCTTGAGGGCACGATGACCATAGATATTGCAATCAATCGAAATAGACTCATTTCTCTTGCCTAGTAATGATTAGGAACAAATATTAGGTCGGGTACCTTCCTTGTTCTATTAAGATTTGTAAAGGCGGGGCTAAAGTACAGAGGCCTTCTCCTGCGAGGGCTATCGATTCTTGCTCGGGCCCCTCCAAATAGCCTCGCCTTGTGTCGCAGAAGGTATGCAGATGACAGCGCGAGCAACTGACCACTGCTCTATTCAAATACTGTACACGCTACGGTACACAGCTTCATATAATGGTTATAAACTATTGAATTAATTAATAAACTGGCGGAGAGAGAGTCAGTATAACGGCAGAACGTACCTAGAACTGCTGAGAAAAACTGAGAACTTGCTGCCATCTTTACCGCTCAGAGTGCCTAAAACTAATTTGGTACTGCGCTAGAAGAGGCCCATGCCGATAGGTTCTCAGAGGTGTAAAAAACGTTCTTAACTTTAATTGCCTGTTCCAAGCTTCTGGAAGATGGCACAAAGAGGGGACGTAATGAAAAAGCTTACGCATAAGTTCGTTGCTAATGTGTCGAAAACGGGGCGATTTTTTGATGGTGGCGGTGGACTCAATCTCTTAGTTAGGAATGGTGCCAGCGGACCCAGAAAGTATTGGGTGTTCAGGTTTACGGATAAAGGCAAACGCCGGGAAAAGAGCTTAGGGATATTTCCGTTGGTTAGTTTGACAGATGCTCGTAAGGGTGCAATTTCACTAAGAGCCGGACTCAATAACGGAATGCCACCGACCATCGTGTCATCGCCTGATATCCCGAGTCATGAGGAAAGTGTGACGTTTAGAAGCTTTGCTCTCGAATGGATAGAGCTAAATAAGATCCAGTGGACTAACCAGAAGCATTATTTGCAATGGCTATCCTCATTGGAAGCTTACTGCTTTCCCGTCATTGGTGAGAAGCCAATTGATGAGGTAAGTGTAGACGATTTGCTTCGAATTTTGAGGCCGATTTGGAACACAAAAACTGAGTCTGCTACCCGAATTCGTGAAAGGATTGAACGGATACTTGCAGCTGCAATCGTACGAGGTCTAAAACCGGGTCCGAATCCAGCAGCTTGGCGTGGACATTTGGAGTTTCTACTACCAAAACCTTCAAAAATAAGACAGGTCAGACATCATAAGAGTATTCCGTATCAAGAGTTACCTGAGCTGTATAGCGATATTAGCAAATCATCAGCTGTGTCAGCATATACGCTACGTTTTCTAATTCTAACCGCGGGTAGAACAGGAGAAGTTGTTGGCGCAAGATGGAACGAGTTTTCCGATGATACTTGGGTGCTGGCAGCTTCCCGGATGAAAGCTAGGCGAGAACATCGCGTACCGCTTTCCACCGAAGCCAGAAAGATGCTCATGGTTCAAAATGAAGCCGCTAGCGGGGATTATGTTTTTCATCGAAATGGCCGATGTTTATCAAATATGGCGATGCTCCAGTTTCTAAAACGAATCAGTCCAAATGCTACCGTGCATGGGTTTAGGAGTTCTTTTAGGGTTTGGGCAGCAGAGGTTTCTGGTTTCTCCTCTGACTTAGCCGAGCAAGCGCTAGCGCATTCGGTTGGATCTCAATTAGAAAGGGCATATCAGAGATCTGATTTGTTAGAACAAAGGCGCGGCCTAATGGAAGCTTGGGGGCAATATATTACGGGAGAACAAGTATTGTGAATAAACAGAATCCGAATAAGCGTGGGATCGAAACTCTTCTAAGCGATGAAGAACTTCTTGGCTACATGCTTGCTCCTGAGCGGCGAGATTTTGCAAGGCGCGAGCATAAAAGGGTTCGTCGAGAAATAGTAGATCTTGAGGTGAAATTAGAAGATAGCAATGCTCAATTAGAAGACAACAACACGCAGTTAGCAGATGCTGAGGCGAAATTAAATGCGGCTAAAAGTATCCCAAAAAGAGGTGGAGAGGCCAACGCTGCGAGATATAAACCGATACATGATCTTGTTCGGGAAGTGCATGCTGAGTGCAGCGCCAATTTGCTGCCTCAGCATGAATGGATGTCTTTTCAGTCATCCGAAAATTCGGACCAATTAAATGAAATCTACAAAAAAGTTCGTCCACGCTTCAAGGTTTTCGCTGCTGCGTTTCATAATAAAGCTAGGGACGCAGAGCTGGGTAGTGAGTTGACGCGTTGGTTAGCGAGTCCGGCAGCTGAATCTAGGGAAGACTCCTCTCTCCACAAGTGGTGGAAAGAAAGAAACAAGCAATTGAAGGAGCAGTGCGAGACCTATATTGCCAGGGCTAGTGATTAGATTTCCTAAACTTCCATGTACTTTGAAATCCGAGGGACGATTTCCGGGTAACCTCATGAATAGTCCCGCATAGTATTGGGTCTTCTCTGGAAGAGGCCCAATAAGCATCTCCTGCGCTTGATACAGTTTCTGAACACTTCAGGAGAGTATTGAGCTAT
>Ga0206127_1002130_pt1 | contig 20206 bp, 16 predicted proteins | sample Helgoland_Spring_6_FD_148646 | JGI IMG/M metagenome (GOLD analysis project Ga0206127, IMG submission 148646) | Pelagic subsurface seawater microbial communities from Kabeltonne, Helgoland, North Sea - Helgoland_Spring_Bloom_20160419_1 | ecosystem: Environmental > Aquatic > Marine > Epipelagic ...
GGCGTTGTCGAGCGTTTTTGTATTAAGCAACGCCCTGCGTTTGCGTTGGGTCAGTGCTGCTTAGTCAGACAGCAAGGCCTTTTGAACTTTAATTGTCCAACTCAAATAAAAGCGATCGTCGTCGCCAATGACGGTGCGGGCCATTACCTTGGGTTTGAATTGAATGAGATGCCACTGTGTCATTTCAGCATTACCACCCCTTTTTTATGTACGAATAATCGTCGAAGTGAGAACAGTTTACAATCGGACTTGATATAGAAAAAAGTGTCAGAACGATAAGGCCTATCGTGACTACTGAAGATTGTTATTTTTATAACATGTGTAAATTGATATTGTCAGAGGCTAGCTAAAGTATCAAAATTATATTTAATGTCTTGTAAGTTTTTAGGACATGATCTATCGCTCAGCGCAATACTGTAATGAATAATTTTGGTCTACATTGTAAAATAATAAACCACGAGCATCGGAACGCAGCGACGCTCGGTGCGGTAGCTTCAAGTTCGCCTAAAGGTCATGCGGTTGATCTCGGCAAGCCACGAACTGTCCACGCGCGAGGTTGGTATTTAAAACGGTTTAGCCTACCCCGTCCTGATGGCTTTGGTTGAAAAAAGTTTTGTTAAGCTTGGCAATTTCAACTAAAGCCCACGCCAAGTTCAGTGCACAAATTACAAAAATAAATAGTTACAGAGTGGAAGAAAAATGGATTTTTCAGACTTACTTGGGCTTACACCAACTGACCGACAAGAGATGTTGTGTGCTTTGGGTATAGACACGGTGGATAAGTTGTTTGAGGTCATTCCAGTTGGCATTCGTTCTAATGCAACTTTGGATTTACCCCCTGCCTGCCCTGAATGGGATTTGCGCCGCCTGATGACGACCCGTGCCCGTGTCAATGCGGATGCTATATCACATGATACGTATTTGGGCGCGGGTTGTTATGATCATCATGTGCCAGCGGTTATTGATTCAATTGCCGATCGGGGCGAATTCCTGACTGCTTACACTCCTTATCAACCGGAGATGAGTCAGGGCCTTCTGACTGCTTTACATGACTTCGCAAAAAAGACCCAAGCCATCCTAGATCTGCCTGTGGTCACATCATCGCATTACGATGGTGCCACCGCTTTGGCCGAAGCCTGCTGGATGGCCGTCTGTGCCAAAGAACGGAACACGATCGTGGTCTCATCGGCACTGCTACCACAATACCGCGCGGTCTTGGACAGCTATTGCTGGGGGCGCAATCTGCGCCTTGTTACATTACCCAGTGATGCGCCCAGTGGGCAGACGCAACTGACCGGCGAAATAGCTGAAGACGTAGCCGCAGTGGTCGTGCAAAGCCCCAATCAGTTTGGCGTGACAGAAGATTTGCCTAGTTTTGTTGCTTTGGCGAAGCAGTGTGGCAGTCTAGTTATTGGTGTCACCCATCCTTATATGGCAGCAATGCAGCGACCAATGGGGCAGCTCGGCTTTGATATCGTCGTACTTGAAGGCCAGCCGCTTGGCCTACATATGTTTGCGGGTGGTGCGCATCTAGGTATTTTGGCTTGTACAAATGAATTGCGCGCGCTGACACCGGGTCGGTTAATCGGACATGTCAGCGATATCAACGGCAAGCCCGCGTTGGCGCTGGTGTTTGAGGACCGTGAACAGCATGTGGCCCGTGACCGCGCCACATCAAACATCTGTTCCAATCAAGCGCTCAATGCGATCCGCGCAGGCGCATTTCTGGCGCTTTATGGGGCGACTGGCGTGGCCCAACTTGGCCAAAAATGCCGTATTTCAGCGCATGCTATACGCGCGGCTTGCGAAAGTATTGGACAGCTGTCCTTGCCATATAGCGGTGCTATTTTTCAGGAATTCGTCGTGGCCTTCGAGACAGCACAGACCTGTCAGGCCGTCTCGGACAGTTTGCTGGAGCAGGGCATCTTTGCCGGGGTTGGTGCAGATAGGCATGCAGGCCTGAAGCCAAATGAATTGCTGATCAGCCTGACTGAAACCAAATCACCTGCACAGCTGCACCGTTTCGTGAGCGCCCTTTGTGCGGCCTTGTCGTATGACCCGGCCAGCCCACTGGCCGCATTGGAACAGGCGCTGATGCAAAGCAGCGTAAACGACATTGTCGCACCCTGTCATGCACATCCAGATTTGCAGCCTTCAACTGAGGTAGCATTGGTGCGCAAATACACGGGCTACAGCCGCCTGAATTTTGGCGTTGATACCGGATCTTATCCGCTAGGGTCTTGCACGATGAAATATAATCCCAAGCGTAACGATGCGCTGACCGAGGTGGTTGGGTTTCAGGCGCTGCACCCGCTTCAGCCGATCAGTACGTTGCAGGGGCTGCGTGATATCTATGGCGATTTACAAGCTCATATTGCGGCCCTGATTGGGATGGATGCAATTGATCTGACCCCGGCGGCGGGGGCCCACGGTGAGTTGAAGGGTCTGATGATCGCGCGTCAATATTTCGCTGATCGTGGTGAGGACCGCAGAACCGAAGTCATCATCCCCGATTCTGCTCATGGGACAAACCCTGCAAGTGCATCGATGGTCGGATTTACCTGCCGGATCATTCCAACCCGTCCGGACGGGTTGATGGATGTGGCGGCTTTGCGCGCCGCGTTAAGCGATCGCACAGCGGTTGTGATGACCACGAACCCATCGACTTTTGGCCTGTTTGAGCAAGAGATCGAACAAATTATAGCGCAAACCCATGCTGCGGGCGCTCTGCTCTATTATGATGGTGCCAACATGAACGCCTTGATGGGTTATGCCACGCCGGGTGACATGGGGTTTGATATAGCGCATATCAACGTCCACAAGACCCTGTCCACACCTCATGGCGGCGGTGGACCTGGGGCTGGACCAATCGGGGTGAAGGCATTTTTAAAGCCCTACATCTCGAGTGGATTCACCGCTTCAGGTTTTGACCATGGTCCGTTGCAGACCAAACTTTATTTTGGCCATATTTCGGTGCTGTTGCGCGCCTATGCCTATATGCGTTCAATGGGACCTAACGGGTTGCGGCAGGCCACATCGGATGCGGTGCTGAATGCGAATTATCTGATGCACCGCCTACGTGATGTCCTGCCACCAGCCTTTGATCGGTCTTGTATGCACGAGGCATTGTTGGATGGCACTCAACTGCCGATCAGCACGCTGGATCTTTCCAAGCGGATGATTGATTTTGGTATCCATCCTCCGACCCTTGTGGGGGCTGGTTGTGTGTATTTCGGTGACAATCTTGCCCAAGCCATGCTGTTTGAGCCGACTGAGAGCGAATCTAAAGCGGAACTGGATCTGATTGCCGATACGATCATCAATATCGTAATGGAAGCACAGAAAGATGAGACCATTGCGCGACTCGCACCACACGTTACACCGGTGGCGCGGCTTGTTGTTTAAGCCCGAACATTTAACCATTTCGAATAATGCCTATGTGGCGCATCAAGACAGGAGATAAAGCCAGTGTGTGGTATTGCCGGAGTAATCCAAACAAAACGATTTAACGCAGATGACGTTGCCAAGATGATTGCATGCATCGCGTACCGTGGCCCCGATGAACAAGACGTTGCAGAAGTAGGACCGTGTTATCTGGGCCACGCCCGCCTTGCAGTTGTTGATCCTGAAAACGGTGGCCAGCCAATGTCGAACACAGACGATACGGTCTGGGTTGTATTCAACGGTGAAATCTACAATCATGTCGAAATTCGTCAGGACCTTCAGGCAAAAGGCTATGTCTTCAAATCGCGCTGTGACACCGAAGTGTTAGTGCATCTGTGGCGCGAAAAAGGGACAGCCATGTTGGAAGACCTGATTGGCATGTATGCATTTTGCCTTTGGGATAAACGCCAAAACCGCGGCATTCTCGCGCGTGACCGTCAGGGGATCAAACCGTGTTACCTGATGGATGTGGATGGCGGTCTGGCCTTTGCCAGCGAAATCAAATCCATTCTTAGCCTGCCGGGCGTTGATCCGGTCGTTGATGACATTGGTCTGAACCTGATGCATAGTTTCAACTACTGCCCACCGCCGAGGACCTGTTATCAGGGCATTACCCATCTTGAGCCTGGTAGCTATATCGAGATTGACGGCAACGGCACCCGCACTAAAAAGAAATATTGGACCTTCCCAATGGGGGACGAAAAGGCACCGGTAGACGAAGATGAATTCGAGGCGCTGTTGGACGATGCAATTCGCATGCAAATGCGATTTGACGTCAAAGGCTGCCTATTTTTATCAGGCGGTGTTGATTCTTCGGTGATTGCGGCCCATCTACGCTCAAATTGGAATGAAGATCGGCTTTTGGCCTTTGGTCTGGATTGCAAACTAGAAGGCTACGGCGAATTTCATTTAGCTGAAAAAGTTGCCAAACAGCTGGACATCGACTTGCAGCCAGTGGGTTATGATACGTCGATTGTGCCTGATAATATTAACGACGTTCTGCACCACGCTGACCAACCGCATGGTGACTTTTCATTCTTTTTGATCCGCAAACTCTGTGAAGAAGCTCATAATGCGGGCGTGATTGTGGCTTTTAACGGGGACGGTCCAGATGAAATTTTAAGCGGATTTTCGCATAATTCCGCGTTCTTTGGGCGTCAGACACGGACTAACTTTTCGTTGACTGACTATTTTTCGCAGATATGCTTTATGCCCGAGGCTGTGCGCGCTCGCGTGTTACAACCTGATTTCAAGCAATCAATGGACACCCCGATTGAGCTATTTGAAGAATTGCTGGCCCCGTACCGCCATCTTGAGCCAATTGAACAGGTCGCAGCCTACGAAAGCACCGTGCTGTCGCCGGGCAACAACCTAATTAAAACCGACCGCATGGGGGCTGGTAATTCCATCGAAGGGCGTTCGCCGTTCATGGATCACCGGATCAGCGAAATGTTCGCTCGGATGCCAGTATCGCAGAAATTTGCCAATGGTCAGGGTAAGCATTTCCTCAAGAAATTTGGGTTGCGGCACTTTGACGAGGACCTGATGTTCCGTAAGAAATCAATGCCAACGATGCCGATTGGTGAATGGATCAAAGGCCCACTCAAGGGCTGGGCGTACGATAGGTTGAGCGAACTTGACCCCAGTCGTTATAATGTGACCGGTGCGATTGGCCTGCTTGAAGAACACAACAGTGGAAAAGCCAATCACACGCGGGCATTGCGCACGTTGATCATGTCATCGGCTTGGTTGAAAAATCTGCCAGCATAGGGAGCAGCACATGGAAAAAACGGATCTGAGCGCCTTTGCAAGTGAGAAAGGCATCAAGTATTTCTTGATTAATTATACCGACTTGTTTGGCGTTCAGCGCGCCAAGATGGTGCCAGCGGCCGCTGTGGCGGGGGCACAGAAAAACGGGGCTGGTTTTGCCGGTTTTGCCTCATGGTTGGATATGTCGCCTGCCGACAGCGATCTTATTGCAATGCCGGATGCGGACAGTGTTATTCAAGTCCCGTGGCGGCCTGAACTTGCTTGGGTGGCCTCGGATTTGATGATGGATGGTGTGCCGGTGCGCCAGGGTCCGCGTGATGTGTTACGTGCTCTGACAGAGCACGCCGCCGGGCTTGATATCCAAATCAAAACTGGGGTTGAGCCAGAGTTCTTTCTGCTGACCCCGCAAGGTGATGCAGTGTCCGATCCCACCGACACAAACATAAAGCCCTGCTATGATCAGGATGCTATCTTGCGGCGCTATGATGTGATTGCCGAAATCTGTGATCACCTGCTGACGTTGGGATGGGAACCCTACCAAAATGACCACGAGGATGCGAACGGCCAGTTCGAAATCAACTGGAAATATGACGATGCCCTGCGCACGGCGGATAAACACGCGTTTTTCAAATTTTTGGTCAAATCAGTGGCGCAAAACCATGGGTATAAGGCCACGTTCATGCCCAAACCTTTTGCCAATCTGACCGGTAATGGGTGCCATGTGCATCTGTCGGGCTGGTCGCTGAAATCTAATGCCAATCTGTTTCTTGATCAAGACGATGAGGATGGGTTGTCTGGGATGGCAAAGCAGTTCCTTGCCGGCGTGTTGCATCACGCCCGTGCTATGAGTGCGTTCACCAATCCGACGGTCAATTCCTACAAACGGCTTGCCCCTGGCACCACAACATCTGGGGCCACTTGGGCACCCAATACTGTTTCATGGACCGGTAATAACCGAACCCACATGGTCCGGGTGCCGGATGCTGGCCGAATTGAAATCCGCGTCGCTGATGGTGTCGCGAATCCGTATCTGTTGCAGGCGTCGATGATTGCGGCAGGCCTGTCGGGTATTGCGGACAAAATGACCCCACCTGCGCGCAGCGACTTTAACATGTATACCCACAAAGATTCTCAAATCCCAGTTTTGCCAAGTTCGCTTACCGAAGCCCTGTCAGCGCTAGAAGATGACGCTAGGTTCCAAACTATGATTGGCGATGAGATGGCAACGGCTTTCCTCAAACTTAAGCACGACGAATGGGCTGCATATTTGCAGCACTATTCCGTCTGGGAACGTGAGAACTGTATTGATCTCTGAAAAGCGTTCAAAATGCTGGGCTTTGATCGTGGGATATGGGACCATTTAACAGCGGTATGTGCGTCGACTGGCTTTTTTGTGGTATGACGTGGATGCGCAGCCGTTGTTTTTGTCAATCCACAGCTTAGAGACGAACTATAAAGGAATAGTGCATTGAAAATCGGACATCGCGAAATTGGGCCGCAGCATCCCCCTTTGGTTATCGCGGAAATTGGCATTAATCACCAAGGTTCCCTTGAACTTGCGAAACATATGGCGAAATGTGCGGCGCTTGCTGGGGCTGAGTGTATCAAGCATCAAACGCATTTTGTTGATGATGAAATGACCGACCATGCGCGCGAAATTTTTCCACCAAATGCTGACATATCTATTTGGGAGGTTATGGAACAAAACGCCCTGTCAACCGATGATGAAATTGCACTAAAAGCATATACTGAAAGCATGGGTTTGATTTATATCTCGACGCCGTTTTCACGCAAAGCTGCAGATTTTCTGAACGATATTGGGGTGCCTGCCTTTAAAATAGGATCAGGGGAAGCTGACAACCTACCTTTGATCCGCCACATCACATCTTTTGGGAAACCTGTGATTATGTCTACAGGGATGCAATCGATTGAAACCGTTGAAAAATCTGTTGATATCTTAGATAAATCGGGCGTCGATTATGCGCTTTTGGAATGCACTAATCTTTATCCATCCCCACCCGAAATTGTATCGCTAAAAGGGATCAAGGATTTACAGGTGGCATTTCCCAATGCAGTGGTTGGGTTTTCTGATCATTCTATCGGATCTGAAATGGCATTGGCATCGGTTGCTTTGGGTGCGTGTATTTTAGAACGTCATTTCACTGATACACGCTACCGCAAGGGGCCGGATATTTCATGTTCTATGGATCCACCAGAATTATCGTGGTTGATCGAGCGTTCTCAGGAAATCCATATTGCTTTAAACAACGATAAAGTACGCACGTCTGCAGAAGAAGACGTGTATCGTTTTGCGCGTGCATCTGTTGTGGCCGACAAAGATTTGAGGGCAGGGCAGGTGATTACCGAAAGCGATATCTGGGCGCGACGTCCCGGAAATGGTGAAATTCCAGGGTATCAATTCGATGATGTTATTGGCCGTACATTGAAACAAGATATCACACGTAATACACAGTTGCGTTGGGTTGATTTTGACTGACACCTGATCCTGAAACTGCTTTTACCACCCGAAAGTTATGTATATGAAAAAAATGGTTTTTGTTAGTGGCACGCGCGCTGACTTTGGTAAATTGGAACCCTTGGCCGTCGCGGCAGAAGCGGAAGGGTATGAAGTTGTATTCTTTGTGACTGGGATGCATATGCTCGAACGTTATGGGCATACCAAAATTGAGGTGCGTCGAGTATTTACAAATGTTGTTGAATTCATAAATCAGCGCCATGGCGATCCGATGGATGTTGTTTTGTCTAAAACGATATTGGGGTTTTCGGATTACCTGACCGAGGCGAAGCCTGATATGGTTGTGATCCATGGGGACCGTGTTGAAGCGTTTGCCTGTGCGATTGTATGTGCCACAAATTACATGCCGTGTGTTCATATCGAAGGTGGTGAAGTATCAGGCACCATCGATGAAATCTTTCGCCATTGTAACAGTAAACTGTCTTCGGTGCATTTGGTCAGTTCAGATCAGGCCAAACGACGTGTGATGGCATTGGGGGAACCTGATGAAAACATTCATGTGATTGGATCACCCGAATTGGATATCCACCTACAAGATTCAGGTGTGACACTGCAAGATGTGCGCGACAGGTACAATATTCCGTTTGATGTTTATGGAATTTGCTTGTTTCACCCTGTGACATCTGAGGCCGACACGATTGGGCAACAGGCTAAGGCGTTCTTTTCTAGCCTTGATAAATCGGGGAAATCTTTTGTGGTTATTGCGCCGAACAATGATCCTGGTTCAGAAAGTATTTTCGCAGCCATTGATGATTTGCCCAAAGATAGGTTCCGTGTTTTGCCGTCTATGCGGTTTCGGCATTTCTCTGAATTGATGAAAAATGCTGCAGCCTTTACTGGAAATTCTAGCGCAGGTGTCCGCGAAGCCCCGTTTTTGGGCATTCCGTCGCTTGATGTTGGCACACGCCAATCGAACCGCGCAATTTCAAAAGGCGTTATATCATGTGATGCACAAGATGATCGTGCAATCCAAGAATTTTTAGCTGTAGCGTGGAACACATCCCTAAAACGCCACAGCGGGTTTGGCAGCGGCAGTGCGTCAGCAAGATTTATTGATCTGTTAAGGCAGGGGATGTTTTGGAACACGCCGTTGCAAAAAAGTTTTGTGGATCATGACTGATCTGTCCCGATTGAGGAGTGGATATGCCAGCTAACGATTATGTGGCGTTTGTGCCGATCCGTGGCGGATCCAAAGGATTGGAAAATAAAAACATCAAACATTTTGCCGGTTTGCCCCTTTATGAACATGCAGTGCGCCAGGGCCTGCGCGTGTGTAGTCGATGTGTGGTATCCACAGATATCGAAAGTGTTCTAAATGCGGATATAACGGATGCACGATTGATCCACCGGCGCCCCGCAAATTTGGCAACAGACAATGCACCGATGGATGTTGTGTTGCGAGATGGTATAGAAAGTCTGGCCCTGGCGGGGCGTTCGATCGTTTTATTGCAAGCTACATCACCACTGCGCAATGATGATATTATCGAAGGCGCGATTGCCTGTCATCGCACGGGGGCGCATGATCTTGTTTTATCTGCAACCCTGGATGATCGTTCTATTCTGAAGTCGGGCATGATCGAAGATGGCAAATTTTTGCCTGTATCCAAACCCGAGTACTGTTTTTCTAATCGTCAAAGTTTGCCAGATATCTACCGGCCAAATGGTGCAGTTTTTGTGTTTTCGGCCGATTGGTTTCTGGCCAACGGTGGGCTTGCCACAGATAAAATTGGTGCGGTGACGATGCCTGCTGCACAATCGTATGATATCGACACACAAGATGATTTCACCCGTGCCGAAGCGTTATTTCATGATGCAGGCGCGGTGCACGTTGTGCACGGGCAATGATGACGGGTCCTCTTTTGATGTCGTATGGCGGCGGGCATGCAAATATCATTGCTCCGCTTGCCAAAAAACTGGCACAAGCAGGGCACAAGCCAACTGTCTTAGGACTGACAACCGCGTATCAAGTTTTTTTGCGCCAGGGCCTAAAAGCGCAAAATGTATCCAGTTTAATAGATGGGCGGCGTGCAGATTACGCGTCTGCCGCTGAAATTGTGCAGTCTATTTTACCTGAACAGGGCCATGTTGATGTATCCGCCCAGGAAACCTGGGATTATTTTACGATCGGCATGCATGATCTGATTGTTCAGTTCGGTGAATCCCATGCCAGGGCATTGGTCGCCAAAGAAGGGCGATTTGCATTTAACCCGATGACCACGATGCAGGTATATTTGAAGGAATTAAACCCTTGTGCCATTGTGGTAACAACAAGCCCGCGGTTTGAATTGGCTTTGATGCGCGCAGGTAAACGGCTGGGTATTCCGACAGTTGCAATTGCTGATATTTACGTGCAGCGCGAACGCGATTTGGTGTTGTCCGGTGATTATGCTGATCATTTGTGTGTTCTAAACACTGTGGTAAAAGATGGCCTAATCGCGGATGGTATAGGCAAGAATACAAAGGTGCATGCCACAGGAAACCCCGCATTTGACAGCCTGGCATCCCTAACCCACGCTCAGGATCGGCGTACCGAATTGCGGGCGCAACTGGGTGTTCAGGATAAAACTTTGATTTTGTGGCCATCTGCGTCAGTCCGGCAGGCTGAATTCACGGAAAAACCTTTTGCTAGCCCAGCCGAGGTTAGCTCGGCATTCGAAGGTTTGTGCCAGGAGCGACCTGATTATGCTTATATGTTGCGACCACATCCCAATACGCCCCATACCCTGCCAGATACCGCATACCACGGTATTTTAGACCCTGGTTTTAGCCCCGATGACGCGCTGCTGGCGGCAGACGTAGTGTGTTTTGAAGTTAGCACAATGGGCCTGCAAGGACATCTTGCAGGCTTGCCCACTATTTGCGTTGGTTTCCCCGATATTGCGGTGTTCCCGCAATACAACAAGGGCTTAATCGCTGATGATCTATCCCAAGCCGTGGCACAGTTGACAGCGCGAAATTTGGAAACACTACAGCAAGATGCAGCTGAACAAGGTACGTTGGAAAATGCAACAAGCACAATCACCCAACTTATTGTTGCTATTTCACATGGTGCTAGTATCTAGGTTAATCTTCTGTTCAAGTTATATCCGCGAATGGCAAAGCTAGGCTACATACCAACAAAAATCATAGTGGGTTCCAGTGCGGTTGAGTGCTAGATTCCCCTCTAAGCGTTTTCCGCCTTCACTTTTTTCCACCGATATTCACTTGTGAGGGTGATATGCGCGCATCCGAGTGGTGAGATGTGTGCGAGGAGATAAGCTGGCGTGTCCAACCCAGCCTTTTCCGTTGCGCTATTGAGCTGATAGGCTTTTTGTTGCTTTTGTTCCCCTTGTTTTCAAGTGTGATTTACGCTGCCCTTTTCGGGGCAGGATACCTAGTGCGTCTCTGAGCGTTTCTTCGGAGAAATTGTATTCGCCCAGCATGTTGATGTGGGCCCATGACCTGAATGAATGTGCTGTTAAAACAGGTGTCGAAAATGCAACCAACAAATGCAATACATAAAAATGTGACGTCATCCGCGGTCGTGCTAAGTCGCGGTGGTTGCTTCCATACTAGTTAGACGCTTGCCAAGGGTTTTGATACAGGGATAGTAAATCCTGCGTCATACGGTCTTTGCTGAAAAAACTTGGCGCGCGTTTTGCTCCAGCCCATCCAAATTGACTAACAAGATTACGATCATTCACAAGGCGTGCCATTGCGGCGGCAACGTCGCTTGGATCACTGCGATCAACCAGTATCCCAGTTAAACCGTCACTCAACACTTCGGGAATACCACCTACATTGGCGGCAATAACGGGCAGGCCGCGGGCGTTTGCCTCTGCTATGACTATCCCGAATGTTTCTGTTTCTGAAAGGTGGATAAAGGCGTGTGATCGATCAAGGTATCTGACGACTTGGTTAGACGAACCTTCAAAACACACACTATCTTTTAGTTTCAGATGTGAAGCATAGTCTTCCGCTTCTTGCCGCTTTGGGCCATCACCGACCAGCAAAATTCGTACGGGCTGTGCATCACGGCGTGACTTATATGCGGCAAGGGCGTCTAAAATTTCCACATGGCCTTTTCGGCCTGTAATCATAGCCACACTGATAAATGTGAAAGGTGTGATGTCCGCACGCGTCTTTTCAAGATGATCAAATGCGGCGCGATCAGGCAAAATAAATTGATCATCCAAAGTCGAATTATAAATAATCCGTATTTTGTCGGCAGGCACACCAAATTCCTGTAATTTATCTGATACGGATTGCGATACGGCAATCAGTTTAAACGGCATGTAACGCAGCATTTTTTCGTGCCCATTGCCCAGCACTGTGTTGAAAACCTTCAATCTGTTTAGCCAGGCAGCGGGCATAGACACTAACCCTGCTTGCGCATTATAGCTGTGGATGACATCAATCGATTCTTTACGCACCAGGCGTTGCAACGTCCTGGCTGATCGCAGCATCCCGATTATAGATCGCTTCCCAATTTCCAAACTGGGTAGGGTGATATGTTTAAACCCTGCTTTTTCTATTTCGGGCACTAATGCACCACCCGATGTGGCGAACACAACATCAAACCCAGCTTTTTGCAACGACACAGCGCTGGACAACATCAAGCGGCCGGGACCAGCAAGTTTTACATCAGAACGAACAAATAGGACACGAAGAGGCATTTAAACGTCTTTCACTTCTAGTGGTGGCATCGGATCAAAGGTTTTATCGCGCAGCTTTATCAATGCGACGACGGCCCCTATACACGTTGTCCCTGACATCGCCAAGACTAGGATCGTCGCACTGGATAGTGCCCACGCAATGCTAAGGCCAATACAGCCAGCCGCGCTGATGGCCAGGGCGATATGCAAGACATCCCATGGGCGTTTTATGGTGACTAATGTACGTTGTAGCATTTCAACAATCGGCACAAATACAATCAGCGGTAAAAATGGGATACTGTCCTGAAAAATATTCAAGAAGACGCTTTCTCCAATGACAGGCAGTGTGGCAATCCAGTTATCTAGAGAGATAAGGATCAAAACACAGGCAGCAACACCCAGTGCCATTGCGACATTAAGGCCGGATAACTTTAGAATTTTCTGACGTGCATTGGCCCCACGATCGGCAACAATTTGTGAGAAGAAGCGCGACCCGAACACAAACCAAACGGATGTCAGCACCAACATTGGTACTTTCATACCGTAGCCAAAGTAACTTGCTTGGCCTTCGCCCATGTTTTGGGCGATCAGCAAACATCCCAAAAACAGCAGGTTCATAGCGGTCATTGCGCTTCCCCCCGCGGCGATAGTGATAAAGTCACGTCGCAAAACGGACGGACGGACAAGGGCCGCCCACCACGAAAACAAAGAACTAGGTGGGCGATAAATAATAATCATAAAGATGAAGGTGCGCAGGGCAAACGACGTAACCAATCCAATCGCATAAGATATGATGGTTACATCGGCGATCAACATCAAAAAAATCAGGGGTGCTGATAAAATGATATTCCCACTGATCACAGCTGTTTGGTTGTTGCGCCCGAGTAAAATAGCCGCCTGATATTCTGCTATAATGGCGAAAAAAACGACCAATGGAATGATCATGCACAGGGAGGTTGCAACGGGGCTGGCACTAGTTTGTGCGGCAAATGTTTCCAGATAACCTGTACTAATCGCCCAAGACAGACAGGTCAACGCGGCCCCAACTTTGATACCTTCGAGAAGAATTTCCAGAACCTGATCTGGTGTATTACGTGCGTGTGCGATTGGTGTCAGGTTCGTCATGATCGAAATACCAACGATACTCATGATCACGCCGGAAATTCCAAACAGTGCTAAAAATATGTCTAACTCTGCTGAAATCCCTATGACCTCTAATAAGGTTAGTTCTCGGATGAATCCGATCAATTTAGAAAGAACTGTGATGACCAATAAGATCATCGTCATGCGTATGATTTTTGCCATTATTTGAGCGTCTTTGAAAATTGTGGTAAGAAATGATTACAGCATTTCCAGTTTGCATTGATCCACCAAGTATCATCGGAGTCCCCAAAATGCGAAGCATTGGGATGCATTGGTGGTGCGATACAAACCAGAGATGCTTTAGATTTGGCATCTTTGTACATCATCCGATTTTTTCTGATTTTTGGGGTTTGATCGTTCATCTAAATTTCTGGTGCTGTGCGGGATTGCCCGCATATACCCCTGGTTGGCTGATATCTGATGTGACAACCGCCCCAGCACTGATAATACAATCTGAGGCAATTGTAACGTTTTGTAAAACTGTGGCATTTGCACCCAGCCAAACACGATCGCCTAACATACAGCCCCCCAAGGCAACGGCCCCAGGGGCGATATGGCAAAAATCCCCAATTTGGCAATCATGTTCAACAACGGCATTTGAATTAATAATAACACCTTTACCCAACTTGGCGTCTGCGTTCACAATCCCGCCCCCGAACACCAGTGTGCCTAGCCCCGGCCGAATATCAGTCATATAAATTGCCTGATCAGAAACTAATGTCGCGATTTCAAGGCCGTAATCTTGGGCCCGATTTTGGAGGGTTTCACGCACCTTATTCACGCCGATTGTAACAATAAGGCTGTGATCCCTGATGTCTTCAATTGATTGGAATTCCACCAGTAAGCCTGAAACCCTTGTTCCGATATCGTGGCTGTTATCAGCAAAACAAAGTGGTGCTTGCCAAAGTGAGCGTGCAAACGATGCCACGACCTTTCCATGGCCACCTGCACCAAACAAGCAAAGGGGGGGGTGTGTCTTATCGGGCATTGCAGCGCTTCATTTTAAACCTGCCTTTGCGCTGCGATTTTAGTCACCGCTTTTGCAATGCGTTGTGATGTGGCGATCCGGTTTTTCTCCAAAATTTCAGCATCTGATTGTTTGAATTCGTTATATATTGCGTTTAATTTTTCAATCTCTTGGGCGAAATTTACCGATGCCTTTAAAACATCAAGGGATGGGGCACCTTTATGAAAACCCCGTGATAGAATAGCACTAGAAGATCCCAGGCGAACATGTTCGCCCAAAAGGTACCTGGGGCTGATACCTCCGTCATCAACTTGGGCAATACCGCCAATTCCAAAAGGTATATGGGCGGCGCGTAACGCCGCCGCAGCGGGTTCCAGGGTGCCATCAGCGATAAGTTGGAACATAAACATTAGGCCCATATCCAGATGCAGATCATTCAAACCAAAGTGTACCTGCGTCAGTGGCAATTTTTTGACCATCTTTGGAACATCAAGCAAGGCACTGTGCGTTTCAATAAGGGGCACAATTTCAGCGCGATTGTTCACGATATCAAAAAACCTGCTAAGATCATCACTACTGTGAAACATCGGTAACATGATGCTGTCTGCACCACGGGCTAAAACATTATCAACTTCGTTAGCGGTGGCGTTATGCAGTGGGTTCACTCGCACCATCAAATGGGCCTGGGGTGCCGCATTACGAATGATGGCAACATCATCTAGGGTATGTCGGCTTTTCCAGGTGTCCCCTTTTTGACGAATATCTTTCCCCATATATTCAAGATCAACAAAAAGACGTGTGACACCATGATCGGCAACAAAGGTCGCAATCTCAGGGTCGTTAACTATCATAAATAAATTCATGCGATCTGAAAAATTATTCTGTGCCATGACCATATATTCCTGCCTTAAAGACTATTACGTTTTAACACTTTGCCAACTGTGCGCCACAAAATTTGAATGTATAGCATAAAAGTGCGGTTGGTCACCCAATCCAGATCGTATGATGTGCGTTTGGCAATGCTGGTCACATCATGGCTGACCTGGGCCAAGCCAGTGATACCTGGGCGCGCAACATGGCGGTCTACCCACTCTTGGGCTGTATAATCTGATACTTGCACGGGAACGTCTGGGCGCACGCCAACAAACGACATATGCCCCCGCAATACATTTATCACTTGTGGCAGTTCATCTACATGCGTGGGGCGCAATATACGCCCAACCTTTGTTATCCGTGGATCATTGGGGACGGTTGTTTGAAATTGGTCGCGTGCAGCCCCCGTGCCTGCAATTTTTGGATCGGTATTTTGGCCATCAAACCGGGCAGGGTCTACAAACATCGTGCGGAACTTTATGATGCCAAACGGGGTACGATCTTTGCCAATGCGCTGTTGATAGAACAATGGATTGTGTCGATCTTCAATATAAATCGCAACAGCAACTATGATCATTGGTACCGCAAAAACAGCCAAGAAAATAAATCCGCCTAAAATATCAAAACTACGTAATAAAAACCGGGTATAAAAAGACGTTTGCGTTTGAGGGGACGGGAATGTTGCCATCATTACTTCCTAATATGTTATACGCGAATAATGCTTGCGGGATCAAAAGGCATTTGGGCCAAATAAGTATGCTGGGTTGCAGAAAGTATGTCCAGCAACCCGAAGTAACAGTATTATGTCGCCAAGGTTTTTAACCAAGTAGAGGACATAAGCAATGTTCGCAACGCTCGAGCCAAACGCGCATGTGCAGGGTAACATGGCCCAATTTCCACGACATTTTGTTCATCAGGGCCTCGGTAAGAGATGGTGGTGATTATCTTCGTTGCATCCGACGCATTAAATTTCTTAGTATGGATTACTGCAGCAATACCGCACATAAATCTTTTCCAATTTGTCTTTGAGCATCCACAGTTATTGTTGAGCTATTTGATATTCAGCAGGGGATATGAAATAAATCTGATATATAAAATTGGGTCGGGAGAGTTCTACTTACTGAATAAGTCCCCTTCCAAATATCTACAACCCCCTGCAAAAAATACGATCTTTTGCTAAGCGATAAAGGTGGGATGTCATGGGCGAAGATAAATGCGCCAGTGACAGACCTTGCCCCATCAGACGTCCAAATACAAAAAATTAAATATTTTCAGCTTTTATTGAACCACCAATACCTTTTCACACTTCGTGCAGAACATGTAGCGGCAAGATACGCTCGCTTACTCGGATGAAGATTCCGATAGCGCCGGCGGCATCACTTTGTGTTTTGGGTACGATAACGCTCAGCGGTTTGGCCGTCCGATTACCGATTGTGGGCAACAGTTCACTTCTGGATATCTTGCAAGCCAGCCTGTCTTTTTTGCGTTTAATCATCTTTGTACCGGTAATCAAAATGTTGCAGCGTACGCTGGTGATCCACAGGCGGTCCCAGGAGGTGTTTAGTTTTGCGATTGTCAGCCTGATCGGTCTCAGTATTGCATTGTTTTTGTCCAGCATTATTGTTCTGGTCTTGGCGATGTCGTCTGCAACCTGTACAGGTGCATCAGTCGCTATACTTAAGCTGTACGATCCTGCTTTTGGTAGTTCCGCACCAGAGGGCCAGAAAGCTGTTTGAATGAGAGACTACGCAACCAGGCTGGGTCTTGGCTATATAGTGCAATTCGAGGGGGCATCGAACCAAGTTGATATGAATTTTGATTGCGCGCATGTCTTTATCCATCAACCCGAACTGGAAACTTTTGGCTTTGTTTTGGCTGAGACAAACGCCAGGTTCACGCCCATTGTTGCGGTTAATGTTGGGGACATCCCCGAGGTGTTGGCTGGCAGTCAGACTAGTATTTTGGCTGATTATGATAGCGTGCAAGACGTGGCCGATGCGATTGCGCGTTTAGTCAATGATCCCGATTTTGCAGCTCTCTATGGCTGGACTGGGGCGCAGCAGGCCACCAATCAATGACAGTCGCCGACATCACCATGGTGGACAGACCCAACCGGCTACGCCCGCAGTTTTTTGTCTTGCCTTTGCTGATGGTTTTTACATCACCGGCCCTGTCGGTACTTACTGTGCTGGCGCTGGTCGCTCTTGGCGGCGTCTACACCCGAATACAGAAGCGCCTGTTCTGGCCGCTCCTGTTCATATTAGCGGCCTTTCTGCTCGCATTTCTTGGCGTGCTTTTCTATTCGCCCTATCCTGCTGAAAGGGTTGAAAGCAGCAAATTCTTGTTCATGGCGCTTACCTTTTGGGTTGGTTTTTCCTCTGGTCTGCAAAATGCCCAAATCCACCGACTGGCAATGATCATATCCGGTACTATTCTGGGCTGGTATCTTTTCAGTGTCAGCCTTGGGGTAGATATCCCATTCTTCTACCCACCCGATTTCAACAATTCGGCTGTCTTAATTGTTTTTCTGGCTTTTTTGCTGACGGAAGGGCGCGGATTTGTGTTTCGAATGGCTATTATCGGTCTGCTTGTAGTTTTCTCAGATCTGGCACAATCACGGATCGTCTTGTTGTTTGCCCCTGCGTTTTTCGTCAGCCAGCCAGTTTCGTTTTCTGTGGTGCGGGTCGTAGGGATTTCCATTTGTATTCTTGCTGGTATCTATTTGATGGCCAGTGCCGGTAAGTTCGGGTCTTTTTCCGATCTGGTGCGAATTGAAATCTACACGGCGGGCCTTACGGTCATTGTACAAAATGGGTTCCAAGTCTTCACCTCAGGACCGCAGAATTTTGTGGATGCACTTAATGCTATATTGCCGCCGTTCATTACCAACCGATTTTATGTCGAACACGCACATAATGCGTTTCTAGATATCATTGGCAGCTATGGGATCGGCACGGCGACCTGCTTTATCGTATTTTTCCTGGGCATACTTCGATTTAGCATCATTAAAAAGAATGATACGTTGCGCAACCAGATCATCATCATCTTGTTGTTGATGATGGTGGAAACTGTGATCAGTGACAGCCGGGTGATGTTCGCAGTTCTACTGTTTTTGGGGATGCAGGCAGGCCATACGGTGGATAAATCGAAACAGACAAAATCAGCACAGCTTTTTGTCTCACGATGAACCTAAGGGGCTGGGGCCTTTTGTGGTAGGCTTTCAAACTGAGGCTGGGTGGTGAAGTATCCCTCTGGGAGCCGTTTTACGTTGACTAGATCATCGTTCAAAGTCGGCTTGCCTGGCGCTAGATTATTAAACTCCATCACCAGCGCGCCTGTTTGCTTGACCTCAATGGTCTGGCCCTGCTCGGGGATGGTTATCGACCGGTTGCCATTGGGCAAACGCTGATGCTTGCCACGGTATTGGCTTTTGAATGGAATATCCATCATGAGGATGTTGGCCGTCAGTGAGCCTTGATGATTTGTGGCGCACCAACGGCGAAATGTTGCGGACCAACAACAACCTCTCTTATAGATCGATATCAGTGCTATTGGCCACTCATTGCCATTTTTCGATTACAAGCGCACATTAATTCGTTACTAATGGCCTGAGGAGTAAGCATTATTACTCGTCTAGAATAGACCTAGGCCCGATAATGCATCAAGGTCAACTCCGACCTGATGCAGGCCGCTGCCCGCCATGGAATGGCCGATAAGGCGAGACAGCGACTAGAGAGTGACGGCGCGATTGCCACCGCCGGCCTGGTCTTGAGACCTTGACTAAACCGCTTGTTTAATAACGCCGTTAGCTACGTGCCTCAGCTGCGGTTAATGATCTTTATTGGTGTGGAGCTGCGGCACTTTGCGGCACAACGAGTGGATAACCATCAACGCACTGCGCCATGAGCTGACGCAATCGATGTGGGCTATTCTCTTCCAGACATAATTGTAATTCTTTCAGCATCCCCACCACTTCTAGCTCGGACAGCGTGGCCTCTTGGGCGCGCAGGATTTTGGGGTGTGGGGTGTCAACTAGGCTGTCGTCATCAAGCAGAAGTTCCTCATAAAGCTTCTCACCTGGACGTAGGCCCGTGACTTCTATCCCGATGTCCCCCTCGCCAGCGTGTGGGTCTTTCACTGTCTGGCCAGATAATTTGATCATCTTGCGGGCGATATCAATAATCTTTTGCGGCTCGCCCATGTCCAGTACAAAAACATCACCACCAGTTGCATAGGCGCCGGCCAGCAACACAAGGCGCGCGGCTTCTGGGATGGTCATGAAAAATCTCGTGACGTCTTCGTGGGTGACGGTCACGGGGCCGCCTGCGGTAATCTGGGCCTGGAATAGCGGCAGGACTGAGCCCGACGAGCCCAGCACATTTCCAAAGCGGACCATCGCAAAATTTGTTTTCTTGGTGCGGGTCTGCATGTCCTGCACGACCAGTTCGGCCATGCGCTTGGTGGCGCCCATAACGTTGGTCGGGCGCACGGCCTTATCGGTTGAGATCAGGATCATCCGCTCGATCCCTGCGGCCCGCGCACAGTCGGCGACAACTTGGGTGCCCAGCACATTGTTGCGCGCACCTTCCAGCGCGTTGTCCTCGACCAGCGGCACGTGTTTATAGGCCGCGGCGTGCAGGATGATGCTGACGCCTTCATCTGCGATCACAGAGGCCACACGGGCCTTATTTGTGACCGAACCCAGTCGGATGGTGATTGGGATCCCCACCTCTTTGGCGCGGACGCTCAGCTCACGGTCAATAGTATAAAGTGCAAATTCACTCTGCTCGAATAAGATAATGTGCGCGGGCCGGCATTCCAGCAACTGCCGGCACAGCT
>Ga0206127_1002132_pt1 | contig 20194 bp, 17 predicted proteins | sample Helgoland_Spring_6_FD_148646 | JGI IMG/M metagenome (GOLD analysis project Ga0206127, IMG submission 148646) | Pelagic subsurface seawater microbial communities from Kabeltonne, Helgoland, North Sea - Helgoland_Spring_Bloom_20160419_1 | ecosystem: Environmental > Aquatic > Marine > Epipelagic ...
CTTTGCGGTCTTGCTGGCATGAAAGTGAAAAATATCACATAAAAATTAATAGGTAAGTACTGAAATTGACGAAAATAAAAATCAAATCGAGAAGTTACATATACGACATGCTCGATAATAAGCGTTAAATTACAGGATACGTGTTATGCAGATGTCTACTAAGTATGGTATTGCTTTTTTGTGCATGCCGAAGTGTGCATCAACATCTATTGAAAAGGCTATACAACCATTTTGCAATATAAATTTTTCGGGACATCCCAAATTAAAACACATTAATGCTCAATTATTCTCTGAAACAATATTTTCTGCGCACAAGAAACTGCTTCCAAATGTAGAGATAGAATCTTTCAGTTTGATAAGAGATCCTTTAGAAAGGATGGAAAGCAGGTATCGCTATAAAACTAGAGATGAAATTAAAAACCCGAATCATCCAAATCATCGAAATTACACCGGTGGCATGAGTTACAATGAATATATCAAAGAATATATTTCTGAAGGAAAAAGGAAGCCATTTGCAAATTTGGCAAGTCAATACGACTTCCTAACTATGACTAATGGTGAGATTGGCGTAGATCATATAATGCCAATGAATAGGCTAGACTTAGTCGCTGACTTTCTATCTAAAAAAATAGGGCGAGAAATCGAGATACCACATGAAAATATATCACCTAAGTTTTCTACTTCTTTAGACCATGAACTCGAAAAACAACTTCGACAATATTTAGCCGAAGAGATTGTCATGTATGAGTTTATAAAGGGTCATGGAAAATTTAACAAGGCGCTTCACTCGGACAAGCTCCTCGCTGCGCTTAAAGCTTGCCGGTGAGCGCAGCGTTAATGTCCATATTACTGCGATAGATTACCAAAAAATTGTATTTCACCACAGTCCGTTTACTTAGGCTAAGCAGTCATTTGGGAATTGAATCAGGCCGCTGTGAGCCTAATAGCAGACGGTCGAGCGTTTACCCTGATGGGGAAGTTTGTGCCATAAGCGGGCATACAAAATCCATGTTTTCTGATTTTTTTACGGCAAGTTAGCCACCAGAGCGGTCATTGGCCTTTTTAAAAATCCTGATGAATTAGAGCATTAGTCCTAAGGTGCTATCACCTCCTTTACGTCTTAGAAAACTAACTCGCTAACGCCCTTTGTTATACAAACTCCAAACTTGGGTTTATAAGGCGACCGTCACATCAGTGCAGACCAACTCGCAGCAAGATCTGTGTCTGTCATAATCTCACCAGAAGAAACTATATTCTTTTTATTATCATGATGTTAGAAACATGCTTCATATATCTACACAATTCAGGGGTAATGCTAAACTAACTTTTGTTCTGCCCATAACAACAGATGTTTTGAAGTGAAGCACAGCAATGTCACTAAAAAAAAATAATTGAGTAAACTCTTCAAAATTTTCCATATCTTTTGCTGTCACTACCAGAACGAAATCCGCCTCACCCGTTATGTAGTAACACTGCTGGATATTATTATTATTTTTTACTTTGTTTTTAAAATAATTAAAACAATCGTTATAACTTCTATTTAGTTGTACAGATATGATAAAGGTCATTGATTGATTTACAGAGTCAGGCGATATTATTGCTACTTCCTGAGCGATAACTTTATTATCTCTTAAGCGCTTTAAGTGTCGCTGTATACTTGCAGCCGATAACCCTACTTCTTCGGAAAGGCGCTCAACAGAAGTTTTTACATCTATTTGTAATAATTCCAATATTTTTAGATCTTGCTTACTTAATTTCACAACTCAATACTCCCTCGCAATTACTGATGTGATTCTATCAATATTTTACAAAAACAATGAATTAATAATCACTTATCTTTATATAAGGACTGATGTATACCGTTACTGCTAGGTAGACTATCCATAATTCACTAAAGAGATAACAAAGGAATATCACCATGTCTGCAATACAAAATTTGTCTGCTTCCGCTGCTATAGATGTAAAAAGCTCACAACCACAGATACAAGTATTCAACCCTGAAGACGGCAGTTTAGTCGGAACAGTTGTGAACAACTCTTTAAGTGAAGTGGACGCTATTATTGAGACCGCAGTGATAGGCGCCCAAAAAGCTAAAAAACTGTCTTCACATTTACGAATGTCTGTACTTAATGACGTTGCTGATAATTTAAGAAATCAAAAAGAATTCTTCGCTCAAATGATTGCTCGTGAAGGTATTAAAACCATTAATGAAGCGCGTAAAGAAGTTTCTAGATGTGTGGAAACCATACGAATAAGCGCGGAAGAAGCGAGGCGTTTAACGGGAGAAACTATTGCTTTTGATCAAGCTCCCGGCTCTGAAAATAGGTTTGGGTATTATCGTCGGATACCTATTGGCGTTGTTGCAGCTATTACTCCCTTCAATGACCCTTTAAATTTAGTCGCTCATAAAATTGGTCCCGCTATAGCAGCAGGAAATTCAATAATCCTCCTGCCTCACCATGAGACGCCTCTTGTCGCAAAACTGCTTGTAGAGCTATTTAATAAAACAAATTTACCTAAAGGTATCTTAAATTTGGTTACAGGATATGGAATAGATATAGGCGATAAGATCGTATCAGATCCTCGCATTAATATGGTTTCATTTACTGGAGGAAAATGTGTCGGAGAAAGAATTCTAAGTCACGTAGGTTTAAAGAAAGTATCAATGGAGCTTGGCAGTAACTGTCCAGTAATAGTCATGAATGATGCAAATATTGAGATGGCAATGGAAGCATGTGTCAGTGGTGCTTTCTGGGCAGCAGGCCAAAACTGTTTACATGTTCAAAGAATTTATATTCAAGATGAACTATATGATCAGTTTTCCTCAGAGTTTTGTTTGCGTGCAAGCAAAATATCTATGGGCGACAAACTATCTGAATCTTCGCAGATGGGTCCAATGATTAATAATCGTGCTGCTCTTAAAGTTGAAGCGATGGTAAAAGATGCCCTAGAGAAAAATTCCACATTACTGTGTGGTGGGAAAAGACAGGGAAATTTTTTTCAACCTACTGTTTTTGCAAATGTAAGCAGTGACTGCTTAATTGCCAAAGAAGAAGTGTTTGGACCTATCACTGTGTTGTATCGATTTTCTGATAAAAAAGAGGCAATAGCTCAAGCAAATGATGTTGAATTTGGCTTACAAGCTGGAATATTTACCAATGATCTTGAGTTAGCGTTTGAACTTGCAGATTCAATGGATTGTGGTGGCGTCATGATAAATGACAGCAGTGATTATCGCATTGATGCAATGCCATTTGGTGGAGTCAAAGGATCAGGTGTTGGCCGAGAAGGTGTTATGAATGCTGTTAAAGAAATGACCGACATAAAAACTTATTGTTTTAATTTACGAAAGTAACGCCATCGAACAATCATTCAACATTTTAAAGAGTTAACTTAGGAAGAACATAATGAAAACATACACATTAGCAATAATCGGTTTTGGGAATGTTGGTCAAGGCCTAACTAAAATTATTAGTGATAAAAAACAACTGTTAATAGAAAAGTTTGGTATTCATTTAAGCATCGTAGCGATATGTGACTTGTATAAAGGAAGTCTTTATAACCCTAAGGGTTTGGACCCTGAAGTATTATTATCTGATCTAGAAAAGCATGGAGATCTAAAAAGTACTTCGGCTCCCATCACTGGCTGGAATGCGACTGAAACGATTGATAAAAGTGGAGCTGATATTTTAGTAGAGCTTGCTTTTACTGATCTACAAACAGGTGAACCCGCAGTAAGTCATATTAAACAGGCATTAAATAATGGTATGCATGTTTCTATGACTAATAAAGGACCGGTGGCTTTACATTTTCCTGAACTTCGTAAAATAGCATTAAGCAATAATGTTCAAATTGGCATTGAAGGCACTGTAATGAGCGGAACTCCTGCAATAAACTTAGGTAATGAGATGGTGTTAGCTGCCGGAATAACAAAAATCCAAGGGATTCTTAATGGCACGACAAATTATATATTAGATGAGATGTCTTCAGGAGCAGGGTATGAAAATGCACTCAAACAAGCACAAGAACTTGGTTATGCTGAAGCAGATCCTACAGGGGATGTTGAGGGTTATGATGCCGCTGCAAAAGTAGTTATTCTGGGGAATCTTTTAATGGATTTATCGCTTACATTAGATGATATAGAGCGTCAAGGCATTTGCCATATCACAAAGAATGATATTTTTAACGCCACTTCTTTAAAGAAGCATTGGAAATTAATTGGAACAATTGAAAAGCATAACTATGGGTTCTTAGCATCAGTTAAACCTGAGATGGTATCGAGTGAACATCCATTCGCATCAATTAAAGGCGCGACAAATGCTATTACTTATTCAACAGAATTACTAGGTGATATTACCTTAATTGGTCCAGGTGCTGGGCGCTTGGAAACAGGATACGCTGTTATTGAAGATATACTTTCAATACATAAAAAATCACGCTAAAAATTCACCCATATGTCAATATTATATACACTAGTGGCTTGGTGAATATGGCCACTAATTTAAAGTTAAATAGGGATGTTCTGTAATGCGCCATGTGCCATATTGAGATATAGTTATGAGCGAGTTCGATGACCGTTTTGCGCGTGAATCCGTCCATCAAAGCAATAAAGCTGAAGATCCGCTATTCGCTCCAAAGGGACTAAAACACCATAAATAGCTACGTCCGCTTTCTTGGGCTAAGCAGACACCTGGTTTCGACTACTCGAATGACCGTTCCTCGCCTAATTTTATATTTATGAGATAAAATCATCCCAAAATTTTCAACCGCGTACGGCCCTTTTTGCCGTGATGCGGACTGCTGGCATATGTTTATAGTAGGACTGTTTATCGTTTATAGGCGTCATTCAACATATTGCGGTGATGCTCTATACCAAGAAATCCACAGAATGATCAGAACAGCCTAAACATATTGGGTATCGTGACTAGTTTCTATTAACCACTTTTTCTTTGTCGTAAGTTGTGGGCTCACAGTCTATTAAATATCAATTGTGATTTTCGCTAACTACTTAGTCTTTTTGACTAAATTGTTAAGTTAGCTCGAGATTTTCAAATAGTTAAGTATTGCATAATTAATTAAAAACTCAATTTAATCAATTGCTTACCCTATCTTGTTAAATTGGCACAACACTTGTAATAGCGTTGTTAGTACTGGTAGTGCTGGAATAGCCCAGCAGGAAATTTATTAATTTTATTGGAGAAATCAACATGGGTATGTTTTCGAGAGTGTCAGACATAATACAAGCCAATATCAATGCCATCTTAGATAAGGCAGAAGAGCCTGCAAAAGTGATTAAGTTACTGATCCAAGAAATGGAAGAAACCTTAGTGGAGTTACGCTCAGTGGCGGCCACTCACCTAGCTGAAAAAAAGCAGGTACAGCGCCAAGTGGACAAATTGCAACAACAGATCAATGCATGGCAGGCAAAGGCGGCCTTGGCGGTAGAGAAAGATCGTGAAGATTTGGCTAGAGCCGCATTGGTTGAAAAGCACCATAGTCAGCAAAAATTATCAGCTTTAACTGATGAGCTAAATGTGGTTGAAGAATCGCTATCTAAATTACAAGCTGACATGGGCAAATTGCAAGACAAACTAGTGGAAGCCCGAGCTAAACAAAAATCTCTGATTATTAGAGAGCGTTCGGTAGCCGTGCGCATGACCATTAAGAATAAAGCTCATTCAGTGAAGATTGATGATGCAATTATCCGGTTTGAGCAATATGAGCGCCGAATTGATGATCTAGAGTCACAAGTTGACGCTTATGATTTAGTGGATGAGTCAACAGGCTTACATGCACAGTTCAATCAACTTGAATCTGAGAGTCAAATTGAGCAAGAGCTAGAAGCATTGCGTTCAAAGGTTGCTTAGTGTTGATTTGCCCATTCGCTAGTGGCGCACCACCACTGTCGCTAGCTGCAGAAACTTGAAGTCATAGGAGAAAAACATGAGTCGTTATTTTGAAGTAAATAGATTATACAAAGATTCAATACATCGAAAAGTGTCAGGTGTATGTGCCGGTTTAGCGAAACATTGGAGCGTACCTAGGTTGTTAGTTCGCGTAGCGGCTGTAGTCTGTTTAATCGCACTGCCTACCATCACTGCTATCGCTTATATTACTGCCACAATCCTGATCCCAAACAAATAAGGGATGCATCATGTTTAAAAACATAACCCTAGCTGTGTTGATATCGATGGTATTGACGTACAGCCTGGGTCACTTAGTAACCTAGTGGTTAGATTTGCATATTTCCTTTGCAAAGCATGATGTTGAACCTATCACTTCCATTATCGCACTAACAGGCGTGCTAGCTATATTGGTTGTAGTGGGTTTTATCATCGCATTTAGCCTTTTTACTGCTATTGCTTTCGCCTTTATTACCGCAGGAATTGGTTTGTTTGTTGCCGGTCTAAGTGTATTTTGGCCGGTTATCTTATTTACCTTAGTGATTTTTCTTTTAGTGAGAGACAAGCAGACATCTGCCCATTAATGTTATCAACGACCTAGGTCAAACTTTTGTGCTTAATGGATGGTATCTTAATTAAAATTACTGAATAATCAGAGACAATTTTTATACGTGGGTGATTTATGTTTCGATTATTTGTATTGCTGTGTAGTTTAGTAACGGGTGTTATTCACGCTGAAGTAATAGTCACAGACGCAACTGTCAGACTACTGCCTCCTGGTGTACCTAACACAGCGGCATATTTTTCTATTCAAAACAGCTCGGACACCACCCAAATTTTGATTGGTGCTTCGGCGGATTTTGCTACTAAAGCAGAAATTCATAATCATATAATGGTGAATGACATGATGCGAATGGAGCAACAGTCAGAGGTCGTTATTAAATCAGGTCAGACCGTGCAGTTTGCTCCCGGTGGCCTACACATTATGTTATTTGGGCTGAAACAACCCTTATCAGAAGGAGAGTCTGTAGCCATCAGTTTACAGACCAAAGACGGTGAGTCCATTATCATCTCGGCCAAGGTCGCCGGGCCGTCTGTGCACAAACATCATTAGGGAAAAACATGAAACAATACCTTGCACCAAAATGGCTATTTAGCACCGCCGTACTATTTATTTTCTTGTTATGGATTTTGTCAGTATTTTGGAGCTTTGAGCCTGATTTATTTGAACCTGAGCTACTTGCCCAGCAGCAAGCTAGCCAGAGAAATGAGTCTGTTGTCGCTGGTTACACCATTACTACTAGTTTAATTAAAGTCAGCGAGACCTTGCTAAACAAGTCTGGTGGATATTTGTCAAATGATGTGTTGCCACCTAGTGTCATGATGGACAATATGCCTAGCTGGGAGTTTGGTGCTTTAGAAATGACGCGAGATTTGGCCCTAGCGATGCGTCAAGATTTTAGTCGTTCACAGAGTCAATCGTTAGAAAATCCTTTTTTAACCAAAGCCCAACCTCAGTTCAATATAGACAGTTTAAGCTGGTTATTGCCTTCAGCTGAGTCCAAGTATCAAGAAGGCATTGATAATTTATATGCTTACAGAAGTAGCTTGTCTGATAGCCGCCAACAACAGGGACAATTCTATGCTCGGGCCGATAATTTAAGAGATTGGCTGAAACAGCTGGAGAAACGTTTAGGTAGTTTTTCACAACGATTGAGTGCCAGTGTTGGTCAAGAGCGTCTTGATACAAGCCTAGCAGGTGATGCTCAAGCTATTCAGTCTACGCCAACGGCAAATAGACTGACTGAAAAAACCAGCTGGTGGCAGTTAGACGATAATTTTTATGAAGCCAGGGGCGCCAGCTGGGCATTGATACATTTTTTAAAAGCAGTGGAAGTGGATTTTGCAGATGTACTTGAGAAGAAAAATGCCACGATTAGCCTGCAACAAATAATTCGTGAATTGGAGGCAACGCAAGAATCTTTATGGAGCCCGATTATATTAAATGGCAGTGGATTTGGTACGTTAGCTAATCATTCGTTGGTGATGGCAAACTATATTTCTCGTGCAAATGCTGCTCTAATTGAATTAAGCGAATTGTTGAATCAAGGTTAAATAATGAAAAAAAACACACTATCTCTAGGATTATTAGCATTATGTGTAAGTTTTACCAGCCAAGCTGACACTTTACTTGGGCTATATGCCGGTGCGCAAGCTTGGAATATGGAAACTTCAGGCGGGTTTTCAAATGACGGAAGTAATACTGAGTTTAATTTCGAAAAGCAAACAAATACAAATCTGTATGTGGCTTTTGAACATCCTATTCCGCTGATCCCAAATGTTAAAGTGCAAAGAACTGCTATGGATACCCAAGGTGATGTCATATTGGACGCTCAGTTTACATTGGGTGACAAAGTTTTTGCTGCTAATGGTAATGCTTTTACAGATGTATCATTAACAACTACCGATTTCATTTTATATTACGAATTGTTTGATAATGATTTAGTTAGTTTCGATGTTGGCCTCAATGCAAAACATATTGATGGGGAGTTTTTGGCCACAGTTGATGGTGAAACAGGTAGAGAAGAGTTTTCTGGACCAGTTCCTATGGTTTATTCTAGGCTGGCTGTTGGTGTTCCATTTACTGGTTTTGGTGCATTTGTAGAAGGTAGTTTCTTAAGTATTGACGATCATACAATATCAGATTATCAAGCTGCGATAACTTATAGCTTGATGGGCAACCTTGCAATAGATTTGACGTTACATCTTGGTTATCGAGCTGTAACATTGGATTTAGATGATTTAGATGACATTTATTCAGATCTTGAATTTAAGGGGATATACGCTGGATTAGAGGTGCATTTTTAATTTAATTTAATTTGGTTATAAAAAATTATTTTTTATTCTTTCCGGTTATGAACATGTGTCGCTAATCTATAGTTGTATTCACAACGATTAGCGATTATATGTCTTCAGTAATAAATCAAGCCACTGGGCTTGCCGCAGGTTTAAATGAAAACCAGTGGACTCAAATTCATCAGGCAACGGCCTCACTCAATCCACAACAACTAACTTGGTTGAGTGGCTACTTAGCTGGGATGGCGCAAACAGGCCAATCTACTGTTTTAGCTCAACCCGATAGCAGCCATGCTAAGTCTTTAACTATCTTATATGGTTCGCAAACGGGTAACGCCAAATCTGTGGCACAGGAATTTAAAGCCAAATTAGATGCGCTAAATATCCCTGCTACAATAGTTAGCATGGCTGACTATAAGCAGAAGCAACTAAAAACAGAAAGTCATGTAGTCATTATTGTCAGTACCCACGGTATTGGCGAAGCGCCAGATGATGCTGTGGCACTACACAGCTTTTTAGCTGGAAAAAAAGCGCCTAAACTTAATGATTTAAACTTTGCTGTGTTGGGCTTAGGTGACACAAGTTACGAGTTTTTCTGCCAAACAGCGAAAGACTTTGACAAACGTTTACAAGACTTGGGCGCGACCAGAATTACTGACCGGGTTGATTGTGACGTTGATTACGACGCAGATGTAGCGGCTTGGTTCGACACCATCACACATCAAGTAAAAGATGAGTTGAGTGCAAAGAGTTCCCAGTCTGTTATTCCATCCTTGAATATGCACCCTAGTGCTGCAGTTGCCAGTCAATACACTAAAAAATTGCCATATACTGCAACCCTGCTTGAAAGCCAAAAAATTACTGGCCGAGATTCAGTTAAGGATATCCGTCATATTGAGATATCCCTTGAAAATTCTGGTATTCAATACCGCCCAGGTGATGCGTTAGGTGTGTGGTTTAAAAATGATATAAACCTAGTTGATGAGATAACTACTTTACTTGGTTTACAAGGTGATACCTCAGTAAATTGGTCAGGTGATGATTACAATTTTAACGACGCTTTAATCAATAAATTAGAATTAACTCAAAGCTATCCGACTTTTGTCACAAAATATGCTAAATACGCAAACAATATTGAACTCAATGCACTGTTGGATGATAAGTCTGTATTGCGTGAATATCTGTCTCAGCGTCAAATAATCGATGTTGTTCGACAGTATCCAGCTAAGCTCAATGCTCAGGAGTTTGTTGATACCTTAAGAATGATAACACCACGACTCTACTCTATTGCTTCTAGTCAAGCAGAAGTGGAAGATGAAGTGCACTTAACCGTTGCTTTAGTTGAGTACGACGCCCACGGGTATGCCCATCAAGGTGGTGCCTCAAGCTTTTTATCTACTCGTTTAGATGAAGGTGGTGAAGTCAATGTGTTTGTTGAGAAAAACGACAATTTCCGCTTGCCAGATGATGGCAATACACCCGTTATAATGATTGGGCCCGGCACAGGTATCGCACCCTTTAGAGCTTTCATGCAACAACGTGAAGCTGAAGAAGCAAGTGGTGAGAACTGGTTGTTTTTTGGTAATCCTAATTATACGCAGGACTTTTTGTATCAAACTGAATGGCAGCGTTTTGTTAAAGATGGGGTATTAAATAAAGTCAGCTTGGCATTTTCTAGAGATCAAGAGCAAAAAGTTTATGTGCAGCATAGAATGCTTGAACAAGGCGCTGAGATTTATCAATGGCTTGAGCAAGGTGCACACATTTATGTATGTGGCGACGCCAACCATATGGCCAAAGATGTGCAAGACGCTTTAGTTCAAATTGTGATTGCCCATGGTGCAAAAAGTGATGAACAAGCCGAACAGTATATTTCTGACTTGCGTCGTGCCAAACGTTATCAAAAGGACGTTTACTAATGAGTAAAGACCACAAAAATTTCGTCGTTGAAGGCAAGCTAGCTGATAACGAACGTTTGAAAGACCAAAGTAACTTGTTGCGTGGAACCATCGCAGAAAATTTGACTGATGATTTAACCGGTGCCTTTGTTGGCGATAACTTCCAGCTTATTCGTTTCCATGGTATGTATCAGCAAGACGACCGCGATATTCGTGCAGAGCGTGCTAAGCAAAAGTTAGAACCACTTCAAAATGTAATGTTAAGAGCTCGGTTACCTGGAGGCATTATTAGTACGCAGCAGTGGCTGGCTATTGATAAGTTTGCTGAAGAAAAAAGTATCTACGGCAGTATTCGTTTAACTACCCGTCAAACTTTTCAGTTCCATGGGGTATTAAAACCTAATGTGAAATCTATGCATCAAATGCTTAATCAGGTTGGTGTTGATTCTATTGCGACTGCTGGGGATGTAAACCGTAATGTGTTGTGTACATCTAACCCGGTAGAGTCTGAAGTACATCAAGAAGCGTACGAGTGGGCGAAAAAAATCAGTGAACATTTACTGCCTAAAACACGTGCCTATGCAGAAATCTGGCTTGATGGCGAAAAATCAGAAACAACTGAAGTAGAGCCTATCCTAGGTAATAACTACTTACCTCGTAAGTTTAAGACAACAGTGGTTATTCCGCCGCAAAATGATGTAGATGTCCACGCTAATGATTTAAATTTTGTGGCTATTGCCGAAAATGGCAAGTTGGTTGGTTTTAATGTCTTGGTTGGTGGGGGCTTAGCCATGACTCATGGTGATACTTCTACTTTCCCACGCAAAGCAGATGACTTTGGTTATATTAGTTTAGAACATACTTTGGCGGTAGCAGCAGCGGTGGTGTCTACTCAACGTGACTGGGGGAACCGTGTTAATCGCAAAAATGCGAAAACTAAATATACCTTAGAACGTGTAGGTGTCGAAAATTTTAAAGCGGAAGTAGAAAAACGCTCAGAAATTAGTTTTGCAAAAAGTCGACCGTATGAATTTACTTCACGCGGTGATCGCATTGGTTGGGTTGAAGGGTTAGATGGCAAACACCACCTTACCTTGTTTATCGAAAACGGCCGTATTTTAGACTATCCGGGCAAAACACTGAAAACCGGTTGTGCTGAAATTGCAAAAATACACATGGGTGATTTTCGCCTAACGGCAAATCAGAATTTGATAGTGGCTGGTGTACCCGCTGAGCAAAAATCGCAGATTGAACAGCTAGCACGTGAGCACGGGCTCATGGCTGATGATGTGAGTTTGCAGCGCAAAGATTCGATGGCCTGCGTGTCTTTGCCAACATGCCCATTAGCGATGGCTGAAGCAGAACGTTATTTACCTGATGCAGTGACAGAGATTGAAGGGCTATTAGCCAAGCATGGCATGCAGGATGAAAGTATCATCTACCGTGTGACCGGTTGTCCTAATGGTTGTGGCCGGTCTATGTTGGCAGAAGTTGGCTTAGTGGGCAAAGGCCCTGGAAAATACAACTTCCATTTAGGTGGTGACCGTCAAGGTACACGGATCCCTAGAATGTACCGTGAAAATATCGATGAAAAAGAAATCATGCGCGAGTTAGACTGCTTAATAGCCCGCTGGTCTAAAGAACGTGATGCTGACGAAGCTTTTGGTGATTTTGTTATCAGAGCACAAGTGGTTAAACCTGTTCTTGACTCAGCCAAGGACTTTTATGATGACCCAAGCTACTCAATCTAACAATATAGTCATTACAGACAGTATAGACAGTATAGACAGTACAGACAGTTCAGACAGTACAGAAAGTACAGACAGTTCAGACAGTGCAGAAAGTGCAGAAAGTACAGAAAGTACAGAAAGTGCAGACAGTGCAGATCTAAGTATTTCAGGCGACGAATTGGTGCAAACTAATATCGCCTTAGAAAAACAGTCTGCTTCACAACGTATTGCTTGGGCTTTAGAACACCTACCTCACAACTTTATGTTGTCATCAAGTTTTGGTGCGCAAGCCGCTGTGATGTTACATATGGTTACTCAGCAATACCCTGGTGTACCAGTAGTACTAACAGATACAGGTTATTTGTTTTCTGAAACTTATCAGTTTGTTGATAAGTTAACAGAACGTCTCAACCTTAACCTCAAGGTTTATCGCTCGGATACTTCCTCTGCATGGCAAGAAGCCCGTATGGGGAAATTGTGGGAGCATGGCTTAGAAGGTATAGAAAGATACAATGCATTGAATAAAGTTGAGCCAATGCAAAAAGCGTTAAACGACCTGCAAATAAAAAGTTGGTTTGCTGGATTGCGCCGCAGTCAGTCTGACATGCGAGAAACCTTACCTGTTGTGCAGCAGTTGAAAAATCAGTATAAGATTTATCCTATTATTGATTGGTCGAACAAGGATGTGCATTTATATTTAAAAAAACATAATCTGCCGTACCATCCTTTGTGGGAAAAAGGTTATGTATCCATAGGTGATTGGCACAGTACTCGCTCTTTGGAAGAAGGTATGAATGAACAAGATACTCGTTTCTTCGGATTAAAAAGAGAATGTGGTTTACATGAATTTGGTGATGGAATTTAGTGATTTTCCGCATTCATATTCTAAAAATTATTTAGTGGATATTAAAAATACTATTTAATACTTCCCTGAGCGAATTAGTATGAATGGTTTGTTGTTTTCGGGTTAACAATTTACATAATCCAGCACCCGTAGTGGTGAACTTGTAATAAACCAATTTCGTCCCTGCGCAATCAGTTAAAGGACAAGTCTTAGAGGTAATGTCCACTTTGCTAATTATCGCACTCTTAAAATCAGTTTATAGGCAAGAAAAAGGCCTCAAAATGAGGCCTGAAAGTTGTATTATCTTCCGGTTATTCGGCCATGGCAGGTAAAAAGTCAAATTGATTGATGTGTAACCATTTTTGTTTTTGTATGGCCAAACTTTGTTTTAATTCTTTATACTTGTAATGAACTTCAAGGTTTTCATAGCTGCGTTTAAAGTTTTGCTTCTTCATCGCCATTAGTTGTTTCTTGGCAGCATAGTAGTCAGTCATACGCTGTGCTAAGAGTTCGTATTCAATCTGTACTTTGGCTAATATCTCATCTGCATTGGCTAAATTAGATACTTTTTCTTGAGCTAGCTTTAGTTGCATGGCGACCTTAGCTTTTTCAATTCTTTCTTCTGGGCAACGACGAAGGTTACTGGTCCAGCCAATGAGAGATAAGCCTTTGATTAACCATTTTGTTGGATCAAACTGCCACCACTTGATGCCATTTCTATAATCATATTCAAATATATGATGAAAATTATGATAACCCTCCCCAAAAGTGAAAAAAGCTAGGATATCGTTATCCCGAGCAGTATTTTTATCCGTGTAAGGCTGCTTGCCCCATATGTGAGCCAGAGAATTTATGAAAAAAGTGACATGATGAACAACTACTAGGCGGAAAACACCTGCTAATAGGAGCATGCCCAAAATATCCCCATTTAGCCAACCTAGTAAAACTGGAACACCAAAGTTTGCGCCAAGCATAATCTTTAAATAGTGTTTATGTTGCCACATCACTACCGCATCTTTTTGAAGATCACGGCAGTTGCTATAATCTGTATAACGATGAGTTTGATATTCTCTTAACATCCAACCAATATGAGAATACCAAAAGCCTTTTTTGGCTGAGTAGGGATCATGTTCGTTGTCGTCAACATGTCTGTGGTGAATGCGATGATCTGAACACCAATGCAAAATGCTATTCTGCAGTGACATTGCTCCGCCTATCGCCAACACCACTTTGACTAACATGTTGGCTTCGAATGCTTTATGTGACCATAAACGATGATAACCGGCAGTAATCGACATACCTGAAAAGTAAATTAAAGCGACACATGCAATAATTTCAAAAGCATCAAAGCCATTTGTTAAAGCCTCTAAGGGAACTAACACAGTAGCTATAAATCCAGTTATGGTAAAAATTAATATATTTGTGAGCAGTAGACGTGGTTTTTTCATTTAGCAATATTAAGTTCAGCTTACAAGTGTACGCTATTTTACGTTGCCTTTTACGTTTCGCAAGCCCTATATTTATCTAGAGTGATATTTCTTCAGTATGTGTTTTACTTTTTTCACGTTAGAATCCTGTTCACACTGAATTAGTCACCAACGTTAGGTTTAGCTATTGAACCGTCAAGAACAAAAATTACGCACTCGGCGTTCTATTATTGAGGCAGCATTTTTACTTTTAGATGAACAGCGAAGTTTATCAAGTATTAGCCTCAGAGAAGTGGCACGAGAAGCGGGTATAGCGCCCACTTCTTTCTACCGACACTTTAAAGATATCGACGAATTAGGTTTAACTTTAGTTGATGAAGCAGGTTTAGCTTTACGTCAGCTAATGCGTCAAGCCAGAGTGAGAATTGCTTCTGGTGGCGGTGTGATCAATACCTCAGTGGATACTTTTATGGAGTTTATAACTGCCAATAATAATGTTTTTCGTTTGTTATTACGGGAGCATACAGGTACGTCAATGGCTTTTAGAGCGGCTGTGCTGCGCGAAATTAAACATTTTAATGTAGAGCTCACTGACTACACTATATCTAATACGGGCTTGCCATATAACATTGCTAACTTACAAGCTGAAGCTATGGTTAAATTGGTTTTTAGTGCTGGAGCGGAAGCACTAGATGCGTCCGATGAGCAAAAGGCCAATGTTGCAGAAAGAGTCAAACTTCAATTAAGGTTTGTTGTTAATGGCGCATTGCAGGCCAAAGCTGAACAAACTTCGAATTAACTGTCAGCAACCAGGAGTGAGTCGCTTTTTTGTAAATAAACCCCACATTCTGTGTGGTGCGTATAGGGAAACTGGTCAAATAACGCAAACCGAGTAATTGTGTGTGTCTTCAACAATGTATCTAAATTAAGTTTTAATGTATCCGGATTACATGAAATATACACAATGTTTTCATACTGACTAATCATATTCACCGTGCTTTCGTCTAAGCCAGAACGGGGTGGATCTACTAATACTGTTTTGCATTGGTATTCAGTTAGGTTAATGCCTTCTAAACGTCGAAATTTCCGCACACCCTGTTGTGCTTGGACAAATTCTTCACTCGACATACGAACAATCTTTAGATTGTCTATGTTATTTTGCTCAATGTTATCTTGCGCTGCTGCAACCGAGGTTTTGGATATCTCAGTTGCCAAGACTTTTTCAAAATTTTGGGCTAAGGGAACGGAAAAATTTCCCGAACCGCAATACAGCTCAAGTAAGTCTCCTTGACTATTTTGAGTAATATCCAGTGCCCATTCAATCATCTTAATATTGACGTGTGCATTGGGTTGGGTAAAACTATTTTCGATTTGTTTAAACGTAAATTTGCGTTGATTGATTATCAATTCTTCGGTTACATAATCTTTATCTAAGATGATCTTTTGCTTTTTTGCTCGACCGATAATGTCTATACGGTATTTTTTTCTTAACAAAAATCTAATCTTCTTCATTTCATCGGTCCATGCTTCATCTAATTCTTTGTGATAAAGCAAAGATGCAATAATTTCCCCACTGATTGTGGCTAAGTAATCAATTTGGAACAGCTTTCTGCGTGCAGTGTCGTTTGGTTTGAGTAACAAAAGTAGATCTGCCATGACATTATTAATCAGTTGGCTGGCAGGTGGGAAGTGATGGATTTGGTACTTTTGTTTTGTCGCTTGGTCGAACATTACATGATGCAGTTCATCACCTTCATGCCACAGACGAAACTCGGCTCGTAATCGATAATGCAATGGCTCTGAGGCAAATACTTCCAATTCAGGCATAGAGTGCTGGCCAAAACTGTCTTTAAGAACATTTGTTTTGACTTCAAGTTGTGCGACATAGTTGTCTGCTTGAATCTCTGTTGGCCGCATGTTTTGCCTCAATGGTTAAAGTCGTAAAAACGCGCAACTTAAAGTGTTTTCGGTCATTCTGCAATATTTGGATTAAGTTAAATATTCATGCTTGAAAAAAATTGTGCAAATAAAGCTAAAGTATTAGATTGAATTGGTCGATACGATTAGTTAAGGATAATGAGGTATCTGCCATGAACATTAGTCAGTTAAAAGCTTCTTTAGGCGATAATCCCCAACATTTGGGTAATAAAAACAGTATTCAAAACCAATTGCGGGATACTGGCTTAAAACAAGCCATTGCTGGGGAAATCAGTCAAACATCACATAGAGTGGAGCAATTTAGTTCCAGTACTTCTTTGGGCGTCCGGATATATTCGAATGCATTAAACAATACGTTGGAAGTTAATAAACTTAAGCCTGAACTTTCTACGCCTGATACAAAAAAACTGAGTCATCACTATTTGATTTCGAAAAGATAGCAAAGAATGTACTCAAGTTTGTGGGGGGGGGGCAATCAAAAATGCTCAAAACAAGGGTGCCGATGAAGACAAGTTAAATAACTTGTTTGAATAAGCTTCATCTGGTGTGCTTAAGGGCATTAAGTTAGCAGAGCAAGACTTAGCTGGTTTCTTAAATGAGGAAATCACTAATGGAATCAGTCAAAGTAAAACCCTAATTGAAGACGGCATTGCCAAGCTGAAGCGTGATGTTTTTAATCCGCAAGCTTTAAACCTAGAAAATCCTGCTACATCTTCAGTAAATTTTACCAGTATATCTTTCGAAAAACAGGAGTCAGGTGAACTGAATATTCGAACCCGAGATGGCGATGCAGTAAATATTACTTTTGAAGATCTTGAACAATTTGAATTCAGTCAAAGACAGGTGCAGCAACTTGCGCAACAGACTGAACAAGATAAAAAAGCTGCAGTGACCGAACCGGTTAATGTTCCGATAGATGTTAATAATGCTGCAGTTTTAAGCTCTAAAACTACGACACCCGCTGATATTAATGTAGACGATTCAGAAGTCAGCATTAATGAAACGTATAAGGCTCAACCTAGTACTGACTCAATTCAACAGAATACTACTTTTTATCAAGAGAGCACCTTTTCGTTTGCAGTTAAGGGTAAGTTAGATGAGGATGAACTCAAAGCAATAGGCCAATTAGTAGCGGATGCTAATGAACTGGCTGAAGAGTTTTTTAACGGTGATATAGAGACTGCTTTTAACCAAGCATTAGAATTGGGTTTTGACGAACAAGAAATATCTAGTTTTGCCTTACAGCTAAAAAAAGTTGAAAATACTGCAGTTATTAAAGCGTATGAAACTGTTTCTAGATTTGATAGCGATAGTGTGGACAGTGATCCTGCAAAAGCTGTCAAGCCAGTTGCGGATTATCTTGATAAACTGTTAAACGTACTTGATGGGGCAAGACTTCGACTAGAAGACACTAATTCTTATGAAAATGTTGTGAATGAACTCATCAATAAATTAGGTGAGGATGTGGCAACGCCAGATTTGATTTCTGCTATTAATCGTTTTAATAAATTTAATCAAAAACTTGTTAATAATTTACCCATAGGATATCGACCTCAAAGCCAGCAATAATAACAGTGCGCTGAACAAATAAAAAAGGCCAGCTTTTAGCTGGCCTTTTTTATGTTCGATTTGATATCACTCTTCTTCAATTTTTTCTTTGGCTAATCTAACCTTTAAAGTCCGTTCTTGAAATGTTGAATCGTTCAGATTTTTGATTGCCTTAGCAGCGCCTTTAGGATGCATTTCAACAAAACCATACCCTTTCCTTTTTCCGGTGCGTCGGTCTTTCATAAGACGAACTGATACAACATTGCCTTGTTGCTCAAAATGCTCTTGAACTGCTTCCTCGTCTGCACGATAAGGAAGGTTACCAACATACAATGTGGATACTTCTGATGTTCCATCATTATCGCTAGATGAATTAGCAGATGAAAAAAGCTTTAACAAGGCTGGTACAAATAAGCCACCCACTAAAACGCCAACAGCTGCTGACAATTGATTGGGTAAATCAGAAGCTAAGATGGGTAAGAAAAAATAAAGGACAATAGCTAAAATAACGGTGGCAAAAATATTTGTGATAAAAGATGTATTCATATGGCTCTACCTAAAAGAATTATATGGTTATAAGAATAAAAGCATCCTTATGTTACTCATTTATATTGTTTTCGCAAATAGTAAGGGTAAGTATCAGTGATCCTTTTGTTAAATCTTTCGATTAAGACAGTCTTTTTATTAATTTTGACTGTTTAATAGACACTTAACCGATAATTTCAAATTAGGGGTTGCATAGGAATGTGTTCTCTCTATAATGCGCCCTCGCTTCAAGGGAGACCAGTTAGGTCAACCGCAACAAACAGGATTTCCTAATTTGTTGCTTATACGGTAAACGTATATTTGGTGCGGGATGTAGCAAGATTTAATTGAAAAGAAAAATAAATTAAATCGTTGACATTAAAAGGGAACCGCGTATTATTCGCCTCCCGCTTAAGAGGGTCTACGGACAACCACTTAAGCCGCTAACGCAGTTAGCATGCTCTTTAACAATTAGAACAAGACAATCTGTGTGGACACTCACGAAGTGAGAGTTCACCAAAAAAAATTCATATTTTTAATATTTAATTGAAGAGTTTGATCATGGCTCAGATTGAACGCTGGCGGCAGGCCTAACACATGCAAGTCGAACGGAAACATGTCTAGCTTGCTAGATGATGTCGAGTGGCGGACGGGTGAGTAATACTTAGGAACATGCCTTTGGGTGGGGGATAACTATTGGAAACGATAGCTAATACCGCATAATGTCTACGGACCAAAGGGGGGAGCTTGCTCCTCTCGCCCAGAGAGTGGCCTAAGCGAGATTAGCTTGTTGGTGAGGTAAAGGCTCACCAAGGCGACGATCTCTAGCTGTTCTGAGAGGAAGATCAGCCACACTGGGACTGAGACACGGCCCAGACTCCTACGGGAGGCAGCAGTGGGGAATATTGCACAATGGAGGAAACTCTGATGCAGCCATGCCGCGTGTGTGAAGAAGGCCTTCGGGTTGTAAAGCACTTTCAGTTGTGAGGAAAGCTTGTTGGTTAATACCCATCAGGTATGACGTTAGCAACAGAAGAAGGACCGGCTAACTCCGTGCCAGCAGCCGCGGTAATACGGAGGGTCCGAGCGTTAATCGGAATTACTGGGCGTAAAGCGCACGCAGGCGGTTTGTTAAGCTAGATGTGAAAGCCCCGGGCTCAACCTGGGAATAGCATTTAGAACTGGCAGACTAGAGTCTTGGAGAGGGGAGTGGAATTTCTGGTGTAGCGGTGAAATGCGTAGATATCAGAAGGAACATCAGTGGCGAAGGCGACTCCCTGGCCAAAGACTGACGCTCATGTGCGAAAGTGTGGGTAGCGAACAGGATTAGATACCCTGGTAGTCCACACCGTAAACGCTGTCTACTAGCTGTTTGTGGATTTAATCCGTGAGTAGCGCAGCTAACGCGATAAGTAGACCGCCTGGGGAGTACGGCCGCAAGGTTAAAACTCAAATGAATTGACGGGGGCCCGCACAAGCGGTGGAGCATGTGGTTTAATTCGATGCAACGCGAAGAACCTTACCT